>OFHO01001821.1_pt1 | contig 14406 bp, 10 predicted proteins | sample 1521531 | NCBI WGS metagenome assembly OFHO01 (sample SAMEA3504124, study PRJEB24116) | mouse gut metagenome | biome: mouse gut; feature: mouse-associated habitat; material: faeces | place: Denmark | collected 2011
TTTGCTCCTCCTTTCCAACTCGAACCCGCTGCGCTGGGCTTCGAGTTGGTTTTGGGTGCAGGATGATCGTCTGTATCTTTTTTATTGATACAGGTTCTTAGTTACATACTTTATGTTTAACACAGTCTGCTTTGTGCTGCCAGTATGGCCGGTAATTGTCTCGGAAGCAACGCAAGAGCCCTCTGTTTTGAAAAAACAGAGGGCTCTTGTGACTGCGTTTAATGGGACAGGAATCCACACAGCGCATGGCTGGTTCAAATGGAGACTCCTATTTCATTCTTCAGATACTGCACAATTTTTTTGGCCGCCTGACCGGAAGACATACCTGTAAAAGATCCGCCGACCAGCCAGTCGGACGTAGATACATTACTGGCGCTGATCGTATTGATAAATTTGGAAAGTCCATTTTCCAGATTTGCTTCACAGTTAGAGACGCACTCATGGAACAATGCGTAAATCGGGACGACGCCGATCCCCTTGCAAATATTGTAGCTCTCATTATATGTGACGCCGTCCTGCGAAAAGCACTTCGGCCATTTGCGGCATACCGCGTGCCAGGCCCGGTCAATATACCCTGCAACGAGTGCTTCCTCTTTCTCCAGCACGGCAGTAGAAATACGGCCGTCTTGCTGCAAGCTGTTCAGACACAATGAGACGGTTGGCCGGATCGCCTTTGAAAATGCGGAAATCGAGATAGGCTTTTTACGATCAATCTCATCCCCAAGGATAATCCGGTCATGCCAGAATGACTTAGGGTCCTTGGCCAAACCGCGCACAATATTATTGCAGACATTCAGCTCTGCGGTTGTGTCCAGTTGAACATATTCGCTGGAATCACGCACATTTTTTTGGAACATCTCTGCCTTGAGCGATTCCGCCAGATCGGTTTTTACCCGCTTTCCTTTGCTGTTGATGTTGATAAACGCTTCCACCTCCATCCGCGAATATTCTACATCACCCATATGATCTTCCGCCATCAAAATAATGGGGAACTCATAGGTCTCCAGTAGTTGCTGGTATCTTGCGCTTCCTGCTTCATTATATCCTGTTTGCAGCGCACGTAGACCTAAAATTCTGTGCTGGCCGTCTACGATCCGAATTTGATTGTGAAGGAGCAGTTCACCGGAAGGCGTGGTTTCCACCTGGACCGGGGAGATGGCGGCCAGGATGGCTGTGGGCAGGATCGCTGGCATGTGGTCTTTCAAATAGGCGGCAATTTTACGAAAGTGTGTCCGGTCAGGCGGACGCTGGTATCCATCGTTTTCATCGCTGTTGTAATGCGTTACAACGGATATATCCAGCAAGTCTTTGGCGGATGCTTTGAATAAGTAAAACTCGCTTTCATCCTGCCGGAAGGGTATACATTGTGTCCGGTATGTTTCCATTACGAGGCACCTCCCTCAGGAAAAAATTCATTCCAGAAATCGACCGCATCTTTCTCCGTCAATGGTAGATTTTGACTATCCCCGATATCGAAGGGATCTTCCAGCTCCAACAAAGCGTCCAGCTTACTGCTCAATTCCGGGGGAGCTGTACCATAGAGTTTTTCCGAGATCCTGAGATGGGTATAAAGTGTGACGGAGCTTAGATTTCTCCGACAAGCTTCTGCATTTTCACATGTCAGATGCTTTTGGATCCGCTGAACGATTTCCTGCGAGACGCTGTTCACTGCGTCAAGTTTCGCAGAGAAGATGAAGAAATCCAATTTGGGGTTCTCCTCGAAGGCCTGAAGGATTCCCATCAAAATCGCGGATCGAAACGCATCATACAGCTCCTCTAATTCCTCGTATAAAAACTCGACACAGTCAATAAATCCATTACGCAGCATCTGCGTGAGAACCTGGCAGATCTTTCGCAGCAGAGGGCTGTAATTGATATTCCCGTCATCCCAGAAGTGGGAACCATATGTGACCACAAAGGCGACCCAATATACGTCAGCAGCCTTGATGATATGGTCGATCCTCTGAGCCAGAGGAAGCTCCTCTTGCGTAAAAATGCTCCGGTCGAGCCGCTCATTCATCACCACGGGCAGTAGCTGCGGGCAGAAGGATCGAATGGGGATATCGTGCAGGAGCTGACTCAGCTTGCGGAGATTGGCATCCTGATTTCCATAATTTTGAAAATGCATATCTACGATGAGGTCAAAAACCTCCCGCAGATCCACTGCGCATTTGATCTGCTTTTCGATGTCTGTATGGTAGTGCTGGTAGAGCATACAGGAGGCGATCTCCCGGATCTCCTGCTGGGAACCATCGCCGTCTTTTTCGATCTGGTTCCGAAGCAGCACAAGCTGGTCATTGACATTGCTCAGCGCATCTTCCACCTTCTGCATGTACTGGCTGTAGAAGGTGCGGGAGATCAGGTAAGAATAGTTTTTATAAAACAGCATGTGGTCGAGCTCGCCCCAGAAAAAATGGACCATGGATTTGATCTGAAGCTCGCAGTTGATATAAGTGTTGTCCGGTAGGGCCCATTTGCAGGTGATGCGGTAGATCGGCTGGCCATTTTTCTGCCGCTGCGGCTGCCCGCTGAGATCGAACATGATCCTGCCGCCCTGCTTTTTGCAGAATTCGCTGCCGTCAAGAAGAATGGGGTCCGGATAAGCTTCCTCCAGCTGGTGAAAAATCGCCTCCTCCTGCTGGTTCAGCAGACATATAATGCGGAGTCCGATCAGATCGGGGAGATGGTCGATCAGCTCGCAGGGATCTGAAAACTTGTTATGGTAGTTTTTTCGGTAAATTTTCTCGGCCAGACTGCCAGGACCTTTGACGCGGGACTGGAAAATTAGTTTGGACTGCTGGCTGTCAGGGAAAACAGCTTTCAGCTCTTTCTCAAACTCCGAGGCGGCGCTTTCCAGCAGCTCGCTCTTTTCAGCAAGGGCAGCTTGTGATCTCTCGATATAACTTTGGATTTGCTCCAAAGTGCCTGGAGGTACTGCATTTGCCTCAGGGATGCTCGGCCTCATGGGGATGTCCTCCTTTTTGAAGAGACGGTCCAATTCCTGGTCTACCGCTTGAATCCGTGCCGTGAAAGACGCGGGGAACTGGTCCGGATTCAACTGTTCCATCATCAACAGCCATCCTCGCTCAATGTGCATAGAAAGCTCGGCGGCATGTTGGGCCAGGAATGATTTAGAGGATAAACTGAGTTCTAATATATCTTGGCGGTTGGAAAAGCCGAATATAATGCCGTGCGAGTTACCGTAGGATGAACCAAGGACATTCCTGCGGCAGCTGTTTTTGACGGCCGTACCGATCCTTTCGATTTCACCGGCGGGCAGATCCGCGAATGACGCGCCAGGGAAACGGGACAAGGCCGGCAGAATAATTTCTTCTATGCCGCTTCGCTCATACTGGGGATGATGATAAACTTGACGCATGGGAGTGTTGGAAAGACAGCGCCAGTACATTGCCGCAACGCGCTCAAAAACTTCTGACAGCGGGAAGACGGTCCGTTCGTCTAACTGGCTAAGATCAATGACCGACTGGAAAAAAGCAAATTTGTATGTAGACCGCTTCTGCGAGGAAAGGATATTATTGACTGCATTCCGCAGCTCAGTCTCGGAAGGAACTTCTTCGGCCAGCATTCCTTCTGTCAGCCTGTAATTCTCGGTCAAATGTCTACCTCCCCAGCACCTGATTTGGCAAAATCAGTTTTTTCAGGAATAAATAGATTATACCAATTTTCGACAGGCAAATCAAGACAAAAATCCAGCTTGTACGGCTTATGGGCGGTGAATTTATAATTTTGTAAGGCGGATCACACATCGTCAGTTATTTGCGAAGATACCGGCAAAGGTATGGCTCCCATTATCTTCCCTGGAAAGATTACAGGCTGCGGTAATTAAATGAGGAATCAGAAGCAACTCTTTACATCGTTACAGCAATATCCTGTTTCTTCTCCTGCTCGACCTCCAGCTGGGCGATACGCTTGCGGTTATAGCAGATCAGGGCGCTGGCCGTATCCTCCAGGCTCTGTTCTCCGGACAGGAAGGCGACAACCGTATACCCGGTCCCCTTGAAACTTTGATACACCAGCTTGAGTTCCTTTTGCACCCGCTCACTCTGCGTCTCGTCCCTGGTGAGCCATATCTCTACGATCTTGCGGTCGCTTCTGACGTTGAGTTCCAATCATCTATCACCTCTCCTTTGCCAATAGTTTCCTTTGGCAAGGCGGGTTTTATTCATAAATATAGCAAAAACAGTTGAAAAAAGCATAGCACCGAGCAGAACAAGCAGCAGTGATTATCTGATATACAGGGCGCCAACACTATGCAGACAGCATATGTTGTGCATTTCAGAGAAATATGGTATAATATTTCTCTGAAATGCAGCCTCCGAGGACTGCAAAAGCCTCGCCCTCCACGCCCCTGGCGGGAGCTTTCCAAAGGAGTAGCAAAGAAGCACAGACTTCAATTCGGGAAGGCGTAACAGACTGGCCGGGCCTGGAGCGCATCCATTGACCACACTACAGGAGGAACATACCATGTATAACGCTGCCAAGACCCTGCGCCGCGGGCGCTGAGGAGGTATCGACTGTGAAACTGATCCATCTATCCGACCTCCACCTGGGGAAGCGGGTCAACGACTTCCCTATGCTGGAGGATCAGGCGTACATCCTGGACCGCGTTTTGGAGATCGCCGGCGAGGAACAGCCGGACGCGGTGCTCATCGCGGGAGACGTCTACGACAAGACCGTCCCCTCCGCGGAGGCGGTGGCGCTGCTGGACGATTTCCTAGTCAAGCTGGCGGACCGGTCCCTGCCGGTGCTGCTGATCAGCGGCAACCACGACTCGCCGGAACGCCTCGCCTTTGCCAACCGCCTCATGGAGGGCCGGGGGGTCTACATCGCTCCGGTCTATCACGGCAAGGTGTCGCCGGTGACCCTGGAGGATGACCGCGGCCCAGTGGACTTCTGGCTGCTGCCATTCCTGAAGCCCGCCCATATCCGCCGCTTCTTCCCGGAGGAGGGGGTGGAGAGCTTTACGGACGCCATGGCCTGCGCCATCCGGCATATGCCCCTGGACCCGGCCCGGCGCAATGTGCTGGTCACCCACCAGTTCGTCACGGGGGCGGCGCGGTGCGAGTCGGAGGAGGTCAGCGTGGGAGGCGCGGACAACGTGGACGCCTCCGTCTTCGCCCCCTTTGACTATGTGGCCCTGGGCCATCTCCACGGTCCGCAGAACGTGGGCGGGGAGCGGATCCGCTACTGCGGCACGCCGCTGAAATACTCCTTCTCCGAGGCCGGACACCAGAAGTCCGTTACCATTGTGGAGCTTGGGGAAAAAGGATCGCTGGAGGTACGCGCGGTCCCCCTCCTTCCCCAACGGGACATGGTGGAGCTGCGGGGCAGCTTCGCCCAGCTCAAGTCCCCGGAGTTCTACGGACAGGTGGATCGGGACGCCTATGTGCGGGTAATACTTACCGATGAGAACGATATTTACGACGCCATGGGACAGCTGCGCCCCGTCTATCCCAATCTGATGGCGCTGGATTATGACAATCTGCGCACCCGGAGCGGCGCGGTGGTACTGGAGGAGGCCGATGTGAAGCGAGACCCCCTGGAGCTGTTCGCGGATTTCTATCAGCAGCAAAACCACCAGCCCATGTCGGAGGAGCAGCGGCGGTATCTGACGGAGCTGCTGGAAACGATACAGGAGGAACGGGCATGAGACCAATAAAGCTGACCATATCCGCCTTCGGCCCCTACGCGGGACAGGTGGAGCTGGAGCTGGACAAACTGGGCCGGGAAGGGCTGTACGTGATCTGCGGCGATACCGGCGCGGGCAAGACCACGATCTTCGACGCCATCACCTTCGCCCTGTTTGGCAGGGCCAGCGGGAAAAACGTGAAGTCGGAGATGTTCCGCAGCAAGTACGCCCAGCCGGAGACACCGACCTTTGTGGAGCTGACCTTCCGCTACCGGGATCGGGACTATACCGTCCGCCGCAATCCGGACTATGACCGGCCCAAAGCGAGAGGGACCGGCGTGACCCGGCAGAAGGCGGACGGGGAATTCCACCGCCCGGACGGTTCCGTGGTCACCGGTGCCTCCGACATCACCCGCGAGGTGGAGTCGCTGCTGGGACTTAACTGCGGTCAGTTTACGCAAGTGGCCATGATCGCCCAGGGGGATTTCCGGAAGCTGCTGGAGGCGTCCACGGAGGAGCGGGTGAAGATCTTCCGGCAGATCTTTGACACCGGATTGTATCAGACGCTCCAGGACCGGCTCAAGGAGGCCGCCGGAGAGCTGAAGCGGGAGTGCGACGCGCTGCGGGAGGACGTCCGCCGGGACGGGGCCGCCATTCAGTGCGCCGGGGACGATGAACGCCGGGACGCCGCGGAGCAGGCCCGGCGGGGCGAGCTCCCCAGCGGGGAGCTGATCCCGCTGCTGGACGGGCTCCTGGAGGAGGACGGCCGCCGCAAGGCCGCCTTGGACCGGAAGAAGGCGGAGATCGATGGAGAGCTGGAGAAGCTGATCGCTCAGATCAAGCAGGGCGAGCTGAGGAAGGAGAACCAGAAGGGACTGGACGCGGCGCGGAAAAGTCTGGAGCAGCTGGGACCGGAGATCGAAGCCGCCGCCGGAACGCTGGAGGAAGCCCTGACCTATCAGGACGAGCTCCCCCGCCTGGGCGCGCAGGCCGTCCAGCTGGAGAACATGCTGCCCCAATACGGCCAGCTTCAGGAGCTGACGGAGCAGATCGCCAAGTCAGAGAAGCAGACCGCGATGGACGAAGGCCGCCTGGAAAAAGGGCGGGCCGCGCTGGCCGAGGCGCGGGACCGTCTGGCGCAGGACAGGGAGAAACTGAAAAAGCTGGACGGCGCGGCCCTGGAGGCGGAACGGGCCAAGCACGAACGGGAAAGCCTGGAGGACACCGTTCGGCGGCTTCGGGCGCTGAAGGAGGACATTTTTGCCCTGGAGGGGCTTCGGGTCTCCTGGCAGGAGGCCCGGGAGGATTATCAGGAAAAAGCGCGGATCGCCCAGGAACGGGAGGAAGTCTGGCAGAACATCAACCGGGCTTATCTGGACGCCCAGGCGGGGGTGCTGGCCGGAGATCTCCGTCCGGGGACGCCTTGTCCGGTGTGCGGCTCCCTGGAGCACCCCCATCCCGCTCCTCTATCCCAGGAGGCTCCTGACGAAGGGGCGTGGAAACAGGCGGAGAAGGCCGCCGGGCAGGCGCGGCAGCAGGAAGCGGAGGCCAGCCGTGCCGCCGGCGAGTGGAAAACGAAGCTGGAGACCCGCGAGGAGCAGCTGTGCCAGACGGCCCAGGCTCTTCTGCCGGCCCTGCACCAGGCGGCTCTGCCCGATGCGGAAGAACTGTCGGCGGTGGAGACGGAGCAGGACGCCCTGCTGCAAACCGCAAAAGAGCAGGAGAACGGCGCAAAAGCCCGGGTGGAACAGGCGCGGGTCCTTGGAGAGGCGATCCCCAGACGGGAGCAGTCGTCCGCAGAGGAAAACGACCGTCTGGCCGCGCTGGACAAGGAGATCGCCAGCCAAAAGGCGGCGGTGGAGGAAAAGCGCCGTCAGGCGGAAGAACTGCGGCAGGCCCTCCCCTTCCCCACGCGGCAGGAGGCGGAGGAGGAGATCGCCGCCCTCCGCGAGAAAGAGCGCGCGCTGCAGAAAAAGATCCAGGACGCCAAGACCCACAAGATCGATCTGGAGAAGCGGCGGGAGGCGGTACAGAGCAAGCTGGAGACCTACCAAGCCATGCTCCGGGACGGAGAGGATATCGACTTGGAGCAGACGGAGGGCCGTAAGGACGCGCTGACCCGGGAGAAGGCGGAGCTGGAGAAGGAGAGCGGAGCGCTGCATACCCGGCTCACCCTGAACGGGCGCACGAAGGAAAGCCTCCTCCGGCACCTGGAGGCGCTGGAGAAGAGCGGCGGGCGGCTCGTCTGGCTCAAGGCCCTGGCGGACACGGCCAACGGCGCCCTTACCGGGCAGGAGCGGTTCCGGCTGGAGACCTATATCCAGACCACCTATTTTTCCCGCGTCCTGTACCGGGCCAATCTGCGCCTGCGGGTGATGAGCGGCGGGCAGTACGACCTGCTCCGGCGCACCGAGGGAGGCCTGCGGGGCCAGTCCGGCCTGGATCTGGACGTGGTGGACCACTGGAACGGGACCACGCGGGGGGTGGAGACGCTGTCCGGCGGCGAGTCCTTCCTGGCCTCCCTGGCGCTGGCGCTGGGATTGGCGGACGAGATCCAGTCCTCCGCCGGCGGCGTGCAGCTGGACACCATGTTCGTGGACGAGGGCTTCGGTTCCCTGGACGACGAGGCCCTGCAAAAGGCGATGAAGGCCCTCAGCCAGCTGGGCGAGGGCCGGCGGCTGGTGGGCATCATCTCTCACGTAGCCGGACTGAAAGAGCGGATCGACCGGCAGATCATTGTGAAGAAGAGCCGCTCCGGCGGAAGCAGGGCGGAGATCGCGTGCTGAATCGGAATGCGCGCGGCATATGAGAAAATATTGCGGTTTATATTTACAAGAGGAGGACGTTGAAATGTTGGAAATTGGAACCAAGGCCCCGGCGTTTACCTTGCCGGATAAGGATGGGGATCTTGTATCGCTTTCAGACTTTGCGGGGAAGAAGGTCGTGCTGTACTTCTATCCCAGGGACAACACCCCCGGATGCACCCGGCAGGCTTGTGCCTTCGCCGGGGCGTATGAAGATTTCAAGAAGATCAACGCGGTGGTCATCGGCGTCAGCAAGGACTCCGCGGCCTCCCACCAGAAGTTTGCGGAGAAGTACGATCTGCCGTTTATTCTGCTCTCCGACCCGGAATTGACCGCCATCCAGGCCTACGGCGTGTGGAAGGAGAAGAAGAATTACGGCAAGGTGAGCATGGGCGTGGTCCGGTCCACCTTCGTGATCGATGAGAACGGCATCATCGAGAAGGTCATGCCTAAGGTCAAGCCCGATACCAACGCGGAGGATATCCTGTCGTATCTGGCGGGGAAGGCGTGATCGTAAGACCGGAAAACTGTAAAGGATTTGACGGCAGGAATAGAGCCTATTCACCGGCCCCATAGATTTTGGTTGCTTTCTGGATATGCCTGTGATACAATATTATCTATAATAAATCACAGCATTGCAGATAAAAAGGAACAGCCATGATCGAACGCTTTGACATCGCCGGTTACTGCCGTATTTCCGTAGACGAGGAGCAGGACCGGGACAACACCTCCATCGAAAACCAGAAGGCCATCATCGAGGACTTCGTAAAACAGCGTTTCCCCGACAGCACTCTCACCTTCTACGAGGACCGGGACCGCTCCGGCTACACCTTCGAACAGAGGGAGGGCTATCAAGCCATGCGCCGGGAGCTGATGGGCCGCCGGAAGGACATCCTCATCGTCAAGGACTTCTCCCGCTTCTCCCGGCGCAACAGCCGGGGGCTGGTGGAGCTGGAGGACCTGCGTGACGCGGGGGTCCGGATCATCTCCATCGGGGACAACATCGACTTTCCCAACGACGACGACTGGCTGAAGATCCAGTTCCAGTTCCTCATCAACGAGATGCCCGTCACCGACACCAGCAAGAAGGTCCGGTCCGTCATCAAGCGCCGCCAGCAGGACGGCAAGTGGATCTGCGCCGCCCCCTACGGCTATATCGTCAACAAGCGTCAGGAGTTCGAGGTAGTCCCTGCCGAGGCGGAGATCGTCCGGCGCATTTTCCAGCTCTATATCGACGGCTGGGGCTACAAAAAGATCGCCAACCAGCTCACCGACGAGGCCATCCCCACCCCCCGCATGGCGGAGCAGGAGCGCAAGCTGGCCGCCGGGGACGAGTACCGCCGCACGGTCAAGCCGGCCTGGGCCATCGTCACCGTCCAGGGCATCCTGGACAACGACTTCTATATCGGCACCCTCCGTCAGGGCAAGTACACCCGCAAAAAGATCAACGGCAAAGATATCCGCCGGGACGAGCTGGATCACATCGTTATCGAGCACCACCACCAGGAGATCATCGACTACCGCACCTTCGCCGCCGCCCGGGCCCTGCGGGAGAGCCGCTCCACCGCTCACTACCGGGGGCAGAAGAAATACGACAACACCTACTCCGGCTTCCTGGAGTGCGGCGACTGCGGCAGTCCCATGTTCTCTATGAGCCGGAAGGGCAGGCCGGAGGCCTACCGCTGCGGCGAGTACCACCGCCGGGGGGTGAAGGGCTGCACCAGCCACCACATCCGGGCGGACAAGCTGGACGAGATGCTGAAGCTCTACGTCCAAAAGATCAAGGACAATTCCGCCGCCATGCTGGACCGCCTCAACGCCGGTCTGGCGCGGGAAACGGAGGACGTAGCGGAAACGGAACGATCCGCCGCAAATCTGGAGGCCATCCTCACCGATCTCCAGGAGGAGATGAAGGCCACCAAACGCCAGCGCATCCGGGACATCATGAAGCACCCGGACCGGGAGGAGGCCCTGGAGGAGACCTATGACGAGCTGGAGAACGACCTGCTCCGCCGCATGGAGGGCCTCCGGAACCAGATCGCCCTGACGGAGAACAAGCGCAGCACCATCATCCAGGTGAACCGGGCCGCGAAGACCGCTATGGAGGTCTTTGACGGCATCCTGAACAAGCCCAAGCTGGACCGGAACGACCTCCAGATCATCATCCAGAAGATCAAGGTCTATGAGGACCACCTGGAAATTCAGCTCAAGGCCGATATCGACAGCATCCTCCGTTCCGGAGAGCTCCCCCGGGACATTACGCTGGTCCAGAGCGCCAGCCAGCACCCGGACAAGGTCTTCTGTTCCAATGTTATCAATGACGGCGACCCTCTGGAGATCTACACCAGCCGTGAAGGCGAGGTCATTTTCAAGAAGTATTCCCTCATGGGCGGGCTGGACGACTTTGCGGCCCAGTTCTGCGAGACGCTGTCCAAGAGTTGCGGCGCCATCACCGCCGTTACGGACCGGGACTCCGTCATCGCCGTGGCGGGCGGGGGCAAGCGGGAGCTGATGGGCAAGCGCATCAGCCCCCAGCTGGAGCAGATCATGGAGGACCGGCGCATCTACCAGCACGCCGGTGAGGAGCGCAGCATCTTCGTCACCGAGTCCGGCGACAAGTACCGTACCGCCGTGGCCGCGCCCATCATCTCCGAGGGCGACGTGCTGGGGCTGGTGCTGTTCGTGGAGGACGGGGAGAACCTGGTCACCGGTGAAACGGAGTACAAGCTGGCCCAGACCATCGCCGCGTTTCTCGGCAAGCACATGGAATCCTGACGCGGAAGGCGGCACAGCCCGGAACCATCCGGCTGTGCCGCCTCTGCGCGTCCTGTCACCGATTTTCGTTTACATACAGCTGCGCCCGCCTCCGAGGAACGCCTTCCCCCGCCCCCCAATGTCAAATTATCATTGAAAATCCCTCAAAGAAGCGGAAATCTTGTATGGATTGGCGGTTGAAATCAAAAAATACATGGTATACAATAAGCAAGCTGAAAAAGTATCCATTTATTTTAACCAAAGAGAGAGGTTTTTTACTTGAAGAACGAGAAACTGAGAAACGTCGCCATCATCGCCCACGTAGACCACGGCAAGACGACCCTGGTGGACGAGATGCTGAAGCAGGGCGGCGCCTACCGCGAGAACCAGGAGGTCGTGGACCGTGTCATGGACTCCGGCGACCTGGAGCGGGAGCGGGGCATCACCATCCTGGCCAAGAACACCGCCATCCAGTACGGCGACACCAAGATCAACATCGTGGACACCCCGGGCCACGCCGACTTCGGCGGCGAGGTGGAGCGCATCCTCAAAATGGTCAACGGCGTCATCCTCCTGGTGGACGCCGCCGAGGGCCCCATGCCCCAGACCCGGTTTGTGCTCTCCAAGGCCCTGGAGCTGGGCCACCGGGTCATCGTGGTGGTCAACAAGATCGACCGCCCCGACCAGCGGATCTACGAGGTCATCAACGAGTGCGGGGACCTGCTCATCGACCTGGACGCCACCGATGAGCAGCTGGACAGCCCCATGCTCTTCTGCTCCGCACGGCGGGGCATCTGCTCCTACCATCCCGAGGACCTGGGCACGGACCTGAAGCCCCTCTTCGAGACCATCCTCAACTATATCCCCGCCCCCGAGGCGGACGTGGAGCAGCCCTTCCAGATGCTGGTCAGCTCCATCGACTATAACGAGTTCGTGGGCCGCATCGCCGTGGGCCGCATCGAGCGGGGGACCATCAAGCAGAACCAGGAGATCGTGGTGTGCAACTACCACGACGCCGGCGCCGCCCCCAAGAAGGCCAAGGCCGTCAGCATCTACGAGTTCGACGGCCTGAGCAAGAAGGCCGTCACCGAGTCCTCCGCCGGAAATATCATCGCCATGAGCGGCATCGGGGACATCACCATCGGCGATACCATCTGCGCCGCCGCCGCGCCGGAGGCCCTGCCCTTCGTGAAGATCTCCGCCCCCACCATGGAGATGACCTTCTCCATCAACGACTCCCCCTTCTGCGGCCGGGAGGGCAAGTTCGTCACCTCCCGCCAGATCCGGGACCGCCTCTTCCGGGAGACCCTGAAGGACGTGTCCCTCCGGATCACGGAGATCGAGGGCGCCATGGACGCCTTCAACGTAGCCGGGCGGGGCGAGATGCACCTGTCCATCCTCATCGAGACCATGCGCCGGGAGGGCTACGAGTTCCAGGTATCCCCGCCCCGGGTGCTCTACCAGGAGATCGACGGCGTCCGCTGCGAGCCCATCGAGCGTCTGGTGGCCGACGTCCCCGCCGACAGCGTGGGCGCGGTGATCGAGAAGATGGGCTCCCGGAAGGGCGACCTGGTGGAGATGACCCCCGTGGGCGACCGGATGAAGCTGGAGTTCCTGGTCCCCGCCCGGGGCCTCTTCGGCTACCGCAACGAGTTCCTCACCGATACCCGGGGCGAGGGCATCATGGCCTCCGTCTTTGACAGCTACGCCCCCTACAAGGGCGACCTGAGCCGCCGGAACACCGGCAGCCTCATTGCCTTCGAGACCGGCGAGTCCATCACCTACGGCCTCTTCAACGCCCAGGAGCGGGGGGCGCTGTTCATCGGTGCGGGCGTCCCCGTCTACGCCGGTATGGTGGTGGGCGTGAGCCCCAAGCAGGAGGACATCACCGTCAACGTCTGCAAGAAGAAGCAGCTGACCAACATGCGGGCCAGCGGCAGCGACGAGGCCCTGCGCCTGGTGCCCCACCGGACCCTGAGCCTGGAGCAGTGCCTGGAGTTCTTGGCGGACGACGAGCTGCTGGAGGTTACCCCCAAGAGCCTGCGCATCCGCAAGCGGATTCTGGACCACGAGAAGCGGATGAAGGCGCTGAAGGGCGGCAAGAAGTGAGGCTCATGGGCACTGTGGAGCTGGAGACGGCGCGTCTCCGGCTCCGCCGTTTTCAAGAGGAAGATCTGGAGAGCTGTCTGGTCAACTGGGCGGCGGATGAGACTGTTTTCCGGTACATTTCCCAGGAGCCGCGAACCCGGGCGGAGATGGAGGCGTTTCTCGCCGGGGCGGAGGAGGCTTACGCCAGCCCGGAAACCTGTTACTGGGCCATTGAGGAAAAAGAGGGACGCCGGGTCATTGGAGAAATTTTCGTGGACGATTTTTCCCGGCGCAGCGGCTGGTGCGAGGTGGACTACAAGCTGGGCTCCGCTTTTTGGGGCCGGGGCTATGCGTCGGAGGCCTTGGCGGCGGTTTTAGCTTATCTTTTCGGTCAGGCGGGATTCCACAGGGTTCAGGCGAAATGCGCCGCAGAGAACGCCGCCTCCGAGCGGGTCATGCAGAAGGCGGGGATGCGCCGGGAGGGCGTTTTGCGGGAGTTCTTTCTTCGGAAGGATGGTTCCGGTTGGGACGATGTCCTGTTATATGCGGCGGTCGTATAACTGTTGGCTCCGCTGTAAAAAACGAAAGCGCGTCAAGGCGTCCCGGCCTTGGCGCGCTTCTCTTTTCAAATTTGCAAATCCAGGGGGCCTAAAGGAGACGCCTGCGGCGAAAATTTTGCCGCAGGCGGGATTTTATTCAAAGTTTCCCCTTGACAAACCAGGCGAAAAATGGTAAGCTAAAGTGCTACGACTAAAAAGAGGGGTGCTGACACTCCTCCAACTATCCACAGTATAGCATTTTCTTACGAAAAACGCAATAGCCATTTGCATTAAAATTATCAACCGACCCGTGCGTGTCATAAAACGGGAATTTGCGGTCCGCCGGCGGGCGGGGCGCGGAAAGGCAGATGAGTGTTTTAAGATGGCCAAGGACAAGTATTACGGCAAAACCCTGCGGAAAAACTTTGCCCGGCATGAGGAAATCATGCCCATGCCCAACCTGCTGGAGATCCAGAAGGACTCCTACAAGTGGTTCCTGGACACCGGCCTTAGAGAGGTGTTCGCCGACGTGGGCGTCATCAGCGACTACGCCGACACCCTGGAGCTGAGC
>OFHO01001826.1_pt1 | contig 14352 bp, 4 predicted proteins | sample 1521531 | NCBI WGS metagenome assembly OFHO01 (sample SAMEA3504124, study PRJEB24116) | mouse gut metagenome | biome: mouse gut; feature: mouse-associated habitat; material: faeces | place: Denmark | collected 2011
CAGCCCTGCGGAAACATATGCACCGGCGCATGGCAAACCAGCTGCTTGCCATGGGTAATGAGTTCTACGTCGAAGACATGAGATGGAAGGCACTTGCTAAACGGGCAAAGGAAACCAGGCGGAACAAGAAGGGTAAAATCCTCTCAAAGAAACGATACGGAAAAAGCATTGCGAACAAGGCACCTGCCATGTTCCTCTCCATTCTGGAGCAGAAGGTCGTTGCGTCCGGCGGAAGCTTTCAGCGAATCGTTACCTGGAAAGCGAAGGCTTCCCAGTTCAGCCATGAAACCGGAAAGTGCAATAAGAAGAAGCTTTCCCAGAGGTGGCATTATCTTGAAGATGGTACGAAGGTCCAGCGAGACCTCTATTCGGCATTTCTCATTCAGCATACCAACAAGAATCTTGAGTCCTTTAATTTAAGGACTTGTGAAAAAGATTTTCCTATATTTCTAAAGATGCATCAGGAAGAAATTGAGAGATTGCAGTCTCTCGATAAGCGGATGCCCTCCAGTATGGGCATTAAAAAGACTGCCTGAAAGTAATCCAGGCAGCCAATCTGATTTTGTTGAAACTTAAGGGCTTTTAATATTGTACCTTCAACCACTAGCGGTAGACTGTCGCCGCTACAAATAGTCTCCAAGACGGGGATCCGTCCGCCAGTCTTCGGGTTGGTAGAAATGGAGCCGATGGGCTCCATTGGAGAATCAAGGTTTCTGAGAAACCTCCCTCATGGTCTTCCTTTTAGAAGATGGTTCCGCTTTCAAGCTGCCATATGGCAGCCCTGCGACTTGAGGATGGCGCAGACTGGAAACAATCTGCGTGGGCTGATATCCCTCAGGAACCCCACCCCGTAAGGGGTGGGAGCAGTCAGCTTTAGGCGTGGAGACAGCTTACGTTCCGAAGCTGAACCTCGCAGCCACAGCGGGATTTGCTGTCAGTGCTTTTGCGGTGGAGATTGTCGCTTGAAGGTTTGTAATAACAGGGGCGTTGTTCCTTGTGTATTTTTGAGAAGAATCCCTTCCACGGTTGCGTGCAAATTCCGGTATAGGGTTTTCCGAAAGAACTGTTGTCTGGATAGGTATTCCCTTCTGACAGAGGATAGGGGTTGGAATGGGGGAAGGGGATTGCGTGAGACACAAGGCCATGAGCAACAACGCAAAGCGCTCAAAGATTCCCGGAATCGTCGTTTCATTTAAGACGGAGGAGATGTATCCAGACTTCGGTTCCAGATAACCAAAGAGATTCCCATACGCAGTTTCGAGCCTGTAAAGGATAACGCCTTTCTCCTTCACTTCCCTCAGCTTCATCGCCTTTAGCTCCCCAGTCCAATCCTGGAAGAGAAATTGTAGACCAAAGGCGGGGATTTGAGGGGGACTGTCCTTCATCTTGGCCTGTAAATCGCTGAGGGTGTGGTTTTCACAAGTGAAATCCTGTAAAGGGATTTCCATTGACTCGTAAGGTTTAACTGGAGCCATATCGAGAGTATTCTCGTTAATATAGGGGAGAAGCGTGCAAACAGAATTGATGTGAATCCGCTGAATTTGCTCGAAAAGGGCGAGATCGGAAGCCGATTTAAGGTGGATTCCTACCTTTCGGTAAAGCGCAAATATTTCATCTGCTGTTGGAGCAGGTTTTCCTTCATGGAGCATCCGCTGGATTTGGGTAGAAGGAGCATCGGAATAGGCATACGGGTAGGTGTCGGTGATGATTGATCCGTCCAATCTGAGGCCATAGACGCAGGTGTCGAGGGCAAATTTATTAGGGCGAAGGTATTCCATGGTTTGCATAGTAAGATCCAGATAGGAACAGATAATTACTTCGCTTACAGTTCCTCGTTTCTCATCCCGCATTCGCATGACAGCGCCTATGAAAGCAAAAAGCTCATCGTAGTTGTTTTCTTTTTTGACCTTGTCGATGAGGGAATTGTAAAAGCCGTGAAGCCCAAAAATAAATTTTTCCTCTGCGATTCCAGCGAATTCCAATTGTGCGTCGTAGAGCCGGGTAAACGTTTTATACGGAATGTCTTTGCTGAAAAAATAGATTTCCCTCGTCAATGTTTCAAATGAAATATCAGATAAGGAAGCGTGAATATGGATTGCGCTGGAGAAAGATCTTTCCATAATTGTTTGAAGCGGCCCAGGTTTGTTCTCTTGTTTCTTTATGTTTTTCCGATAGTATTTGACTCTTAGTTTCTCCTCTTTTGTAGTATAGCTGATAAATGACCACCTCCAAATATTGATTTTTTTACAACGAGATTTTGAAAAGCTCCGGGTTTTTCTTCAACAAGTATCCCATATTTTGACGCAAAAGTCAATTAGATTTCGCGCAAAATTTGGGTGAGAAATGAACAGGAATCACAGGAAATAACAGAGCAGACCTCTGAAAAGAACAGAGGTCTGCGCGTGTTTTGTATATCATATTCCTTGGAAAGCTGATGAGAAATCTACCTTACAGCCATCCAAAATCTCAACGGGAATAATAGCATCTGAAGAGTATACAGATTGCATATGGTATGCGCCATTTTTCAGAATATAGACAGAAATAACCCGAGTAGATGGGTCTACGATCCAGTACTCCCGGACGCCTGCTCGCTGGTACAGGTTGAACCTTGTGAGGCGGTCAATTCGATGAGTGGAGTTGGAGCTGACTGCTCCCACCCCTTACGGAGTGGGGTTCCAGGAGGGGCTGTCCGCCCCTCGCAGCGTGGGATATGCTGCCATCCTCAAGCCGCAGGGCCACCTTGCAGCAGCCTGAGAGCGGTATGCCTTCCAATAGAAGGTCATGAGGGAGGCTTTCCTGGAACCTTAATTCTCCAATGGAACCCAACGGCTCCATTTCTACCAGCCCGAAGGATGGCGGACGGATCCCCGTCTTGGAGATAATTTGTAGCGGTGACAGTCTACCGCTAGTGGTTGAAAGGTTCAATATTAAAAGCTTTTCAGCTTTAACCATATTAGATTGGCTGCTTGGATTATTTTCAAGCAGCCTTTTTATTCTGTTGTCAGTATGCTTTTCTTTCGAAATTCATCGAAAATATCCAGAATTTGCTTAACCTCTTTCCGCCGCGGGTCTTCTGGCTCCAGCCACATTACGCTTCCCTCCAGCATCTCCCGTACTTTGGCCCAGGGCTTGTCTCCGCAGATGGACCTACAGAGGAGATCGGTTCTCTCAAAGTACTTGGACAGCTCTTGGTTTTCCCTAAGGGCATTCAAGGCAGGGGAGAGGGTGATGTAATTTTTGGCAAGCTGCATGGAGAAGGCCCCGCCGCAGTTGTCAATCTCATACACCCCCGGAGTAAAAGTCTCATAGTTCATTATGGCGTCCATGGCAGCAGGCAGCTCTGCCAACAGCAGGTATGCGCTAAGCTGGTCAGCTTCGGCGTAATTGCCATCGGCATCTGGATTAACCCCTATGATGCTGAAGATGTCGCCCAGCATATCGGAGTTGCCAAAGGGACGTTTGGCGTCAACGACTGGGACGAGCCAATTGTCGTAGGTATAATCCTGGTTGATTTTTAAATTCAGTCTTTTAATTAAGGCGATATGCGCACATTTAAGCTCAAACGGAATTACCTTTTTGTTTAGCATTATTTGCTCCTTTCATCGTTTTTTAGGGGTGAGCCTTCTCAAATCACTTCTTTGCGGAAAACTGTCATATATTATGCATATCTAGTGAAAAATATCAAATTAAAATAGACGATGTCTATAAAAAGACCCCGAGAATTTCTCCCCAGGGGTCTCTTCTGCTGTTGGCACAGATATCCGTTAGCTGCCGCCATTATGTTGCTGCAGAACCAGCCAGCAGGCTGGATGTTGGCGAATGGAAGTTGTCAACGCATGAGCGAACCCCACGGGCTTGCCCGTGGGCCGGTCAGACTGCCGAAATTATAGATCTCCCTGCAGAAGATGTCGTTCTCTTGCCAAATCATATGCCATGTGTCTATTTGTGCTTGCGGCTGGCGCTTTAATTGCTTTCAGCTTTATCAAGAAGTTTTCCAACGCCAGGATGGCTACAGTTTGCGATTCAGGACAATCAGGAAGTCTGGAGATTTCCAACAGTCCTGAAACGAGCTGTTGTCTTTCATCAAGGGTCATCATAACACATCCTTTTTCTTTGTACAAGTTTTTGAGAAATCCAAAAGAACCTTAAAGGATGCCCCCGGAGAGATTCCCCGGGGGCTTTCCTATTTTTTAGCCCAGATATCCGTTGGCTGCCGCCATCACATTACCGTAGAACCAGTCAGAGGACTGGACATCGGTGAAGGATACGCTGCCAGTATCGGAATTGCTCATCGGGCTGCGCATCAGCAGGCGATTCATCATCGTCACAGCTTCTGCGCGGGTGATGCTGCGGTTCGGCTTGAACGACCCATCGTCGTACCCGAACACCAGCCCGGACGATACAGCGGAGGAGATGTAGCCCTCAGCCCAATGTCCATCGGTGTCGGTGAAAGTGGTGTTTCCTGCCGAGGCAGAACCGCCCTGCACCCTGACAAGGATGGCAGCGAGTTCTGCGCGGGTGACCGGTTGGTCGGGACGGAAGGTGCCATCTCCATAGCCGCCAAGTACTCCAGCCTGGACGAGGGTAGAAATCGCCTCGTTGTACCAGGAGTCGCTGGGAACGTCCACAAAGTCATTGCTCTGCGCGTAGAAGCGGGTCTTGGCGTTTTCCGACAGGAGCCGGAAGAGGATAGCCGCAACCTCACCTCTGGTGATGCCTGCATTCGGCTCAAACTTCCCGGGAGCGCGTCCATTGACATAAGAGGTGCCAAGGTCGCCGTCTACCAGGGAGGTGTTTGTGTCAGGCGCAGGATTGACGGGGGTGGGGTCAACGGGGGTCGGGTCAACGTATCCGCCATTAGAACCGCTGCTGCCGTCATCGGAGATGTAAGTCTCCGTCCAGCCGGCGTACAGCGTGAAGCTGCTCTTGACCTTGGTCTCAAAATCGTAGAGCTTTGTCAGTTTGGCGTCCGAGTACCAGCCAAGGAAGGTATAACCCTCTCTGACCGGCACCTGCGGAGCTTCCACATAGCCGTTCCTGTCAACGGTCTGGCTCTTGATAGAGCCACCGCCATTGGTCTCAAACTTCACGGTGTAGCGTTTCTCGAAGGACCCGGTGGAACCGCTGCCGGGGTTGCTGGGGTAGAACCCGCCGCCGGGATTGGAGCCGCCGGGGTTGCCTGGATTTGTTCCGGGACCGGTCTGTCCAGGAGCAGGGGAGTAGATGGTGACGATACGGGACTCAGAGGCGATGCTGTTGGCGGTCGCCGCATAGCGAATCTCGTAGGTTCCGGCGGAGAGGAAGCCGATGCTCGAACCTGTAACTTTCGTCCAGGAGGAGACGCCGGCTCTCCGGTACTCCATGCTCGTATTTGTTCCGGTAATGACGCCGTCGTTGCGCCCATAGGCGGAGACGTTGTAGGCGGTCACTGTGGGGGCGGGTCCCCGGGTGGGGATGACCAGGGTGGTCTCAGAGCTGGCAGGAGCGCCCTTCACAGCGGCATACCGGACTGTCAGGGTCTTACCCAGCAGGCCGGCAACGCTCATGTTGTTGACGCCCTTATGCCAGGTAGCGCCATTGTCGATGCTGTATTCCATGCTCGTATCCGTATTGACGGTCAGGGCCTCCTTGTTAAGGGAGAGAACGGGGCCATCGGAGCGGAGGGGCAGGGCAACTTCGACTGTGTGGCTGGCGAAGTTCTTGTCAGTGGCGGGGAGGCGGAAGAAGACCGTCTTGCCAAGCAGGTCTTCGCCGATGCTGGCGGGGATTTTACCCCAGGTCTTGCCGTCAGTGGAGAACTCAGTCCCTTCGGGTGCGCTGAACTTGCCGGAGCGGAGGTCAGCGGAGACGTCGGGGGCCGCCAGACGGGCGGGGATAGCGATGATTGCGGACTCGCCATGAAGGGTGTCATCCGTGTGGGCGTACCGGAGCATCAGGGACGCGCCAGCCATGCCGGAGACGGAGACGGCATCATCGGCGGGAGTCCACGTTCTGCCGCCGTCCAGGGAGAATTCCATGGATGGGCCGGCACTCATAGTCTCTGCCGTCATGTCAATAACAGGGGCAGGAGCGGGGCTGCGGTTGGGAATAACGATGGCCGCAGGCTCGCTGGCGAGCTTTTCGGTCGTGCAGGAGACCCGTACAAGTACGGTCGTGCCTGTCAGTCCAGAAATGTTCAGAGAGCCTTCCAGCTTCATCCAGGTCTCACCGCCATCAGTGCTGAAAGAGAGTCCTTCGGCGGGGTTGGCGGAGACCATTTCCATCTCTGTGTCGAGAGCCAACTCAGGCTTCCCAGCGCGGACGGGGATGGTTGCGGTAACGGGTTTGCTGCAGGGCGTCTCGCCGTCGGCGGGAGTACGGAACATCACCTGCTTCCCAGCCATATCGCCGATATTCATCGGCATCACGCAGGGGAACCAGGTCTCGCCGCCATCCTCGCTGTATTCCAGAACGGAACCTTCCTGGTCGGAGACGATCTGTTCATTGGTCATATCAAGACTGAGGACGGGGACGGGGGTAACGGTGGGAATGGTCAGCTCAGTGACAGAGCTGGCAGGCATCGTATCGTAGGCAGCATAGCGGAACTGAAGCGTCTTTCCCTGGTATCCGCTCACATCCATATTGTCGGTCGCAGGCATCCAAGTCCCGTCCACGTTGACTTCCATGTCGGATGTCGTGTTGACCGTCATCGCATCCCTGTCAAGGGAGAGGGTCGGGCCATCGGGACGGGAGGGAAGGGTGATAGCGGCGGGGGCGCTGGCGAACCGGGACTCATCCGCAGGGAAGCGGAACAGAACGGTCGTGCCAAGCATCTCGGAAGTGATAGCGGAGGGAACCGCAATCCAGGTCTTGCCGCCGTCGCTGGAGAACTCCGCTCCATCGGGGACGGAGAACAGTTCGTTGCGAAGGTCGGCGTTGACCGTGGGGGCATCCTTTCGAATGGGGACAGCTACGCTTACCGGCTCACCGGCGAACTGAAATCCAGTCCCATGGCTGCGAACCAAAACAACGGAACCCGTCATTCCGGAGACATTCAGTCCGGCGGGGGCCTGTGTCCAGGTGCGCCCATTGTCCAGGGAGTAATCCATACCAGTGGTCGTGTTCAGGATCTCCTTCTCCATGTCCACAGAGACATTGACGGAGCCGGCCCGGGTGGGGACGGTAACGGAGACTGCATGGCTGGCGAAGGAGCTGCTGGTGTGGGCGGTACGAACCAGGACAGCCTCGCCAGTCATCTGGGAGACATCGAGACTCATAGGAGCCTGCGTCCAGGAAAGTCCGCCATTCAGGCTATACTCCATCGCGGGGGTGGTGTTGATAGTCTCGGATACGACATCTACATCCACGGCGGGGGTGTTTTCCCGTCTGGGAATTGTCACGGGTACGGAAGCGCTTGCGGGCTTCTCAGTAGTACCCGGCACGCGGAACAGCAGCTCTCTGCCGGCATATTCTCCCACATTCATGGGGGTCTTGCAGACAGACCAGGTGCGCCCATTATCCTGACTCCACTCCAGAGTAAGCTCGGAGGCGATCAGCTGTTCATTCTCGCAGTCCACAGAGACAACGGGAACGGAAGCGCCGGCAGGCAGCTCCAGCTCCGTGTTGGAACTGGCGGGAGTGGTGCTGGTGGCGGTATAACGGAACAGGACCGTCTTGCCCAGTAGTCCGGAAACATCCAGACCATCGGGAGCGGGCGTCCAGCTGTAGCCGCCGTCGCTGCTGTACTCCATAGCGGAGGTAGTGTTGACGGTCAGGTTCTTCATGTCAAAGGCGACTGCGGGGCCGTCGGGACGGCTGGGCAGAGCCACAGGCACGGAGATACTGGCGAAGTGTGCTTCGTCCGCAGGAGTGCGGAACAGGAGGGTCGTCCCATACATGGAGTCCATGATGGTGTTGGGGGCCTCCATCCAGTTGTCGCCGCTATCGGGGGAATACTGCGTTCCAGCGGGGAAAGCGAACTGTCCGGATACCATGTCCGCAGAGACCTCCGGGGCCTCATTGCGGACGGGGATTGTAACGGTGACAGATTCGCTGGGGAACTCTGTCGCTGTGCCGCTCATGCGGACTTCCAGAGTACCGCCCGTCAGGCTGGAAACATCCAAATCATCGGGAGCTGAAGTCCAGGTCTTGCCACCATCGGTGGAATACTCCATCTCAGCCGTCGTATCGGCAATCTCCCTTACATTGTCTACGGTGATGACCGGGGCCTTGCCAAGGGAGCGAATCTGAACAACGGCGGGATTACTGGCGAACATCGTCTCTGTCACAGAGCGGCGAACCAGCATGGTCATTCCCGCATAGGGGGCAATATCCATGTTGACCGTTGCGGCGTTCCAGGATGCTCCGTTATCCACAGAATACTCCATGCCAATCACAGTGTTGATGGTAAGTGTCTGCTCTTCCACCTCCACAACGGGAGTCTCCCCCCGCAGGGGAACGGCGACAGACACCCGGCTGCTGGCAAATTTGCCATCGGCGGCAGGGGACTGGATCAGGATGGTCTGCCCGCACAGGCTGGACAGGCTCAGGGTCTCGGCCTCGGTCCACTCGCCATTGACGTAATACTCGAAGGGAGCATTGGCGGTCAATGTCTCTGCGGACATCGAGATGCTGTACTCAGGAGCGTCCGCACGCTCAGGAACATTTACGAATGCACTGGTGCTGGCGGGGCTGTTTGCGTTGGCCTTGGTGCGGACCATGATAGTCTCTCCAGCAAGGTCAGAGAGGGACATGTCGGGCATGCAGGGATTCCAGGAAGCGCCGCCGTCATCCGAATACTCCATGTTGGAGGTGGTGTTCAGCCGCTCCGTCTTCAGATTGACGGACAGGGCGGGGGCATTGGGCCGGGCAGGGATAAACACGTTCTTCGCATCGCTGCGGAAGGAACCGTCAGTCGCCGCATATCGAACCAGAAGTACGGAGCCGCCAAGGAAGGAGGCGTCCATGTTATCCCCGCAGGCCGACCAGGTTGCACCATTGTCGGCGGAATACTCCATCGCGGATGTGGTATTCAGCTCATACGTAGTCGTATTGAACTTCACGTCGGGGGTGGCGGGACGCTCGGGGATCTGAATGGGGACAGAGGCCCCGACAGACCCGGTGCCGTTGTCCACCAGCCGGGCAAAGAGTACCAGACCGGGAGTAACGGGGGTGCCAGAGGAAATCGTCCCATTGAAGAAATTCGTCAGGGACATCTCAACGACCTGCTCGTTGAAGGAAATAGTCTCGTTCCGGAAGTCAATATCGTAGGTCAGCCCGGTATTCGCCAGAGTCGTCGCCGGCAGGGAGATTGTCCCGGAGGCGAGATAGTTAGGCGTTTCCGCCATGCGGACCAGAACGATGAAGGAGGTTTCCGGCGCAAGGCCGCTGAAGATATTGCTGCTCTGCCAGGTGGCACCGTTATTACCGCTGTACTCCGCTCCCGCAATAGGATTGACCGTCACGGTTGCGGTGGTGACTTTGGCAATGCTGGGATTCTCAGGCAGATCCTGCGGGGCGCGGTCGATGGTCAGCTTGGTGGCGATCAGGGACTGCTGCAGGGTGTATCCGGGCTTCGCCGTCATGGTGATGGTCACCGCATATTGACCGGCCTCAGTGGGAGGCGTGGTGCTGCGGTATCCAGTTCCGGCGTTTGTGGTGCCGGTGTAGGTCACCGTGACAGTCTGAACTCCCTCAATATCAGCCAGACTGGCAGCGTGGATATACTCCTTGGGGGAGCCGTCATAGGTCACGTTGTAGGCCGGCAGCATGGAGGGTACTTCGGAGGTAGTGGCAGTGGTGCTGCCCTTCACTTCGACAGAGGGGGAAGCCTCATGGTTCCTATCCTCAGCCATACGGACGAGGATGGTGTACGGGGTATTCCGCTCCAGATTCGCAAAGACATTGGACGGCTGCCAGTTGGCTCCGCCGTCGATGCTGTACTCAGCCCCGGCGATATTGGATACCGTCAGGCTGGTGTCAGCGGCGCTGGTGATTGCCGCGACAGGGGCGGTCTGGCTTGCCTTGAGAATGGTCAGCTTGCTGGTCATGGGGGACAGCTGCTTGTAGCCGCTCTCCATAACAAAGGAGATACTGATATCATACACCCCGGCGTCCGCCGGCGCTCCACCCAGGATCTCCCCATCAGACAGGTACGTGACGATGGCTTCCTGAACGCCTGTAATGGCGGGGACATTGTACGTCATAGCCGAACCTGAGTAGGTGACAGTGCTGGGAGTGAGTTCGGGAGGACGGGCATCGCGCTTCGATGTCACTACGGACATTGAAGAAGCCTCAGAGGCGTCATAGTTGCCGTCCGCCGTAGCGGGCATTCGGACATACACGGTATATTCCGTGTTGCTGTTCAGATTGTAGAAGGAATTGCTGCTCTGCCACGCAATACCGTCGAGGCTGTACTCTGCGCCGTCGATGGGCTTCATGACGATGCTGTCGTAAGAGACAACGGCAACGGCAATCGAGCCAACGCCGGACTGAACGGCCTTTTCGATGGTATAAGTGACGGTGACGGGCTCCAGCGGCTCATAGCCAGGGGCCACAGTGAAGGAAATCGTTGCGGTGTAAGCGCCGGCATTCACAGGGGCGCTCGCAGCGGGCCCATAATTCACCCCGGCGTTAGAGGTCCCGGCGTAGGACACCGTATAACTCTCGATGCCGGTGGGAAGGGTCAGGGCCGGGATATCGGCGCTCTCCCCGTCATAGGTCTTGCTGAAGGGATCGATTGCAGGAGCAGTCACGGCCTTCATGGAGAGTTTGACTGTCGCCGTGACGGAGGTGTCCGCCAATCCGGCGAGTTCGGGGAAGGAGGAGAAGTCCAGCGTGCCATTGATGCTCTGGGAGTCGGCAAGGGCATTGTAACCCTCACTGGACCAGACGACAGGCACATTGAACGCCCGCTCATCGCCGCTGCCCTTTGCGGTTACGACAACCGTTGCGGGCTTAGTCAGGGCGTCAAAATCCGTTCCCAGCTCGCCAACAATGGAAGCGGGCTGCTTCCCGGCGATCATCCAGGGGAGGATGGTAACAGAGACGCTGACGGTCTCTGTGGACCCGCCAAGGGAGGCGATAACGGAGATAGTTGTCTCTCCGGACACAGAAGAAGAGAAACCGGGGTTGGCGGCAATCTGGAAGTCATAGTCTCCGGAAACGCCAATCAGGACCGCATCCTCCAGCTGGTCGCCCACGTAGATGGGGCTGACGGAGGGGTAGATCCAGACGGAGGACTCCTTTGCTGGGGAAGTAGAACCTTCCCAGAAGTAACCGTCAGGCAGAACTGTTCGGATTGTGTACTTGCCGGCGGCGGTGGGATTCTCCACGGCGGTATCGGCGCTGCCGAGATAGGCCGTCACCTGGACGGGGATCTCAACGCCATCCACCTCAACCGTATAGTCCTTGCCGGCGTCAAACAGGCCCTTCTCGTCAAAGGTCTTGCTCTCAAATCTGGATTCAAAGGGGACATATACCGGGGCCGCCAGGCGGGTGACAACAACGGAAACGCTGTTATCAGCCGAACCGGACAGTTCGGGGATGTCGCTGAAATCCAGAGTACCGGGAATAGACTGGGACTCCACGGAATCATTGTAACCGCCGGACTCCCAAGTCACTGGAACCTGGAAGACTTGCTCCCGGTCGTGCGCCTTGGCGGTGACGGCAACGGTCGCGGGCAGCAGGGAGGCGCTGAACGCCTCATCGTTTGCCAGATTGACCGTGGGAGCGTCTTTCCCGGTAATGACCCAGGGAAGAACAGTTACGGGGAATCTCGACGTTGCTATTGAAGCACCAGAGCCGCCGGCGGTAATAGCAACCGGAATCATTGTTGAACCAGCGTGACTGGTATCAAAACTGAAATCCGCAGGATCATCCGGGAGAACGAATTCATACCGCAGATTAGCGGCAGTGGAATTTGCGTCAGGTGTACCACCCTCCATCGTGATATCGGTGAGCATATCGCCCACATAGATGTCACTGAATTTCGGGTAGATCCAGATCCCCTGTTCCATCTTCGCGGACCCGGTATCCGCCCAGACATACCCGCCAGGCAGCTCGTAACTGATGACGTAGGGTCCGGCGGTTGTCGGATCCGTTACTGCATTGGCTTCGTCGTAATTCTGGGGTTCGGAGGCCGTGTCGGTATCATCGGACAGATACGCCTTCACCGTCACCCTCACATTGCCCGTGCCGGCGTAATTGAAAGAATAGGTGCCGTTCTTTACGCCGGCGGCTGCGAGGACTCCCGCACCATCATAAGTCTTGGACTCAATCAGGTCAGGGAAGGGGATAGCGACTCCGGTGAAGGACTGCCCCTGCGTAGTCGCAGTTGCGGAGGTCTCCACAGAGGGGTTCTTGTTCTTATCCGCAGTACCCTTCAGACGCTGATAGACAGTGTAGGTGGTATTTGGGGTAAGCTTGTCGAAGTAGGTGCTGTCCTGCCACTCGCCGTCATTGATACGATACTCGCACCCGGGAACGGGGGTAACGCCAATGGTGTTGTTGGTCGTATAGGCGATTTGGACAGGAGTGTCAAAGAACTGCTCCGCCGGCTTGATGACATAACTGACTGTAAGGGAGTCAATCGGGTCGTAGCCAGCCATCATAGTGAGAGTCACGGCGGCGGTATAGGTACCAGCCTCCGTGGGGACGCTGCTGCTCTTGATGTGGATGCCGCTGAGGGTGGTTCCCTCATAGATGATTTCCACTTTCGAGCATCCCTCTGGCTTCTCCACAGGCAGAGCGGTCCTCTTGCCGTCATATTCTTTCTCAAAGTCGGCTGTGTAGGTCGGCTTCTCGGTCAGGATAACGGTGAGCTTTACATCGGGGCTGGTCATGCCCTCCAGCATGGAGGAACCAGACATCGACATGGTGCCGTGGATGACCTGCTCAGGCAGGAGCGGATTGTAGGAAGACCAGACCCATTCAACAGGGGCAGTCATAACGCCTGTTTCCGTTCCGCTGGAGGTCGTGATGGTGAAGTCTACGCCCTGGGGTGCTTTCCCCATTATCTTTCCGGCCTCATCCCCCAGATACCCCTTGACAGGGGCGATTTCCGCAAGGTTGATGCCTGCGCCCCGCACCTGCAGATTGACAGAAGCGGTCACGGTCAGCTTCGCGGGATCTGTATCCTCGGGAATCAGTTCGGAGGTTCCGATAACGCCAGAGACGTTCTGGGAGCCAGTGGCATTGGGGTTGAACCCCTCATCTTTCCAGGTGACGGGGACCTCAGCCTCGGTCTGGACGCCGGACTCATAGGTGATACGCACGGACACCTTCTCCGGGAAGGGCTGCTGGGTAAAGGGGGTACCCAGAGTACCAGCAACATAGATCGGGGAGATGGGAGTAATGCTGGACACCTTATCGTCCGGATTCTGCGTCAGGGTGATTTTCAGGGTGGGAGTGGGAACTTCGCCAGTGTAGTTGTCGAAAGCGGAAGAACCGCTCAGACTAAGCGTGCCGGTGAGCGTCTGCTCCGCCTTGAGGGGATTGTACCCAGTCGAGTTCCAGCTGACAGGCAGCTCCATTTCGACTGGGTCGCCGCCAGCAGCGGAATTTACCCGAACCATGACGGACTGGGGAACATCCTCCAACCGAAGGAAAGCAGTACCCAGATAGCCGAAAACTTCAATGGGGTCCTCGACCAGCTGGATTCCAGAATACGTGAGCTTCTGAATAATTTCCGCCTCGGCAACGATTTTGGACTTCCACTCGTCAGAGAGGTTGTTCAATTTGCTGTCGGAGGGGATTCTCAGAGAACCCTTGATAATCTGGGGGTCGGGATTGGACGGATTGTATCCGCCGCCCGCTATTCCGACGACATCCCACTCGGTAACGGCAAGAGACTCTGTCTCCGTCTCATTGTTGGCGTAGGTAACGGTAACTGTGATGGTCTTATCCTTCAAGGCATTATAAACGTCCTCGTGGGACGCGCCCTGATTCACGGTCACCATGGGACGTTCAACAGAGACTCCCTTCACTTCAATCTCCCCCGTCAGGGTGATGGTTGCGGTAACGGTGGGGAGGGAGGCTCCTGCCAACTCAGGATAGCCGGAGATGTCCAGCTTACCCTCAACGGTCTGCTCATCGTTTGTCCAGGGGTCGTAGGTGTCCTTATCCCAGATGATGGGCAGGTCGAAGTCCTTGGACGACCCATCCTTCGAAGCCCGCAGTCTGACAGAGCCAAGACCTTCGAGGGAAGAGAGGGGGGTGCCGATGGGGCCTTCTGAGGTGAGGAGGACTTCGGAGTTCTCGAATTTGTAGGGGATGGGGTATCTAGTGTAGATGGCTAAAATATCATTGAGAGAGGCATCAGGATCTCCCCAACCGATAGATCCCGTTTTTCCTCCACCAACGGCTTGGGTAAAG
>OFHO01001828.1_pt1 | contig 14332 bp, 10 predicted proteins | sample 1521531 | NCBI WGS metagenome assembly OFHO01 (sample SAMEA3504124, study PRJEB24116) | mouse gut metagenome | biome: mouse gut; feature: mouse-associated habitat; material: faeces | place: Denmark | collected 2011
ATTGACCACCGCGTGATACCTTGTCCACCACTTGCTCAAGGTGGGATTTCAACAGCTCCGCGGGCAGGCGTCACTCTGCCCTTACGGACGCACTGGGCTTCAAAAAAAATCTCGTTTTGCCGCTGCCGGAGCCGCCGATAATCAGCACGTTTTTATTCCGCGCCGTTTTCGGGTCCTTGGGGCGGCTGTTCATGGTAAGCCGTTCCGTCTGCGTCAGGATGATGTTGTCCTCAAATTTGGGGGCGATATAGGGCGCGATGTCCTGGGCGTTGCCCCAACGGGCCGAGCCGTACTCCATGTTGTGCCGGTACTTCTTGGCGTTCTTGCCCTTGACGTAGACCGCCAGCCGCAGGGCCGCGCCGCACAGCAGCCCCACCAGCAGATCGACGGGGTGAAAGCTGGGGGCGGCGGACTGGAACGCGGCGGCGAAACCGTCCATCAGCCCCAGCACCTTGGCGGAGAAGTCCGCGCCGGGGGCCAGCCGCCACATCTGCCCCAGCTTGGTGGCATACAGGCCGATCATCACATAGGGCAGATTGGGCAGGATGTACTTCTTGATGTTGATCTGCATTACCGCTCCCGCTCCTTCCGCTTTTCCCGGTTCACCACGGTATTCTTCACCCGCTCCTTGAAGCTGGCCAGCCGTTGCAGCACCGAGGGCCGGGAGGCTTTGCGCACCTTTTTCCCGGCATACTCATTGAACGCGGAGGTCAGGGCGTCGGCGTCCCTGCTCTTGAAGAAAATCAGGAACTTGGGCGGATTGCTGCTCCTGTCCCGCTTGATGGCGTAGTCCACGCCGTATTTCCGGGCGATGCGGTCAAACTCCCGGATGGACGGGTCGTTGATCTCAATATTGGACACGCCCTGATTCTGCCCGATAAGCTGCTTCACCGTCTGCTTGCCGTGAGGGATCACGGGGCTGTCCCGTTTCTGCTGCTTCTGGTGCTTGACCTCCCTGCGGTGGGCCATGTACTTGGAAATCGCCGCTTTGAACATCCGCCCGGTGAATCTGGTGCCGTTCACCATCAGCGTCAGCGTTTTGTTCTCCACTTCCTCCTGCATGAAAAATCACCTCTCATTATCCCGGCTTTTCTGCCGGTGCTGCAAATATTCGTTCCAGTCCTTGCCCCGCGCCGGGGTATGGATGGTCACAGAGTAGCCCTGTTGGATGTATTTGGCCTTCATCCGCTCCGCCGATTCCCGCCCCGGCCCGTCCGCGTCCAGGCACAGGTCAATGCGCCGCAGATGGGGATTTTCCTGGAGATAGGTGTCCAGCGGGCCGTCATAGAGACAACACAGCGCCACGGCGTTGCTTTTCACGCTGCGGTGCAGGGTGCAGTAGCTCATCAGGTCGATGGGGGCCTCGAATACGAACACACGGAGCTGCCTGCTGTCGCATGGGAGCCGGAACGCCACATCCTTGTCGCTGCCGGGGACGCCGCCCCGGAACGCCGCGCCGTTCAGATCGTAGGTGCCGCGCTTGGCGGCGAATACCGGCTTTCCCGCGCCATTTCTGCCGACAAAGACGCAGTTATGGTACTGCTCATCCTCATACAAAAGCCCCGCGCTGATGAAGTCCCGGATGACCTGGGGCGCGATGCACCGCTTCTGAAGATAGGCGGTCACGCGGCGGTTGTCGCTGTTCGGCGGCGGGAGGGCAAAGGGGACCGCCTTTTTCTCTGGAACGGGCGGCGGCGCACGAAGAAACCGTGCGCCGCCATGATAGTCCAGAAGGTATTCTACCGCCTCCGGGAAACTCTTGCCCTCGAACCGCTCCAAGAAAGAGATCGCGTCCCCGCCCCGGTTTTCCGAGTAGCGGAACCAGGTGCGGCGGTTCTTAATCCGCAGGCTGTCCATTTCCTTGGTGGTGTAGTAGCTGCCGACCCGCTTGACCTGATACCCCAGGGAGGTCAGCAGATCAGGCAGATCGGTCTCCCTGGCGGTCTCCAGCTCGGCCTCGGTAAAGCGTCTGTCTGCGTCAGGCATCAATATCCCGTCCGGGGGAGCGGGGTGGGCTTGCCGTACACCGTTGTCACCCAGCGGCTGACGGCCTGTACCCACACGCCGTTATAGGTGCCGCCCACATCGGCCACATTCACAAAGGACGTGGTGGTGATGTTGGAAATGGCGGTGCAGTACAGCATGGGCTTTTCCACCTGGGCAAAACCGGCGGGGGCCTGTCCAAAGACAAACATGATCTCAGTCACGCGCTCATTGGAGGCCAGCCCCAGGGCTGTGGCGGACGCGGCCAGGGTGTAGTTCTTACTGGTGGAGAGATTGTCCGCCAGCGTCCGATACTCGCCGCCGTTGACGCGGTAGGTGATCTTATAGGTGCCGGGGAAGTTGTAGGTGCCGGTCACGATGCTGTCCAGCCGGACCTCGGCGGGGAGCGTGTCGCGCCAGTAGAAGGACTGGAGCATGACGTTGGAGCTGTTGGCGATGTCGGAAACTACATAGCGCACCGGCTGGCCCGCCATGATCTGGTTGGGGCCGGTCTTGGTGATGGACACGCCGGTGGTGAGGGCCTTGTTCGTGACCTCAAAGCGCACGATTTCGCCCTCATGCTCCAGATAGGCGGTCAAATCCTCGCCGCTGATGCCGTAGTTGTTCGGGGCCTTGACCTCGCGGATGGTGTAACGGCCCAGGGGCAGGGGCTTGGACGCGGCCAGTCCCCGGCTGTCGCTCTTGATGGTGTCCACCAGATTTCCGGCCTTGTCATAGATTTCAAAAATCGCGCCCTCCAGCAGCGTCCCGGCGGGCAGGCCGTTGGTGGGGTTGTAGTCAGCGGATTTTTTGGTAATCTGAATCTGCGCGGTAATAGGTGTGTTCTTCCACTCGATCAGCGTGGTCTCCCCGGCGGTGACATACACGGTTTTCATCTGCGTGTCGGGGATATACCCGGCATTTTCCAGCTCTCGCAGATAGTAGCGGCCCGAAACCGTCAGATTTTCAATGTAAACATAGCCGGAGTTGTCGCTGGTGTACTGCCCAATGGGGGTATTGGTACTGTCATACAGCAGGAACGTCACCCCGTAAATGCCCTTGCCGGTTATGCTGTCGGTCTTGTGAATCAAAATGCCGGAAAAAGGCTTGTTTTTCACCGTCAGTGTGGTAGTTTTACCGTCCGTGATGGTGAAATAGGTGGGGGTGCTGTCCAGCTTGAAGCCCTGCGCCGCCTCAATCTCCACGGCATAGTAGTCACCGGCATCCAGCGCCGCATGGACGCGGCCCGTGCTGTCGGTGGTAACGGTGTCCACCAGAGCGCCATCCATTTTCCTGATCTCGAAGGTGGTGCCGGGGATGCGCTGGGTGGTGTCGCTCTCGGAGACCTTAATCAGCTCCAGTCCGCCCTCGGCCTTGTTGAAGAAGGTCAGGGTCTGGGCGGCTCCCTGCTTGATAAGGATGGACTGCGGCGTGGTGTCCAGCACATAGCCGCTGGCAGTTCTGGTCTCCTTGGCGGTGATGGTCACGCCGGGGGTCAGGTCGGTGATAACGATGCGCCCGTTTTTATCGGTGACATACTCGCCATTATTCGGTCCCACAACCGCGCCGGAGCTGTCGGTGACGAGGAAGGCCACCCCCTGGATGGGGTCGGTAGTGCCGTCCACATACTTCTGGATGGTCAACGTCTGCTGGGGCGAATTGTAAAAGGTGAGGGTCTGCGTGTCTGCCGGGTTGACGGTGACAATCTGCGTCCGGGTGGCCTCGTCAATGGTGTAGCCGGGAATCGTCCTGGTTTCTCTGGCCACGATAGTGCCGGTCACGCCGGAAATACGGATTTCGCCGTTGGCATCGGTGGTATAGAGGCCGTTGCTGGACAGATGGCCGTTGGCGTTGTCCACATAGCCGCCGCCAGCGTAGGTCAGTTCAAATTCCACGCCTGCTAGTGGCTGCTTGGTGACGGAATCCAGCTTGCGGATCACCAGCTCACCCGCCCGCTTATTCCAGAAGGTCAGTTCGGGGGCCTGGGAGCCTGCGGTGATCTTCACGGTCTTGGGGGTGCCGTCCAGCACAAAGCCCTCCACCGTCTTGATTTCCCGTGCTGTAATTGATGTGCCGGGTTCCAGCCCTTCAATCACGATCTCACCCGCAGCATTGGTGTAAAACACGCCATCGCCGGGGCCAACCGCCGCGCCGGTGCTGTCCGTCACCTTAAAGGCCACGCCAGCCAGAGGCTCATTGGCGGTTCCCTCAATGTACTTGTGAATGGTCAGGGTCATTTTCGGGTCATTCTCAAAGGTCAGATCGTTGCCGCCGCTGGTTCCGTCATTGTTCCCGGTGTTGGTTCCGCCACTCACGCCGCTGGTCAGGCTGTTGGTTCCATTCTTCACAATGATGGTTTTGGGAGTTGTGTCCAAAACGTACCCGCTGGGGACCTTGCTCTCACTGACTACTATGGTGCTGCCCGGAACGAGGCCGGATACCGTCACCGTGCCGTCCTTCCCTGTGGTGTAGCGGCCCAGCACAGTGCCGTTACCGTCCTTCACTGTAAATTCAGTTCCAGGAACGGGCTTTCCGCTCACAGAATCCAGCTTGGTCAGGGTCAAGCTGCAAAGAGGCTCATTGAGGAAGGTGAGGGTCTGTGTATCGTCCGGGTTGACGGTGACGGTCTGCGTCTGCGTGGACTGGTCGATCACATAGCCGGGAGCCGCCTTGACCTCTTTCGCTACAATCGTGCCTGTCACGCCGGAGATGCGGATTTCCCCGTTGGCATCGGTGGTATAGAGGCCGTTGGAGGACAGATGCCCGTTGTCGTTGTCCACATAGCCGCCGGAGGCATACGTCAACTGAAACTGAGCGCCGGAGATGAGAGCGCCGGTCACGCTGTCCTTTTTCTGGATAACAAGAGAACCGGCCCGCTTGTTCCAAAAGGTCAACTGCTGCACACTCCCGCCCTTGATAAGAATATCCTGGGGAGTTCCATCCAGCACGAAGCCCTCCACGGTCTTGATCTCTCTGGCAATCACGGTGGTGCCGGGTTCGATGCCGTCCAGTACAATTTCTCCCGCGTGGTCTGTATAATAAATGCCATCATCAGGCCCCACAGCGGCCCCGCTGCCGTCCACTACTTTGAACGCTACGCCGGACAGCGGCTCATTTTCCGTCCCCTCAATGAACTTTCGGATAATAAGAGTGGTTCCAGGCTCATTGTCAAAAATCAGGCTGTTGGAAATGCCGGATTTCACCACAATGCTTTTGGGCGTCTCGTCCAGAATATAGCCGGTAGGGGCCTTGGTTTCAGACACCATAATCGTGCTGCCGGGTTCCAGGCCAGAGACGATCACGGTTCCGTCTGTCCCGGTTTTGTAAATGCCATTGGTGGGACCGACCGCGTGACCTTCACTGTCCCGGACGATAAACTCAGCGTTCGCCAGGGGCTTGCGTGTCACGGCATCCCGCTTGGTAATGGTCAGGGTGGCCTTGGGGGTGTTGGTGATGATGACCGTCTGCGTGTCCCCGTTGGCCCCGATCACCACATTCGTGCTGGGGGCATCCATAACATACCCTGCCGGGGCCTTGGTTTCGGTCAGCACATAAGCACCGGGGGCCAGATTGGAAATACGGATTTCTCCGCTGCTGTCGGTAGTAAACAGACCATTTTGGGTCAAGGTGGACGTGCCGATCACGCCGTCCAAACCGACCTCACAGCCCGCCGCCGTGGTGACGCGGAACTCCGCGCCGGGGAGGGGCTGGCCGGTGATGCTGTCCCGCTTCTGGATAATCAGGGAACCGCGGGGCTGGTTCTTAAAGGTCAGGGTGACGGTGCGGCCCGCCTGGATTTGGATGGTCTGGCTCTGCGTGTCGATGATGAATCCGGCAGGGGCGCGGGTTTCGGTGACGATCACGCTCTTGCCCGGTTTCAGCCCGGTGATACGGATTTCCCCGTTTTCATCCGTTCTGAAAATGCCGTTGGAATCCCCAATCAAAGTACCGTCCGCATACATGACCTTGAACTCCGCGTTTTGTAAGGTTACAGAGGGATTGACGGAGCATACCTTTCTAATAAGAAGCTGGCCGTCTGGGGCATTGTCAAAACGGACGGTAATAACATCCTGCGTTCCATTATCGGAGATGTAAACCGTTTCAGAGGCATTGATAATGTTGTACCCGTCAGCGGGGTCCACCTCCTCCACGATATAGGTGCCGCTTTTCAGTCCAGTCCAGATGGCGGTGCCATTTTTCCCCGTCACCTTCTGCCCGATCACAGTGCCGCCCGTGCCGGAGGTCCCGCCCAGGTAGCGAAGCTGGAAGGTGCATCCAGGCAGGGCCTCATGGGTCACGCTGTCATACTTCTCCACGACAATTCCATTCAGCGGCTCATTCTGGAATGTGACGGTTTTGCTCTCGCCGCCGTGGAGAATGACCTTCTGCGTGGTAGGCTCCTTCATCTGGAAACCGGGGGCCGGGGCAACCTCAGTGATGGTGTACTCGCCGGGGTACAGCCGCTTGCCCTGCTCATGCAGCTTGATTTCGCCGTTGGCGTCCGAAAAAAGATAACCGAAGTCCACCGAAGCGGGAGCGTCCGCCGCCTCTCCGTTGCTGGTGTAGGTGACGTGGAATTTTGCCCCCTCAATGGGAGCGCCCGCAACAGAATCCTCTTTGAAGATGGTCAGCTCCGGGGCCTTGTGATTCTTGAATACCACCGTCTTTTCATCGCCAGGATTCAGAGAGATGGTCTGTACCCGGTCCGCGTCCTTGTCCGGCAGATAGTAGGGGGCGGGGACGGATTTCTCGGTAATGCGGTAAGTGCCGGGGTCCACCCGCAGAGAAACCGTGCCGTCCGCGCCGGTAGTCACATCATGCTAATAGTCGCTGTTGATGCCCTCAACGGTCAGCACCGTTCCAGGAACCGGATCGCCGCTGATGGCGTCCACCTTGGAGATGATGAGAAGGGGCTTTTTGCTGTTCTTGAAAATGAGCGTCTTTTCATCGCCGCCGTTCAGGCTGATGGTCTGGGTCCGGTCGGCCTCATCCTCCGGCAGACAGTAGGGTTCAGGCACAGATTTCTCCGTCACCCGATAGCTGCCAGGGGCAACGCGCAGGGTGGCGAAGCCGTCCGCCTCGGTGGTTACATCGTGACGGTAGTCGCTGTCGATGCCCTCCACGGTGAACACCGTGCCGGGGATGGGGGTGTTGGTCCCCTGCTCCACCTTGGAGATTTTCAAAACAGGCTGCTTCAGATTGTCAAAAATCAGCTCCCTGTTCTCGCCCGGTCCCAGGTAGATGGTCTGCATGGGTTCCTCGCCCACCACATAGGGGTCGGGGACGGACTTCTCGACCACCTCATAGCTGTCCACGGGGATATTGGAGAGAACGGCCCTGCCGTCCGGCCCGGTGGTCACGTCATTGTGGTAGCCGTAATGGATGCCCTTGATTTCAAAGACCGTGCCGGGAATGACTTCCTTGGTCTGGGCGTCCCGCTTGAGGATGGACAGGCTGGGCAGCTTCTTGTCTGCCGCCGTCACCGTGACAATGCCGCCGCCGTTGATGGTGGCCTGATCCACATGGGCAAACACCGGCTCGGTCAGACAGGCGTAAGGAGCAGGGGCGGACACCTCCACAAAGGCGTACATTCCCTCGGTCACATCGGTAACGGTGATACTGCCGTCCGCTTTGGTGGCCTCTGTGCCGATGATCTGCCCGTCCTTGATGATGTTGAACACAGCGCCGGGGAGAGGGTTATCAGAATCGTCTTTTTTAATAAGCCTTATCTTCACCTTGGCGTCATTTTCAAACACCAGGGCCACATCGGTCTTGCCGTCCCAAACAAAGGTCTGCTTGGTCTTGCTGACATCCGGGCTGAGAGAGTAGCCCTCCGGGGGTGTGATTTCCTCTGCGGTGTAGCTGCCCAGGGGCATATCCTTCCAGGGAACGTCTGTCAGATAGCCGCCTGTCCCGGTAACATATGTGCCAGTAAAATCATTGTCTACGCCGGTGATCTTAATGACCGCTCCGGCCAGCCCCTTGGTGGGGTCGTCCGCATCCACCTTGCGGATGCTGCCCTCGCCGGTGATTTCGGGGGTGTCGGTGAAGGTAACGGTCACGGTGGTGCTGCCGTTGCTGGGGAGAACAACGTACTGCGGTCCCGCGTTGTCGATCTCGTAGCCTGCCGGGGCCTCCAATTCGGTCACGGCATAGGTCCCCGCAACCAAAGGATAAAGGGTGGCGGTTCCGTCCGCGCCCGTCACGACCTCCTTGGAGTAAGCGCCGTTTTCAGAGGCAACGAGAAACCGTGCGCCGGACAAGCCCTTGTTGGGATTGGTGGAATCCACCTTTTTGACGGTCAGGGTATATTCCTCATGGGTAATGTCCAGCTTGCCCACCATGACAGCCTGCACATCGTTGGAGGGGTGATAGCTGGAGCCGGGGCCGGTGTAGGCGTACTCATAGACCTCGCACTCACCCCATACGCCCTGCGCGCCCAGGTCGAGAATATACTGCGCCCGGTCACGGAACGATTTGCCGTCCATTTTATCGTCAATGCTGGAATAGTTGGTATGCTCCAGGTTGTTATAGACGCAAAGCAGTTCCTCGGCGCAGGCCGTCACGGGGTCAGACAGCAGACCGGCCTTGTAGCGCCAGACGATAGCCTGCGTCCAGGAGTTCATGGTCCAGGTGTAGTTGCTGTCCCATACGTCATTTACGCCCAGGGCCTTGGCCTGATCGGTAAAGACGCCGGTGGAATGGGCGTAGAAGTAAGCCATCATGGTCTTTACAGTGGGGTCGGAAATGGGCTGGGGATTGCCCCAGGTATGGCCTTTCAGCGACCAGCCCATGCCCTTGCCCTTTTCAGCGCAGAAGCCCATTGTGCTTTTGCCATCATAGTTGAAGTGCATCTGGTGCATATAGCACTCGCCTAAAGCCGGGGAATCGTACTTGGTTCCGCTGTATGCGCAATCGTCCATCTTGATGGTGCTGGGGTTCGCCGCCAGCGCCGTGGAGGGCAGCAGTCCCAGCATACACACCAGCACCAACAGCAGAGCCGTCATGCGGGTGAGTGCGGAATAGGTTTTCTTCCTCATAAAAAGTTCTCCTTTGCTTTTTTCGGGCAAGAGAAAAGGCCCTCCAGCCTGGGCTGAAAGACCTATCTCTGTCCGTATTTTGTTATCCGTAGGGATTGATGGTGTCCGGCCTGCCGACAAACATATAGCAGTAAGTCACTCCACCGCTCTCCGTCACGCCCACGCCGATACTGTCACATTTCGGGTCGATCATGGCCTGGAAGTGGCCGGGAGATTTGATCCAGTTGTCCAGCGCGTGTTGGGCGGTGTCCGCAGTTGCCACGCCGGTAAACACCGTGAGATTGGAGCCGAAGCCGTGGGAATATCCAGCAGCAATCACGGCCTCACATTCCTCCTGATTGTGGTGGTAAGTGTAATGCTGGTCGGAGCAGGCTTGCGCGGCGGTCATCAGAGCTTCGCTGACCGGCAGCTCCGCCACGCCGTTTGCCATGCGGGTCTGGTTGATAAGCTGAATCAATTCCTGCCGCACGTCCAGATTTTCCGGCTGGCCTTCGGTGTCCGTGCTGGCAGGAGCAGCAGGGTCAACGGCGGTGCCGACTGTGAGCGTCAAGGTCCCGCTCTCTCCGGCACGGTTGGCGGCGGTGATTTCCGCAGTTCCCTCGGACTTGGCAACGGCCACCCAAAAGCCCGCTATTTGCTCTACCGCTACTGTGTCCGGGGCGCTGGAGGTGACGGTGTACTCTGTTCCGCTGGGGCCGATGATGAGGCCGCTGCGCTCACCCACATTTAACGAATTGCCTTTGTAGCTGCCCACTCGGATTGTCTCGGCGGGAGCTGCCGCCCTTGCGGGAAGTGTCAGTCCGAACACCAGCGCGGCGCAGGCGATTCCAGCGGTCAGGCGGCTTGCAAAATCTTTCATCTTCATAGCTCTTTATCTCCTTTGTGGTGGTTTTGTGGTTCCGTTGTGAAAAAGATACCACAGAAGAAGAAAAGTGTCGAGGATGCCGCCTGGACCGCCGCCTTAGACCTCCTGGGCCACCACGCACCAGCGATAATCCCGCTCATTCATCACACAAGTATAGAGCGTGATCTGATTGCCGGACGTGGCGGCGGTGCCGCTGGTGTCCGTCTCACTGACTTTGGTAACGCTGGTAACGGAATAGGTCCGGGCGCCGAGTTGGGTGGTGAGGCTGATGGTGTCTCCGGCGTTCAGCGTGTGAATTTTGCCGAAGTGGTTCGTCACCCCGCGATTATGCCCAGCAAGGCAGACGTTGCCATTCCAGATGCTGGTGTTGGTAAAATGTCCCGCACCTTTGGCGAGCTGAGTGCTGTCTGTCCCCTCATAAATTTTGACATTCACGCCCAGGGACGGGATTTTCAGTGTCCCCAGGTGGCCCCCGGAGTAGTAGAGATCAGACGTGACCTCCGTGTAGGCGGTAGTCTGCGTGGTGGTGTAGCTGAACTGGCTTGTGCCGCCGCTTACGTCCACAGCAGGATAACCGCTGTTCGTGACAGTGCCGCCGCCCACGCTGCCCGCCTGATTCACCAGCCCGCCGCTGAGAGCGCCAGGGACCAGATTGGGGGTCAGGTATTCCCCGGAGTTGGGCAGATAGCTGGTGGGGGTCCCGAAACCGGGCGGGATGAGGGCGGTGTTCTTGCTCCTGTCCACGTTGGGATTCTCCGCCGTATAGGAGGCGTCCTCGCTGGTGGGCCTGCCGAACAGGTAGTCCTCCGGCTCGTCAACGGTGTACTCCAGCGCGTGGGCCGGGGCCACCAGCATGGCGGCGAAAACCGCCGTCAAAAGAAAAATGTGCAGCAATCGTTTCATGTTCAAGTCCTCCTTTCCTTCATTTTCTGGATGGTCCAAAGCGCCGCCGCTGCCAGCGCCGCCACACCGCCAGCACAGCCCAGCAGGGAAAGCCAATGCGTGCCGCCCGTTTTAGCGGGGGCGGGGTCTGTGTCAGGGGCCTCCGGCCCGGTCTGGGTGGACGGGGCGGAAGGGTCAGCCGGTTTTTCCTCTTTTGCCAGTTCCTCGCTGCCAAAGATGGCGGTGTAGGTGACAACCTCGCAGCCGGTCTTTGCCACTTGGCCCGTATAACTGGCCGTGACCGTATAGCCGGTGGCGTAGCGGGTGGAGGAAGTGCCGGTATAGGTGGCCGTGGCGGTGTAATAGCCATTCTCGCCGCCGCTCCACTCCACAGCTCCCAGGGTCAGGGTCTTGCCGTTGTCCGTGGTGGTTTTGGGGACAAGGGACAGGTCGGCATCGGACAGGTTGGGATAGGTGCGGGTGGCGGACAGACTTTTTGTGCTGGTCTTGTAGCCCTTGGCCTCCACGGTGACGGAGGTATAGTCCAGCGCCAGCAGGCCGGTATAGCCGTCCTCGGTTGTGACCTCCCGATGGGGGTCCAACTGTTTCAAGACCGCCGAGAGATCGTTGGTGTCGCTGTCCTGGGTGATGGTGTCGGTGTAGTCCTGGGTGTCCACCCCCACCTCGTCCTCTCTTATCATGTCCAGCAGGAAATAGCGCCGCCCGTTGCGTTCAAAATCTTCCGTTGGGATGCGGTTGGGGTCATCGGACAGGGAAAGCTGGTACACTTTGTTGATGCGCAGCTCGTCAAAGCTGCCGTAGGTGTACTCCTCCACGGAGATGGGATAGAACGGCCCGCCAGCGGCCAGCGCCGGGGGCGCGGCGATGCTGATTGCCAGAACAGCGGCGCACAGCAGCATCAGGATTCGTTTTTTCATAGCTCAAGGCTCCTTTCGATGTTTTATCAGCGGGAATTGGAATCGCCCCGGCCTTGGCCCTTGACGGTGAGGATGCCGTCCAGGGTGGTGGCGGTGATGCGCAGGCGCTCGGCGGTGGCGATGTCGTTCTTCACCGTCTCGTCAATGCTCCGCCCGCAGACCACCAGGACACGGGAGCGGCGGAGATAGTCGCGGGCGATGTCGATGCCGTCCTTATGCTCCTGGGGGACGGCATCGTGGAGGAAACGGGCGGTGAGCAGGAGGGGGCAGATGGGGGAATAGCCCGCGTCATACACCTGACGGCAGTACCGGGCGGCGGTTTCGGCGTTCTCAATCTCGCTGCCGCTCCAGGCGGCGGTGATGTAAGCAAGGGGGCGTTTCATGGCATGATCCTTTCTCCCGGTGGCCGGGTAAAAAATAAGACGGCTAATTGCCGCCGTTGAGGTCGTGGTTGACTAACATGGTGTAGTGGTTGTCCATCGTGGAGGGCGCGTTGAACAGCGCCGCCAAAAGATAAGCCCTGGTGTTCCAAACACGGGTGGTGTTTTCCTGGATGCCGTCCAGCACCTTCTCGATGTGGGCGGAGGTGATCTGCTCGAACCGCTGCCGGACGAAGGCCGTAGGATATTCCGCGTCCCGCCCGATCTTCATGGTGGGGGTGCGGCTGAGCGCCACTTCCAGCATGATCTCCACAAACTCGTTGAGCTGCTCCCGGTTGGAGGGAGTAACGATCAGGTCATACTCGATCTGATCCCGAATCTCATCCCGCTTCTCAAAAATTTCTTTCATTCCTTCTACCGGCTGCGCGGGTGCCTCGGAGGAGGCAGGGGGAGGGAATGAATGAGTATTTGATCGCTGAGTATTTGATTTTTGAGTTTTGAATTGATTTATATTTAATTGGGCGGGGTTCTCCGTATGCGGCGCGACCATATCCGGGCCAGCCACATCCGGGTTTTCCGTATGTGGTGAGGCCGTATCTGGCGGGGGCATATCCGGCTCGTCCGCATCCGGCGCGGGCGGCTCCGGCGGCTGGGGCTTTTCGTAGATGATGTACTCGGTGTCCGTAATACGCCCGTTGGCCCCGCGAAGCTGGCGGCGGATGATGTAGCCCGCCTTTTCCAGCTCCTTGATGGTGCTGCCAATGGCGTCAACGCCCTCCTTGCAGATGGCGGCAAGCCCCCGTGTGCTGTAATTCCAGTCCTCCGGGAAAGAGAGGAACATGGACAGCAGCCCCTTGGCTTTCAGCGACAGGGATGTATCTTTCAGATGATAATTTGACATGACGGTGTAATCTCGCGTCCGTTCTACACGATAGACAGCCATTTCAACTCACTTCCTGTTAAAATTTTGTGTTATGCGGTGGTCTCCGCGTCCTCGCGGGCAAAGCGGGCCTCCAGCCGTTCCACGCTCCAATTCTGCTTGAACTGTCCCAGGGGACCGGGGCCGAACATAGCCCGCGCCCGGTTGTCCATATCCAGTAGCCGCACCCACAACTCCGGGTGGTGGTGGCGGAGCTTTTTCAGCTCTCCTATGCGCTGGAGGGGGCAGCACCAGCAGGAGGCGCGGCGGTATATCTCATACAGCCCACCCCAATCGTAGCCCCGGTCATAGCAGATTTGCAGCGCCTGGGCCTCAGTGATTCCCCATTCTACCAATGGATAGCGGTTATGAGGATCGTCTTTGCAGCGGTGGGCTTCATCGGCGGCGATACCGATATGGTGCAGGACATTTTTCTCCTTATTCAGCCGGTTATCCTCTCTGGTGATAAGATGGGTTTTGAGCTGTCCAGTACACCAGCGCACCCGCATCCCAGGCCAGCCATAGCCAGTTGCCTGTTGGCCCTTGGCAATACGTCTCTCTATGGCCCGTTTTTGTTGCAGGGGGACATGGAACATGAGCCATTCAAAACCGCAGGGATGCCGCAGGGTGGTAATGTGCAATCCTCGCTCCCGAAAAAGAAAATCATCCAGTTTGGCGATATGGGTCTCCATCTCTGGGAACTCCATGCCAGTGTCTGCATAGAGTACGCAGTCGATGGGCAGGCCCTTTTCGATCATCAGAATCAAAAGACACGAGCTGTCTTTTCCACCTGAAAGCGAGACTGCCGAATAGGTTTCGTTGCTTTTTGTGGTTCCCATGACGGGAAAACTGCCTTTTTATCTCCTTTCCCGTCTGTTACAGCTCATAGAGGGGGATGTCGCTCTCATAGTAGGCGGCGCACATTGCGTTGATCTCATCGGCCAGCTCATCCAGGTCCAGATACATGGGACTGTCCCAGGGGTCCCCCTCCTTGATCTCCCGATACTCGGTGACGTACTCGCCGTCCCCGCAGTCCAGGGACACGCAGGCCACGGCAACAAGATCCATGTCCTCCAGCAGCCACAGCTCATAGGTGCGGTCCGTCAGCACGATGGAGGCGCAGCTCTGGTCGTTGTCCTCGTACAGCAGGGTGGCCCGCTGGCCGAACAGGTCCTTGCCCCGGTAGTTGAAGGACATAGGCTCTTTGCCCTCGGTGGTGTAGGCGTGGACGGTCTGGGCGTTGTGCCGGACCGCTTGCAGCAGGGCCTCGAAGTCAATGCCGTGGAGCAGCGTCTCCACTTCTTCCTCGCTGTACCCATGCTCCC
>OFHO01001831.1_pt1 | contig 14317 bp, 14 predicted proteins | sample 1521531 | NCBI WGS metagenome assembly OFHO01 (sample SAMEA3504124, study PRJEB24116) | mouse gut metagenome | biome: mouse gut; feature: mouse-associated habitat; material: faeces | place: Denmark | collected 2011
CCCGGTTTTTTAATTTTCCTTCAGCGCGCCGCCGGCCTGGTCTTGCTTCACTCCTTTCCTTTGCTTCTTCCATTACCATCCTCCTTTTGTTTGTGTTCTAAAACAATTGTTCGAGTTCGTCCCTTACTTTACCACCCCCCGCCCCCAAAGTCAAGGGCCGCCGGGGGAATTTTTTTCGCCATTTTTTTAAAATACCCCGAAAAAAGGGACACCCTATCCGGGCGGGGTTGCACGCCCCCGCTCCGGCGGCAAGTTTTTCCGGGGATTTTCACATTCCCTGTTGACGCTGGGCCTGTCCGGGTAGTATATTGAAAAAAAGCAAATGACTGGAGGCTTCTGTATGAAAAAGAAAACGGTCGGACTGCTGGGCCTTGCCGCGGCAGGGGCCGGGGCCGCGGGCGGCTGGGCCGCCCTGGGCAATTACCTCTACAACCGGGTGATGCTCCCCCAGGCCCGGGACCCGGAGGAGGAGGACTTGAACCCCGCCCAGATCGCGGGCCAGGACTGCGAGGCGTCCACCACTACGGCCCAGGTGGTCCACGACATAAACCCCGTCCAGATCGCGGGCCGGGACTGGGCCAGGAAGCGGGAGGGCTTCAAGGAGGCCACCATCCAGGCCATGGACGGCCTGATCCTCTGGGCGGCCCTGGTGCCCGGGGCGGAGGGCTGCCACCGCTGGGCCGTCTGTATGCACGGCTACCACGACAGCTATGAGTCCATGGGGGCCATCGCCAGGCACTACAATGATATGGGCTGGCACGTGCTGATGCCCGACCAGCGGGGCCACGGCCAGAGCGAGGGCGATTACGTGGGCTGGGGCTTTGACGAGCGGCTGGATCTGGTGGGCTGGGTGAACTGGATTCTCCGGCGGGACCCGGAGGCGGAGATACTCCTCCACGGCGTGTCCATGGGGGCGGCCACGGTGCTGATGGCCACCGGAGGGCCTCTGCCCGACCAGGTGAAGGCCGCCGTCTCCGACTGCTCCTATACCACCATCGAGGCGGAGATGCGCCACATCCTGGGCCAGCTCCGCGCCGAGCTGCCCACCCCCCTGCCCCTCCCGGCGGGACTGCTGTTCTCCGCCCTGCGCAAAACCGCCCTGCGCCGGGCCCGGTTCGACCTGCGGGAGGCCGCCCCCGTCCAGGCGGTGGCCCGCTCCAGAACCCCCACCCTGTTCATCCACGGCGTGGCGGACGACTTCGTCCCCGCCGCCATGATGGGCAAGCTGTACCAGGCCGCCCGCTGTCCCAAGAGCTTCCTGTGGATGCCGGACGCGGGCCACGCCGCCTCCGTGGGGACCAACGAGACGCTGTACTGGACGGCGGTGTCCACCTTCCTTCAGGACTACCTCCCCGACGGGGAGTGTTAGAACCTGTATTCACAACCTCAAACGCCGTCTGGGCGGGTCTTTTTCCGCCATACCGCGTTGCGTTTTCTTGAAATGCACCAAGCATTCCCGCGAAAACGCGCCTTGTCTGGCGGAAAAATCCCTCGCCCCGACGGCATCTTCGGCTATGAATACAGGTTCTTAAAGACCAGATCACGAAAGGATGTATTCGACCTATGGAACTGGAAACCAAAGAGAGCAAGCGGCAGGAAAACGTGGTGGCCGGCATTGTGGGCGCGCTGCTGGGCACCCTGCTGGGCGTGGTGTGCACGGTGGTCATCGGCCAGCTGGGCTATGTGGCCTCCGTCTCCGGCCTGATCATGGCGGTGGGTGCCCTCAAGGGCTACGAGCTGCTGGGCGGCACGCTGAGCCGGAAGGGCGCGGTGATCTCCTCCGCCCTGATCCTGGTGATGACCTATCTGGCCCACCGGTTCAGCGTCGCCCTGGAGGTGATCACCGCCCTGGACGCCCCCATGTCCGACCTCTTCGTCTACTTCCAGGCCGTCCCCGCCCTGGTGGAGGCGGGACTGCTGGAGGCCCCCGCCTACTGGGGCAATCTGGCCATGCTGTACCTGTTCACCCTGCTGGGGGCGGTGCCCACCATCATCGGCGGCCTGCGCAACGCGGCCCTGCCCGATATGCCCGCCGCCCCGGCCTCCGCCGCCCCCCAGGACGCCGTCCAGCCGGACGCGGCCTTCTACCCCGGCGAGCCCAAGTGGATCAGCCCCCTGCGGGTGAGCACCGCCGTGTCCCTGTTCATCGGGCTGATCCCGGGCCTCCTGCTGCTGTTCCTGGGCGTCGCCAGCGACAGCGCGCCCGCCTTCACCCTGGCCGCCCTGGGCTGTATCGTCAGCTCCTTTGTGATGATGTTCTTCGCCCTGCCCACCATCCAGCTGGCCAACGGCACCCTGTTCCTGATGGCCCGGATCAGCGGCACAGTGTGGAAAATCAACCTGGCCATGCTGAATAACCAGGATACCTACCGGTTCACCAAGAAGCTGGGGGCCCTCAAGGGCCTCCGCTGGGAAATCCTCAGCGGGGAGGAGCAGGAGCGGCTGAAGTCCTCCGTCCTCCGGGCCGTCTCCCTGCTCACCAGCGGCCAGGTCATGCCGGGGAGCCTGCTCAGCGTGGCGGTGTCCCCCCTGTCCGACCTCCAGGTGGTCAAGGAGACCCCCTGGAAATGGGTGTGCACCCACTCCGTCTCCAACGGCAGGCAGAAGAAGGTGTCCATCCCCAAGGCTTACCCCGGCTTCGCCCCCGTCCCCGGCCTGGAGCCGCCCATGGAGCCCGCCCCCGCCCGCTGGGTGCTCATCGGGGTGTCGGCGGCACTGGCCCTGCTGCTGGGGCTGGCGGGCTTCTCCATCGGCCTGACCCTGTAAGCCTCCATACCGCGTAAAACCGGACAGGCGCGTGACGCGCCTGTCCGGTTTTCTTCCTGTCTTTTACTTGTCCCTGTTCAGCCGCAGGATATACATCCCGTCGTGCCAGGTGTCGATGTAGATATACCCCCGGTCGTCCACCACCACGTCCTCGGTGGTGGCGATCATCGGCCCGGGCACCGGGATCTGGAACAGCAGCTTTTCCGGGTTGGGGGGGATGAAGTAGGCGATCTCCTTGATGTAGTAGGGATCGGACACGTCGAACACCCGCAGGCCCGCGTGGAAATAGCAGTTGTAAATCAGGTTGGGGTCGTCCTGGAGCCAGGGCTTGCCCATGGGCTCGTGGACGTTGTGGGGCCCGAAGGGTCCCTGGGCCCCTATGCCGCAGTCGTTGAAGTTCCGGTAGGGGAAGCCCTCCGGCACCTCGGGATAGGGGAACTCCGCCACCAGCACCGGGTCCTTGGGGTCGGACACGTCGATCATGTGCAGGTTGTTCATGGGCTGCGCCCCGGGGTGCGCGCTGGCGGCGATATTCTCCTTGGTGAAGAAGGGGAACCGCTCCCCTTCGTTGGTGAGGACGGCGAAGTTCCGCCCGGTGAGGGGCAGGTAGGTGTGGCACCTGGCCCCGCACAGCTTACCCGCGAAGGGGGGCTGGACCATGAGCTGGGAGATGAGCTTGGGCCGGGTGGGGTCGGATATGTCCAGGATGATGCCGCCGCCGCCGAAATAGCCCAGATACAGCTCGTTGGGCCGGTCGGCGGACAGGGTGCAGGCGTGGCACATGGGCCAGTCCTTCTCGGCGGCGTGGCCCACGGGGTAGGTGCCCTCCAGCATACCGTCCTTGAACTGCTCCGGCTTCCACCAGCGGCCCGCCTCCACGGGATTGCAGGGGTCGGAAATGTCCAGGATGCGGACGATGAAGCCCACGAAGCCCGGGCACTCGGCGGGCATATAGACGTACCTCCCGCCGTTATAGGCGAAGCGGTGGACCCCCATGCCGTTGGGCAGTCCGGTGTGCCAGTGGGACAGCAGCCTGGGGTGGACGGGGTCCTCCTTCAGATCGTAGATCTGGAGGCCGTCGTCGGCGGGGTCCCCCGCCTTGATGCCGTGGAGGAAGGGCACGCCGCCGCCCAACGCCACGATCAGCTTGTCGTCCGCCACCTGGATCTTGGGGGTGGACTGGGCGAAGTACACCTCGGGATCGCTCACCCAGACGCAGCCCACCACCTGGGGCCTGCTGGGATCGGTCACGTCCAGGATATTCACCCCGGCCCCCTTGAAGGAGCCGCAGTACATATAGTACTTATCCCCGGTTTTGTAGAGGGCCATCTGGAAGGCGTTGATGCCGTTCAGATCGGAGAAGCCCACCACCTCCATGTTCTTGATATAGCCCTGGTTCGCCTCGCTTTTCGCGTAAAAGGGCATGGACATTTCAATCAATCCTCCTCACTTGGATGATACCACTAAAAGCGTGTTATGGCAATGGGCGCGCCCGGCTCAGGCGCGCCCATTGGAAATCGATCTGGCCGGATCAGGGATGCCCGCCGGGGAACGCGCCGGGGCCGGGATCCTTGCTGCACATCATTCCAGTGACGGCCAGCAGCGGCTTGAAGAAGATCGAGACGCTGACAAAGGCGGCGGCCAGCATGGGGAGCAGGGACATGGCCCATTTGTCCAGCATACTGAACAGCATGAAGCCCAGCTCAATGAACATCATGCTGAAGCTCATGAGCAGCACCAGCAGCAGGGAGATGAAGAAGATCCGCACAAAGTAGGCGGGGGTGCTGTCCATCTTCATGCCGAACTTCCCCACGAAGAAGTTGCCGAAGCCGGGCAGGTCGATGAGGGTCTCCCAGGCCATGCACACAAAGAACCCGGTGAAGGAGCCCACAATGATGCTCTCAGCGGAGAGCTGGCCCGCCAGGGCCTTGCTGACGATGGTCATGATGATGCCGATCACCAGGGCCAGCCAGAAGTTGAATACCACAGGAAAGCTCGTTTTCTTAAACATTCCTCTCAGTCTCCTTTTCAAATCGTTACCGCATGGTGATATAACCCCGGTACTGGGTCAGGTTGTCGCAGGCGGCCATGTCGGACAGGAACATCCCCACGATGTAGTGGTTGGGCCTGAGGAAGGGGAACTGTGCCTGGGAGGCCTCCTTGGGGTTTTCCCTGGCCCAGTCGGGCTGGGCCATGTCCCGGGTGCCCTCCACCGCGGCGGCGTACCACTCCTCCGGCCCGTCGAACCACAGCTCCACCAGCCGGTGGAACTGGCAGCCCACCACGTCGTGGTAGATCTTGCTGGACACGAAGCGGTTCACCTCGGGCCGGTTCTGGAAGTAGGGGACGAATACCTCGCTGAACCACTTCTCCCCGGTCTTTTCGCAGGGCCAGCGCAGGACGAACTGCCAGCGGTAGTTGGGGCCGTCGTCGATGGTGCGGCCCGCGCCCTTATAGTCCTCCTGCCAATTCATGGGCACGTGGGCAAACACAAAGGGAGGCATCCCGTTGTCCCCGCCGGAGGAGCGGTGGGCGTCGCCGTCCATGTTCTCCGTGGGGAGATCGTCGGTGTCGGGCATCATGCCCTGCCACCGCAGCACAATGGGGGGCATCCGCTCGGTGAAGGCGTTGACGCGCATTTCCGGCGTCATCTCGTTCACCATCCAGTAGTGCTCCGTCATCTGCATCCGCCGGGTGCCGAACCGCTCCCCCTCCGGGGGAACGGGCAGGGCATTGTAAAAGGCGTACTTATTACAGTAGGGGGCGAACTTGGCGATGCTGTCGGGCACGTGGACGGAATAGACCCAGTGCTGGAGGCGGTGGCGGTATTCTTCCCGCACGCAGTCCACATAGATCACGCTGCGCATGGGACGGTATTCAAACATGGTACGTTACCTCCTGCTGCATGAAAATTTGTCGGTGATTGATCAGTCCTGCTGGGAGGGGGGCGGGGTGGGCTCGCAGACGGCGGTGTAGCGGGCCTTGCGGGCCTGGAACTCGGGGTCCTTGTAGAGGTTCATCAGGCGGCCCTCGTTCTCAAAGATGTCCTTGCCGTGGGCCATCTTGCCGGACAGCACGTCATGGGCGTGCTCAATGTGGCCGTTGGGGACAATGGACTCGTCGAACACGAACTTGGTTACGCCGTCCTCCACGGTGAGGTGCCCCTCCATGCCGCAGTACTCGCAGACGGCGTGGGTGGTGCCGGGGAAGATGTAGAACGCGTTGCCGTGGCAGTGGGGGCAGGCCCCCTCCTTGCCCTTCCACAGATCCAGGTTTTCCGACCCGGCGATCTGGACATCGTTTTCCACAATGTACCGGGCGGCCTCCACCAGGTTGCGGCCGATCTCCTTCATGCGCTGGATCTTGTCGTCCTGCATGATAACGTCCTTGGACCAGGAGAAATACTCATTGTTCACGATCTTCCAGCCCGGGCTCAGGGCCAGCATGGCGTGGTCGGTCTCGCAGCGGACGGCCCAGTCGGAGCCGCCGATGGACACGAAGGAAATGGCCTTCTGCTTGAAATACCGGGGGTTCAGGCCGGGCTTGCCCTGCTCCTTCAGCTTGCCGTCCAGCATCATCAGCATCCCGGTGTCATGGCCGGGGCCCATGCGGTCGGTGATGGAGTGGTACAGGCCGGTGCCGCCGGACTCAAAGATGGGGTCAACCATGAGGACGCCGTCGGCCTCGATGAGCTTCTCATAGAAGGCGGAGAAATCGTCCTTGCGGGTGCAGACCATGCCCTTGCCCATCACCAGGCCCCGGGAGCAGGCCACGCAGCCGGAGCAGTAGTCGATGTTCCAGTCCATCAGATGGATAAACTCGATCTCCGCCCCCATCTCCTTCGCGGCCTCGAGGGCCACCCTGCACATGGTGTCGTTGTTGCCGTTTTTGGTGCCTAACGAGACGCCGAGAATTTTCATGTTGTTGACCTCCTTGTTATGCTTTGACGTGGCACGACGCGCTGAAGCTGCTGGTTCGCTGGACCGATGATTAGTCAGCTTTTACACAAATATAGTTTAAAGCCTTTTCCCCTATGTGTAAAATGTAAAAAACGTATGGCAGAAATGCAAAAAAGGTTTGGATGGCCCAAAAAACGGCTTTGGCTTCCCCGGCCCGCCCCCAAACCCCGCCGTTTTTGTGCACCCTGACCAAAGTACCCGGCCCATTCTGGGCAGATCCACGTTTTTCTCCAAAATATTTTATGACAGCCATGCAGAAAACCGATAAAAGCCTGTGACAAATGACGAAAGCTGTGGTATACTGCCCATAGATCAAAGAGAGGATGTGGCGGAATGACCCTGACCCAGTTGGAGAGCTTCCTGATCCTGGCCCAGCGGCTGAACTTCACCCAGGCCGCCGACGATCTGTTCATTTCCCAGCCCGCCCTGAGCCGCATGATCTCCGCCCTGGAGCAGGAGGTGGGCCTTCAGCTCTTTTACCGAAGCTCCCGCAGCGTGTCCCTCACCCCGGCGGGCCGGGCCTTCGCCCAGCAGTGCCCCCGGATTCTGGACAGCTACCGGGCCGGGGTGGACGCCGCCCTGCTGGCCCAGCAGGGCTTCCGGGGGGACGTGACCGTGGGCATCCTCCGGGACACCTTTGACGGGAACGCGGTGCGCATACACCAGGCCATGGCCCGGGACTGCCCCCAGATCCACCTGACCTTCCGGGAGCTGAGCCACTCCGACCTGATCCGCGCCCTGCTGGCCGGGGAGCTGGACGCGGCGATCAACTCCGGCGAGGCCCTGCCCCAGGAGAATGTGGACACCATCACCCTCCGGCGGGACCGCCAGTGCGCGGTGGTGCCGGTGTCCTCCCCCCTGGCCCGCGCCCGCAGCCTGCGGATGGAGGATCTGCGGGAGGAGAATTTTGTGGTCATGTCCCGCACCGCCTCCCTGCCCGGGTACGGGCTGGTGTGGAAGATGGCGGCGGACGCGGGCTTCACCCCCCGGGTGGCGGCGGAGGCCAACTACGTGCCCAGCCTGCTGATGCTGGTGGCCTGCGGCCTGGGGATCAGCACCCTCACCGACAACCTGGAGTACCTGTCCCAGGACATGGTGAGCTTTATTCCCCTGGTGGGGGTGCCCCTGTCCTGCCACGCCCTGGCCTGGCGGCGGGACAACCGCAACCCCTCCCTGCCCTTCCTGCTGGACACGGTGCGCCGGGGCCTGGAAACGGGCTGGGCCCAGCCCCCCTCCCCGCCGGGAGCATGACAGCTCAAACCCCCGGTCTCTGTAGAGACCGGGGGTTTTTCTGCCGTTCTTTGGGTCATGTTCCGGGCCGTTACCCGGCCTCCTGCTCCCGCTGACGCTCCAGGTACTCGTCATAGGTGGTCTTGCTGTCGATGAGCTTCCCCTCCGGGGTGAAGTCAAAGACCCGGTTGCAGACGGTCTGGATGAGCTGGTGGTCGTGGGAGGCCACCAGTACGTTGCACTTCACCGCCTCCAGCCCCTTGTTCAGCGCGGCGATGGACTCCAGGTCCAGGTGGTTGGTGGGCTGGTCCAGCATCAGCACGTTGGCCCCGGACAGCATCATCCGGGACAGCATACACCGCACCTTTTCCCCGCCGGACAGCACCTTGACGGGCTTATTGACCTCCTCCCCGGAGAACAGCATCCGGCCCAGGAAGCCCCGGAGATACTGCTCCTGGGGATCCCGGGAGAACTGCCGGAGCCACTGCACCAGGTCGTCCTCGCAGTCGGCGAAGTAGGGGGTATTGTCCTTGGGAAAGTAGGAGAAGCTGGCGGTCTGGCCCCACTTCACCGTGCCCTCGTCAGGCTCCAGCTCTCCCGCCAGGATCTTGAACAGGGCGGTGTGGGCGTTCTCATTGTCCCCCACGAAGGCGATCTTCTCGTCGTGGCCCACGATAAAGCTCACCTTGTCCAGCACCTTCACCCCGCCGATGGTTTTGGACACGTCGGTGACGAACAGGATGTCCTTGCCCACCTCCCGGTCGGGGGTGAAGCCCACGAAGGGATACCGCCGGGAGGAGGCGGGCATCTCCTGCACCGTCAGCTTGTCCAGCAGCTTGCGCCGGGCGGTGGCCTGCTTGGACTTGGACTTGTTGGCGGAGAAGCGGGAGATGAAGTCCTGAAGCTCCTTGATCTTCTCCTCGTTGCGCTTGTTCTGGTTCTTCACCAGCTGCTGCACCAGCTGGGAGGACTCGTACCAGAAGTCGTAGTTCCCCACGTACATCTTGATCTTATTGTAGTCGATGTCCACGATGTGGGTGCACACGGTATTGAGGAAGTGCCGATCGTGGGACACCACAATGACGGTGCCCTCAAACTCCAGCAGGAAGTCCTCCAGCCAGTTTACCGCGTCGATGTCCAGGTTGTTGGTGGGCTCGTCCATCATCAGCAGATCGGGCTCCCCGAACAGGGCCTGGGCCAGCAGCACCTTCACCTTCAGGCGGGGGTCCAGCTCCGCCATGCCCGTCTCATGGAACTGGGTGCCCACACCCAGCCCCTGGAGAATCCGGCTGGCATTGCTCTCCGCCTCCCAGCCCCCCAGCTCGGCGTACTCCTCCTCCAGCTGGCAGGCCAGCAGGCCGTCCTCGTCGGTCATCTCCTCCTTGGCGTAGAGGGCGTCCTTCTCCTTCCCAATGTCATACAGCCGCTGGTTCCCCATGATCACCGTGTCCATCACGGGATAGGCGTCGTAGGCATTCTGATCCTGCTTCAGCACGGACATACGGATGTTGGGCAGTATGGACACCTGCCCGGAGGTGGAGTCCAGCTCCCCGGACAGGATCTTCAAAAAGGTGGACTTGCCCGCGCCGTTGGCCCCGATGATGCCGTAGCAGTTCCCCCGGTCGAACTGCAAATCCACGTGGGCGAACAGCGGGGTGCCGCTGTAGTTCAAACTCAAATCGGTAACTGTGATCATAGCTTGCTCCTTCTTCGTCTGGAATGGTTTTGCCCCGCCACTATATCGTCAAGCAAATTGAAAAAGCGCGGTTCGCGCTTGCTCAACTTGAATCACTATAGCACAAGTCCGGACGTAACACAACCGTTTTCCCAAAAAGAGCCGGGGGCGGGCAGATACCCGCTCCCGGCCCTTGTGCTTCACTGGTACTCGAAAAACACCAGGGACGCGTTCACCGACACGTTCCCGCCGTCCCCCTCGCCCATGGAAATGCTCACGTCGTCCAGCATACAGCGGTACGCGCTGTCGTGGAGCTGCTGGAGCACCGCCTTCGCCCCCTCATAGCTGCCGCTGGTGTAGCTCAGCAGGATCTGCCGCCGGATGATGGCCTCCTCCGTGTCCACTGTGCCGAAGGACAGGGAGTACTCCGGGGTGGACTGCAAAATGGCGTTCAGCTCGAACATCACCGGCTGGAGGTTGTCATAGGGCGCGATGCTCACCGGGTTGGGGTCGGCGGCGAAGATCTCGTCCAGCTCCCGCTCCATGCGCCGCTTGTCCTCCACCTGGAGCTGGGCCGCCTGGAGCTGCTCCTCACAGGATTCCTTCTCCTGCCCCAGCCGCTCCAGCTCCGCGTTCATGGGCAGATAGAACAGCATCACGTAGCCGCCCACTACCACCAGCACCAGCAGCATCCCCAGCAGGATCAGCTCCCGGGCGGATAATTGCCGTTTCATTCCCCCGCCACCTCCTTATGCAGCTGGATGAGGATGCCCGCCGACACCAGCTCCCCGTCCTCCTCCGTGGTGGCCGCGGTATTCACCGTGGTGCGCTCCACCAGGGGGGACTCCTCCAGCCGCCGGACGATCTCCGCCGTCTGGGCCAGGGTCACCCGCTTAAACTGCACCTGCACCACCTGCCCGCTGGCCGCCACGCTGCTGAGCTGCCCGGTGGAGCCCATGGCCTCGTCCAGCAGAGCCAGCACCTCCATCCGGTCGATCAGCTCCCGCTCCTCGTCGGTGGCGGAATACCGCTGATACTTCTCCTTCACCCCGGCGTAGTCCGCCAGCTCCTCCATCACCCCGTCCAGCCGGGCCTCCACGGCGGACAACGCCGACCTGGCCCCGTCCACCTCCATCCACAGATCGTACACCAGCACCTTGGACAGCCCCAGCAGCACCACCAGCACGAACAGCACATACAACGCCACCGTGGCGGGCCTGGTGGTGCGGTCCGGCTTGAAGTACAGGTTCATCGTCCGCTTGGTGGGGACGCCTTTCAGCTTTTTCCCCATGTTATCCCCCTCCCATGGCGGCCCCGGCCGCAAACAGCCCGTCCGCCGCCGAGCCGGACGCCGCCTTCAGCAGCTCCCCCGGCTCCAGCAGCAGATGAACGGGCCCGCCGTGTTCTCAATGGCCTGGCGCAGCGGCTCCAGCGCGGCCCCGCCCCCCACCAGGTATACCCCGGCCAGATTGCTGGAGCGGTAGGTGAACTGGTAGAAGTTCACCACCTTCAAAATCTCCACCGCCAGCCGTTCGCACACGTCCGCCACCGCGGGCACCGCCAGGGCCGACTGCTGGCCCCCCATCTTGTAGGTGCCCGCCAGGAACGCGTCCACCCCCAGCTCCTCCGCGATGGCCAGGTCCATGTCCCGGCCCCCGAAGTTCAGCCGCCGGGTGGCCTGCACCCGGTCGCCCACCACCACCGTGATCCGGGTCTGCTGATGGCCCAGGTCCACAAAGCAGTACTCCCCCGGCCCCTCTCCCCCGGCCTGGGCGCGGCACAGCTCGATCAAGGCCATCTCCTGGGGCACCAGCTTCTTCAGCCGCACCCCCGCCCTGGCAAACATCCGGATGTACTGCTCCAGCTGACGCTTAGAGGCCACCGCCGCCATCATGGGCATGGTCCCCTCCTCGTCGCCGGGGGCCTTCCCGCACAGGGCGTAATCGCAGAAATACTGATCCGGCGCGCCCTGGATGAAATCCGCGAACTCATAGGGCAGGTTCATCATCAGCTGCTCCTGGTTCATCTCCGGCATACTCACCAGGCGGCAGATCACCTGGCTGGCCGGAAGGGCCAGCGCGGCGGGCCCGTGGGGCAGGCGCAGCTCCTTCACCGTCTGCTTCAAAAACTGGGAGAAGGCGTTGGGCATGGTGATCCCGTTTTCGTCTATCAGCTTCTCCGGCAGGCGCACCGTCTCCACCCGGAGGCCGCCCCCCTGAACGACCGCCGCCTTCATGGAGCTCCCGCCGATATCGAAGCCCACCTTGATCCTTGCCATGTGAAGTCCTCCCTTTCAGAACAGCCCCAGATACCAGCTCACCAGCGGCCCGCCGAAGCACACCGACAGCCCCCCCGCCGCCGCCAGATACGGCCCGAAGGGGATGGCCCCCGTTTTCCTTGCTGCCGCCGCCCCGATAATCCCCAGCAGGCACCCGCCCAGCAGGGTCAGCAGCAGCTCGGGCCAGCTCAAATAGAACGCCATGGCCAGCAGCAGCTTGATGTCGCCGCCCCCCATGGCCTCCCGGCCCAGCACCTTCTCCGCCAGCAGCACAAACGCCAGCAGGGCCGCCGGGATGATGCCGCTTGCCAGCATCCCCTTCACCGTGTCCCACAGGGGCTGGCCCAGCGCGAACAGCCACACCACCCGGTTGACCGCCATGGCGATCAGCAGCTTGTCCGGGATGATCCGTTTGGCCCCGTCCGTCAGGGACACCGCCAGCAGCAGCCCCCCGAACACCAGCCACTGGCCCAGCTCCAGCGTCAGGCCGAACCGGATACCCAGGCACACAAACGCCAATCCTCCCGCCAGCTCCGCCCAGAGGCACTCCGCCGGGATTTTCCCCCCGCAGCCGCGGCACCTTCCCCGGGAAAACAGGTAGGAGAACACCGGGACCAGCTCCCCGGGGGACAGGGTGCGCCCGCAACCGGCACAGTGGGACCGCCCCCGGAACATGGCCTCCCCCCTGGCCCAACGCCACACGGCGCAGCCCAGGAAGCTGCCCAGCACCGCCCCGGCGGCGGCCAGCCAGACGCAGAGGTAAATTGTCAGCAGCAGATGGGGGTCCATGGCTTGTCTCCCTCATTTTAACATATTTCACAGGATTTGTATAGTTCGAAATTTGTCCCCCCAAGGCCCGCCGTTGGGGGACAGCGGGCCTTGAGGGAACGGGCAGGGCGGAGGTTTGGGCGTCCGCCCTCCAAAGCCCGCCCCGGTGGCGGTGGGCTTTGGAGGACGCCCGCGCGGGTTGCGCGGGTGCCCATATTATCTCGCTTACCAATTCATAAAAGGTGGGATATGGAATCACTTAGCCTGCCATTCCACAACCACAACCTCGCCGTTGGCCGGTGCGTTTGTGGCATCACCCAAAACTTTTGTGATTTTTATAACGTCACCGCTGGTTGTAGCTGCCTGAGCGTACGTCTCTCCAGTATAGGTTTCTACAAATAGGCCCGAGACGTTGTCGTAAACCCAACCGACTTGCGGTTTTTTAGCACCGTCGACCTTCATCTCAGCATTCATATACATAATTATAGCTTCCGCTTTGGCTGCACGCAGATTTGCGGCATCCGTCGCTTCCCTTGTCTTTTCCAGTGCCGTCCCGATCATGGGAATAGACACCGCCACCAGGATCGCAATAATCGCCACCACGATCAACATTTCGACCAGCGTAAAGCCGCCGTCCCGACGCAGCTTCGCTTTCAGGTTTTTCATTTTAAGTTCTCCTTTTCTCGGGACAGGTCCGGCATCGCGGGGCCTGCCGCCCAAATTGATTGGGGGAGGTTCCCATCGTCTACCCACGGGTAGACGATCAAGTAATTACTTGATGCCTTCCGTGGGAAGGAGATTCAATTTAATATGTCACTCCCATTTGACGGGTACGCTCCCCCAGCCCGGTTCGCCAACCCAGGTCTTGGCTGAGGGAATTGGTTTGTGTTTGGTTTATTGCTGATTAGCTGACATCAGTCCACACTGCCACCACAGCCTTTTCGGCATCGGTAACGGTTGGATCAATTATCACTTTGACAGCCTGCCCCACATGAGGTGTGCTGTCCTTTCCCGATGCAGTCCCCTGCCCGTAGGCCGTCGGTGTCCCTGCTTTAATGGAGCCTCCAGCACTATCACCATCAATATGATACCACAGTTCTGTTTTGGCCTCAATTGCAGGGTCGGCGGTCATATAATAGATAATGCCAGCACCTTGCGCAGAGCGTAAATTTGCAGCATCGGTGGCCTCACGAGCACCCTCCAACGCAGAACCAATCATCGGAATCGACACAGCCACCAGAATGGCGATAATCGCCACCACAATCAGCATCTCAACCAGCGTAAAGCCTTTTTTATTACGGAATTTTTCCCTCAACCCATTCATGTCAGGAAATTTTCCTCCTTTCCTCCTGAAACATAGGATATATCTATTCACCGACCGGGTTGGCGGAGCCGGGGAATAACTTTTTCACTCGCCGCAGGGCGGCAAGGTGAAAACAAATTTGCGGGGGCACCCTCATCCGTCACGGCTTACGCCGTGACACCTTCCCCCTGCAAGGGGGAAGGCTTTGCGGGTCCTTGGCCTTCCCCTCACAGGAGGGAAGGCTGACGGATGAGGGGACAATCAGGAGCCGCAGAGCTCTGTATCCCATGATGTGACAGAAGTCCCGCCGGGGCGTGTTTTACTCCAATACATCTGCA
>OFHO01001841.1_pt1 | contig 14184 bp, 11 predicted proteins | sample 1521531 | NCBI WGS metagenome assembly OFHO01 (sample SAMEA3504124, study PRJEB24116) | mouse gut metagenome | biome: mouse gut; feature: mouse-associated habitat; material: faeces | place: Denmark | collected 2011
GCTCCCCCGTCCGCACCGGGCGCCCTCCCCGCACCCGGCGCGGACGGCCGTTGGCGCACCGTCACGCTCATTCCTGCACGACCTTACTCAGCAGAAGCGCCTTCAGATCCATGAACACGGCCTTCTTTCGCGTATCGGTCTCGCGCTCGACGAGTCTGTCGGCGGCGGCCAGAGCGTCGGTTTTGTCCTTGGCGAGCGCCATCATGAACTCGTCCACGATCTGCTTGCCGTAGTAGTAGCCGCTCATGCGCCGCGCCTCGCGCTCGAAGGCGGTGCGCACCTTGTAGGGTATCGCCGGGAAGGCCACGGGCGCCTGCTCGCCAGCCGGGGCCACATGGCGGCTTTCATGCAGCTTCTGGTCGAGCAGCCCCAAGGCGCAGGCAAAGCCGTAGATAGTGGCCGGCGGCGAGGGCGGGCAGCCCGGAATGTACACGTCCACGGGAAGAATGGGATCGGTGCCTCCCCACACGCAGTAGTTGTCGTGGAAGATGCCGCCGGTGCAGCCGCAGGCCCCGTAGGAGATGACGATCTTCGGATCGGGCGCCGCCTGATAGGCGCGCAGCGCCGGCTCGCGCATGGCCCGGGTCATGGCGCCGGTGTACAGCAGCACATCGGCGTGGCGCGGCGAGGGCACCACCTTGATGCCGAAGCGCTCGGCATCGAAGGCAGCGGTGATGGTGGCGAAGATCTCGATCTCGCAGCCGTTGCAGCCGCCGCAGTCCACGCGGTACACGTACACCGACCGCTTGATGGACTGGAGCAGCTTCTCCTTGGCCTTAGCCACCGACGCGTCCAGGGCCACCGGGTCCGGCCTCCACTGGAGAGACGCGGGAAAATCGTTCTCGATCATCGGGCACCTCCTTCGGTGCGAGCCTGGGCCTGGAAGGCGCGGGCATCCTCGCGGCGACGGCAGGCCAGGCACTCGTCCAGCTTCCCCACATCGGCAGCGGCGGGACCTCCCACGCTCTTCAGAACCCGGCGCGCATAGTCGACCTCCTTGGCGGCGGCGTAGGGCTTGCCGCACACCGCGCAGCGCGCCACCTCGTAGGCGCAGGACTCGGACAGATCGGCCTTGTTCAGCACCGCCAGCTCAAAGTCGGTCGTCAACTCGATGGCGAACAAGGGGCACACCTCCTGGCAGCGCCCGCAAAAGATACAGCGGCCGTAGCTGATATCCCAGGTCACATAGGACTGATCATCGTTCAAGTCCATGGTGATGGCGTTGGCCGGGCAGGCAATGGCGCAGGCTCCGCAGGCAATGCACAGCTTCTCGTTGTGCTCCGGCTTGCCGCGGAATCCCGCGGGCATGGCCAGCGGCTCGAAGGGATAGCCTGTCGTGGCGTCGCCGGCCTTGCGGATTTCCTTGAACAGCTTCAACATCGCCTACACCCCCGTTCCCGAGAGCGGCGAGTGGGTGCGGCGACGGCAGTAGCCCTCCAGCTGGTCTTTGGTGAGCACCGTCTCCGTCTTCTTCTTCACATCAACCACCGTCACGCGATCGGTGCAGGAATAGCACGGGTCCATGGAGCCCACGATGATGGCCGCGTCGGCCACGGTGTTGCCGCGGAACATGTAGCGCAAGATGGGCCAGTTGGAGTACGTGGCCGCCTTGGCCCTCCACCGGTAGCACTTCTGGTTGTCGCCCACTTGGGCCCAGTGCATGTCCTCGCCGCGCGGCGCCTCGGTGTAGCCCAGGGCGAACTTGTGCGGCGTGTACCGCCAGTCCTCGGTGAGCACCGGGCCCGCCGGAGCTCCGTCCAGCAGCTGCTCGATCATGGTCAGCGAGTCCATGAACTCCTCCACGCGCACCAAGGTCCGGCTCTGCACATCGCAGCCGTCGTGGCTGCGGGCCTTCATGCCGCTCAAGTACTTGTAGCCATCGAAGGGGTGATCGAAGCGCACGTCGCGGGCAATGCCGCTGCCGCGCACGCAGGGGCCCACGGGGCTGTAGTCGCGGGCCACCGCTGGGTCGAGCCGACCCACCCCGGCGGTGCGCGACTCGAAGTTCGCCGTGGACACGAGCATGTCTACCAGCGCCTCCACCTCGTTGCGAATCTCGCGCACGTATTTGATGGTGGCCACCTTCTGCGCGTCCAGAATGTCGCGACGCACCCCGCCGATGAGGTTCAGGCCGTAGGTCTTGCGGGCGCCGGTCAGCAGCACCGCCAAGTCCATGGTCTTCTCGCGCACGCGGAAGAAGTGTTGGAAGCCGGTGTCGAAACCGCAATAGTGGCACACGAGCCCCAGATTCAGCAGATGGGAGTGCAAACGCTCCACTTCCAGCAGGATGGCGCGGATGTACTGGGCGCGCACGGGCACCTCGATGCCCTGGGCGTGCTCCACGGCCTCGGCATAGGCCACGGAGTGGGCATTGCCGCAGATACCGCAGATGCGGTCGGCCAAAAACGTGACCGCGTCGTAGTTCAGGCGGCTCTCGGCCACCTTCTCCATGCCGCGGTGGACGTAGAACAGGCGGTAGTCGGCGTCGATGATCTCCTCGCCCTCCACGAACAGGCGGAAGTGCCCCGGCTCGTCGGAGGTGATGTGCAGCGGGCCCATGGGCACCTCGGTGACCTCCTCGGCCCGACCCTCGTAGAGGAACGAGTAGTTCTCCACGTCGGTGACGGGAGCCGGTCGCTTGCGGTAGTCCATGGAATCCTTGCGCAGCGGATACAGGTCGGCCGGCCAGTCGTCGGGCAGCCCCTGGGCGCGCAGGCCGAACAGGTCGAAGGCCTCGCGCTCGCTCCACACGCAGGCGGGCACCCGCGGAGTCACGCTCGGGTACTCCATGGACTGGGGGTCCACCTCGGCCCGCACCGTCACGAAGCCCGGGTCGCTCTCCTCCATGGACAGCAGGTAGTACAGGGCGTAGTTGCCGTTGATGGGCCGCTCGTCGTTGGCCACCATGTTCGGCAGCCAGCCGCCGCGGCCGTAGTACAGAAACTCCACCACATCGGGCAGCATGTCCTTGGGCACCGTGACGGTCACCTGGTCTTCGGCCTGCCACGCGGCATCGAGCACCGCTCCGGGGAACGTGTCGCGCACGGCCTGCACGTGGGTTTCCCCCACCCGCAAGGGCGCCTTCTTCTTGACCATTACTCGGACACCTCCTCTTCAACCTCGTCTCCAGCCAGGGCCGCCAGAGCCCCCTCAAACAGATTCTCGCTCGCCGGGTACTCGTCCTCGTAGCTCATGACGATGGCCCCGGCGCGCTCGATGGAGCCGAACAGGGGGCCGGGCAGGGCCACGCCGAGCAGCACCACCAAAGCCAAGAGCACGCATTCGGGCACCAGGGCCAGGGCCGGCACGTCCTTGCGGGCCATCCCCTCGGGCGCACGCCCCAAAGCCGATCCGGTGATCATGGTCACAAGCGCCATGATGACCACCACCAGAGCCACCAGCACGAGCGCCACGAGCCAGAGGGCATCGGCGGCAATGCCGGCCAAGATCATGACCATCTCGCTCACAAACATGGCGAAGGGCGGGAACCCGGCCAAGGCGAGGCAGCCGGCCACGAACAGCACGCCGGTCACAGGGGCCACGGTCAGAATGCCCTTGATCTTCTCCAGATCGCGGGTGTGGTATTTCATCATCACGTTGCCAGCCACGCAGAACATGAGCGCCTTGGTCAGGCCGTGGGCGATGCAGTGCACCAGGCCCGCGATAATGCCCAGAGGACCGCCGATGCCGAAGCACACGGCGATGAGGCCCACGTTCTCGCACGAGCTGTAGGCCAGCTTACGCTTGATATCGCGCTGCCGGTACACCTCGAAGGCCGCGTAGCCCACCGAGAGCACGCCCAGAATCACCATGACCAGCTGGGGGAAGCCCGCCCCCACGTTGGCCGCGGCTAGAATGTAGAACCGCAGCACGATGAGCAGCGCGCACTTCAGCAGCACGCCGGACAGCAGGGCCGACACGGGGCTCGGCGCCTCGGAATGGGCGTCGGGCAGCCAGGTGTGCATGGGAAACAGGCCCGCCTTGGTGCCGAAGCCGATGGCGGCGAACACGAAGGCGATCATCGTGAGCGAGTGGTCGAGCGCGGGAGCCATGGGCAGGATGGACGTCCAGAACACCGCCTGATGCGCGTCGGCCATCACGTCGGCGGCGTTCGCGTACACGAGCAGCGTGCCGAACAGGCCGAAGGCCACACCGGCCGTGCAGACGATGATGTACTTCTACGCTGCCTCCAGGGCGAGCTTGGTGCGGTACACCCCCACGAGGAACACCGTGGACAAGGTAGTGGCCTCCACCGACACCCACATCATGATGATGTTGTTGGAGGTGACGGCCAGAATCATCGAGAACACGAACAGACTGAAGAACACGTAGTACTGTTTCACCTGGGAGGGCCCGAGCTTCCCATCGGCCACATCGTGGGCCACATAGGGCAGCGAGTACAGGCCCGTGGCCGGCGCGATAACGGCAATGAGGCCCAAGAACAGCGCCCCCAGCCCGTCCAGATGGAACCAGCCGCCCAAGGCGAAGAGGTCGCTGCCGGCGAACACCGAGGCCACGAGCCAAAGCCCTGAAACGGCCACGACGGCCAGGGACAGGACGTGAATGGCCTCGAACAGGCCGCGGGGCGCGGCCTTCGCGGGCAGCAGGGCCATGGCAGCGGCCGCAACCACCGGGCAGCCCAGCAGGCAGATTAGCAGAATAGAGTAATCCATGGCTTATCCCTTCAGCTCGCAGAGGTCGTCGGCATCAAGGGTGCGGGCGTAGCGCGCCATGCGCCACACGAGCACGGCCAGAATGATCACCGCGAAAATGGCGTCGGTGGCCACCCCGATCTCCACCAGCTCCGGGGCCTGGGGCGCCAAGAGCGCCAAAGTCACGTGGGAGCCGTTTTCCATCAGGCAGTATCCGAAGATCTGCTTGAAGATGGAGCGCTGGATGACGATGCAGGTGAGCCCGATGAAGAAGTGGGCCAGCGACACCGCCAGCGTAGGGCGCACCTCCGCAGCCGTCGGCAAATCGATCCCGGAGACGGCCACGAAGCACACGAACACCTCCACGGCCACCAGGGCCACCGACTTCATGGGGTTGAGCTTCGGCGGCAGATCCGTCCGCGCGTCATCGCCGATCTTCTTCAGGGTGAACAGCAGGATGGCGGGCACGAGCACCACCTTGGTGGCGAAGGCCGTAGCCGACCAGGTGAACAGCTCCACCGAGCCGGTCACCGCGCCGAGCGACGCGAGCACGGCCACGAGCACGAGCGACTGGAGCGAGTACAGCCAGGCCGCCGCGCGCCCCGTGCGGGCGAGCACCACCAGCATCGAGGTGATGATGAGGCAGGCCCCCAGCACATTGACTAACGGGTATCCGAACATATTCATCACCACCTAAATTCCAATGACGAGGAACACCAGGGACAGAAGGGCGATCCCCGTGACGAACCAGGTATAACGACCGAGCAGCTTGTAGCGCACGCGCATAACGGCGTTCTCGATGATCGAGGCCGCAACCATGACGACGAGTACTTTCGCGCCATAGGCCAGCATTCCCGCGAGCACCGCCGCAGGCGAGGCGTCCACCGCGGCCCCGAAGGGCAGAAACAGCGCCACGAGCAAGCTCGCCACCACCAGCTGCTTCACGGACACGCCCAGCTTCAGCATGGCCAAAGACGGCCCGGAGTAGGCGGCCAGGGGGCCTTCCTGAATCTCCTGCTCGGCCTCGGCCAAGTCGAAGGGCAGCTTGCCCATCTCGATGTAGCAGGCCATGGCGAACGCCACGCCGGCCACTACGACGGCCACGAGCGGCTGGGCCTGGAGCGAGCCTGTGGCCGCGGCCATGAGCCCGGTGTTGGTGGAGCCGGCGGCCACGGCCATGACGAACAGCACCAGCACGAGCGCGGGCTCCACGAGCACGCCCACCAGCAGCTCCCGTACACCGCCGATGGCCGTGTAGGAGCCGGCAGAGTCGATGGAGGCCAGGGCGAACATGAAGCGCGGCAGGGCCATCAGGTACAGGATGGTGATGATATCGCCCAGGATGGGCACCGGGCAGGCCTGCATGAACAGGGGCAGGCCCGCGGCAATGAGCACGAAGCTGCCGAGGAACACCGGCGGCATGGCCCGGGACACAAGCCCGCTGCCGCCCTCGCGCACCTCGCACCGGTGCCAGAGCTTGGCCAGATCGCGGTAGTCCTGGAAGATGTCGGTACCCGTGCGGGAGTGCATCTTGGCGCGAATCTTGCGCGTGATGCCGCTCACGAGCGGAGCGGCGGCCACCAAGAGGACAGCCTGGAGTATCGCAACAATGACAGACATGGCATCCTCCTATCGGACCAGAATGATGAGCGCCAGGAAGAACACCAGGGCGCCGACGATGTACACGATATAGGTGCGGAAATCGCCGCTCTCCATGCGGCTGAACCAGGCGCCGAGATCGCTGACGATGGACAGCACCGAGTGCGAGAGCGCCGGGGCGCGGTGCGGGGCCGCGGCGATGCCCACCGTGCGATCGCGGTCGAAGCGGGACAGCACCGGCTCGGGGGCCTTGGAGGCGGACGGAGCCGCCTTTTCGAGCCCCAGGGCACGACTGAACAGACGAGCCACGGCGGCACCGGCACGGTTCACGGTGAAGCGGATGGCGAACAGCGGCCCCATGAAGTTCTTCACGTTGGCGCCCACCGTGGAGGCCAGCGTCTCCATGGTCAGGTCCGCCTGGTAGCCGCAGGCCCAGGTCTGCGGATCGTCCTTCATGCCGGCGGCGCGGTTCGCGCTGTTGCGCACCAGGGCGCACGCGGCGATGACAAGAGCCATGAGCACCGCCAGCACCAGCGGCGAGACCACCGATGCCGTATCCAGCGACACGAGCGTCGCACCCTCCACGGCCGGCACCGGGGGCACCGACAGCATGGCGGCGGCAATGGAGTCCACCACCGGCGTCACCAGAGCCGCTCCCAGGCCGAGGAAGACGCAGGCAACGGTGAGCAGCACCATGGCCCCCTTCATGGGAGCGGGCACCTCGCGGGCCTGCTCGGCCGCCTCAGAGCGCGGCCGGGCCAAGAACGTGACGCCGAAGGCCTTCACGAAGCAGGTGACGGCCAGAGCACCGGTAATGGCCAGAGCCACCACGGCAAAGGCGAACAGGATGCGCATGAAGATGTCGCCGTCCATGGCCGCGCCGATGAGCCCTTGGTACGTGAACCACTCGGACACGAACCCATTGAGCGGGGGGATGGCCGAGATGGCCAGCGATCCCACAAGAAAGCACAGGGCGGTCACGGGCATCAGGCGCGCCAGACCGCCGAGGACCTCCATGTTGCGCGTGCCCGTCGCATGCAGCACGCTGCCGGCCCCCAGGAACAAAAGCCCCTTGAACATGGCGTGGTTCACCAGGTGGTAGAGCCCGGCCAGAAGCCCGATGGCCGCAAGCCACGGAAGATGCGCGGCCCAGCCGTAGATGCCCGTGCCCACACCGAGCAGGATAATGCCGATGTTCTCCACGGAGTGATAGGCCAGCAGGCTCTTCAAATCGTGCTCGCCCAGGGCGTACACCACTCCCAGCACGCTCGATACCGCGCCGATGATAATGACGAGCACGCCCCAACCGATCTCGCCCCCGGTCGCGCCCAGCAAATCGAAGCACACCTTGCATATGCCGAAGATGCCGATCTTGATCATGCCGCCAGACATGAGCGCGCTCACATTGGAAGGCGCCGCCGGATGGGCTTGGGGCAGCCACGAATGGAAGGGCACCATGCCCGCCTTGGCGCCAAAGCCGAAGAAAGCCAGCACGAAGGCCACCGTGGCCACACCGGGGGCAAAGGCGCTCGTGCGGAAGGCCTCGAACTCGAGGGACCCGGCGGCCGACGCCATCACGAAGAACGAGATGGCGATCATGAGAAAGCCGATATGGGCCATGATCAAGTACAGAAAGCCCCCGCGCAGCGACTTCTCCGTCTGGTCGATGACAACCAGCACGTAGGAGGTAAGCGACATCAATTCGAAGAACACAAGGAACCAAAATGCGTTGTCGGCCAGAATGACCAGGTTCATGGAAGCAATGAACAGGTTCATGAAAAAGCCGATGATCCCCATGCCCTTCTCGTAATACTCGTCGAAATAGGACAGACCGTAGAGCCATGCCACGAAGGCCAGGGCCGAGATGACCGCGATGAGCAGTCCCGCCAGGGGATTCAGCAGCAGCGTGAAGCTCGCAAACGCCATGGGCCCCGCCCAGCTGGCGTGCACCGCCGGCCCCAGCAGGGCCCCGGCGCCGCCGATGAAGGCGCAGGCCGCCGAGGCCATGCCGCCCACGCAGGCGATGGTCTTAGAGGCGGCAGGGGTCTTCCCCGCCACCAGGGACAGCGCGCCGGCGACGCAGGAGAGCCCAAGGGACACAAAGATAAGTTCCAGCATTTAGGCCTCCTTCAGGTTGGTCGAGCGGCCCATCATGATCTGATTGGCCGTAGCGGCTGCTTTCATTTTGTCCTTGCGAGCGTCACCGAGCGTTGTGGCATCTCGCACAAAGAGCGCGTTGGTCGGACAGGCCCTCACGCAATGGGGACCCCCTTCGGGGTCGTACGTGGAGCACAAGTCGCACTTCACGGCACAGGTGTAGACGCCGATGCTCCAAGCCAGCAGCGGGGAGGTGCCCCGGGGCTGGCTCGGCGTCTCAAAGGCAATGCCGGCAACGCCTGCCGTGGACGTGCCTGCCGGATGGATGGCGCCGAAGGGGCACACGATCGCGCACAGCTTGCAGCCGATGCACGCCTGCTCGTTCACAACGACGGCCTCGTCGGTGCGCGCGATGGCATCGACGGGACACACGGCCAAGCAGGGAGCCCCCTCGCACTGATGGCAGGTGACCGCCGCGGTCACCTGCGGGGCGAATGTCAGGGCGAGGCGGGGCTCCGCCTGCAGCCCGGCCACACGGTGACCATGACTGCAGGCGGCGAGACATGTGCCGCATCCTATGCACCTATCCGGCTCTATGGCGATGAAGGTGTTCATCAGAGTCCTTTCGGGTGAAAAAGAGCGGACGGCCGCGGGCTACTCCGCAGACGCCTCGGCGGCCGGCGCCACGTTCTGGGGCGCAGCCTCGGCGGCCAGGCGATCCTTCAGGGCGCTGTAGAGCGCCTGCATGTGGCGCTCGGCCCACACCTGGTCGTCGATGGAGTGCACCTCGCAGGCGGAGTACTTGTCCTCGGGCGTGCCGGACAGAGGATCGGTCACGTGCATGGTCAGATCGTTGCACTTGCCGATCCACCACTGGTAGGTCATGTACACCGCGCCCTTGTTGATGCGCTCGTCCAAACACGCGCGGGTAATCACCTTACCACGGCGCGAGCTGACCCACACCAGGTCCTCGTCGCGGATATTGCGCGCCTCGGCGTCGGCAGGGTTGATGTGCACATAGCCCGGCTCGTCGGCCAGCATCGAGAGCACCTTGCAGTTGCCCGTCATCGAGCGGCAGGAGTAGTGGCCCACCTCGCGCACGGTGCACAGCACGAGCGGATAGGCGTCATCGGGAAGCTCAGTGGGCTCCACGAAGTCGTGCGCCATGAGGATGGCCTTCTTATCGGCCGTGTTGAACTGGCCGTTCTTGTACAGCGTCGGGGTGCCGGGGCACTCCAGCGTGGGCACGGGCCACTGGGCATGACCGGTGCCGGCCATCTTCTCGTAGGTGGCGCCGTAGAAGTTGGGGCACAGCTCGCGCACCTCGTTCCAAATCTCCTCGGTATCCTCGTAGTGCATCGGGTAGCCCATGCGCGTCGAAAGCTCCTGGAAGATCTGCCAGTCGTGCTTGCACTCGCCCTTGGGCGGCACTGCGGCCGTGAAACGCTGGAACGTGCGATCCGAGGCGGAGAACACGCCGTCGTGCTCGCCCCAAGACGTGCCGGGAAATACCACATCGGCCAAAGCCGTCGTCTGGGTCATGAAGATGTCCTGGGAGATGAGCAGATCCAGGTTCTCCAGGGTCTCCTTCATGTCGGCGGAATCGGGCTCGGTCTGCAGCGGATCCTCGCCGAAGTTGTAGAAGGCGCGGATCTTGCCCTCCTTCACCCCGTGGGGCAGGTCGGTCAGCTTGAAGCCGGGCTCGGCGGGAAGCGCGCCGGCCGGCAGGCCCCAGGCCTTCTCGAACTTAGCGCGCATCTCGGGGTTCTCCACCTTCTGGTAACCCGGCAGAAGACTCGGCCACATGCCCATGTCGCAGGAGCCCTGCACGTTGTTCTGGCCGCGCACCGGCGCCAGACCGGCGTTATCGCGACCGATCTGGTTGGCGACGCAGGCGATGGCGGCGATGGTGTGCACCACCTTCACGCCCTGGCGCTGCTGGGTCACGCCCATGCCCCAGCCGATGACGGAGTTGGGGGCCGTGGCGTACATGCGCGCCGCCTTGCGGATGTCGTCGGGATCGCAGCCGCACACCTCGGCCACCGATTCCGGCGTGTAGTTCTTAATGGTCTCCCACCACGCGTCGAAGCCGTTGGTGTGGGCATCGATGAAGGCCTTGTCGTGCATATTCTCAGACACGATGACGTTGGCGAACGCGTTCATGAAGGCGAGGTTGCAGCCGTTCTTGATCTGGATGTACAGATCGGCGATGCGGGCGGTCTCGATGGAGCGCGGATCCACTACGATGATCTTGGCGCCCTTCTCCTTGGCCTTCACGATGCGGCGAGCCACAATGGGATGGGAGGCCGAGGGATTGTAGCCGAACAGCATGATGAGGTCGGCGTTCTCCAGGTTGGGAATGGACACCGACATGGCACCGGATCCCACGGTGTCCATAAGCCCGATCACGCTGGGGCCGTGGCAGGTGCGCGCGCAGTTGTCGATGTTGTTCGTGCCGATGCAGGCGCGGGTAAACTTCTGCATGACGAAGTTGGCCTCGTTGCCCGGGCCGCGGGAGGAGCCGGTCAGCATGATGGCATCCGGGCCGTACTTCTCCTTGATCTCGGTCAGCCGCTGCGCCGTGAAGTCAAGCGCCTCGTCCCAGGTGACGCGCTCCAGCTCGCCACCCTTCTCGCGGCGGATCATCGGATGCAGGATGCGCGGCGTCAGGATCTTCGTATCGTTGATGAAATCGAAGCCCGACAGGCCCTTCAGGCACAGCTCGCCCTCGTTGGTCACACCGTCGATGCCCTCGGCGCCGATGACCATTCCGTCATCGACCAGCAGGTTGAGCTTGCATCCGGCGCCGCAGTAGGGACATACGGCCATGTGCTTTTCCATAGTTTCACTCCCCCGTTCTAGTTGAGATCCATATTCAGCGGCACGCTGGCAAACGCGCCCGAGGCCACAGCGGCCTTCATGCGCCGGGCCCGCTGGCGGGCAGCAAGTTCCTCCTCGTCGACGACCATAAGGCCGCCGGTGGGACAGGCCTCCACGCACGCCGGGCCGCCCTCGCGGTCATAGCACAAATCGCACTTCACCAGGAAAGCCTTGGGCGCCGACTCCACCGTCAGGCCGCCCAGCTTCGCAGCGCCCTCTTGGGAGACCACGTCCACGGCACCGTAAGGACAGGCCAGCACGCAGCTGCGGCAGCCGATGCAGCGCTCCTGCTTCACCGCCACGCGACCCTCGTCGAAGTACAGCGCCCCTTCCGGGCACGAGGCCACGCACGGCGCATCGGCGCAGTGGTGGCACACGATGGGCGCGGAGATGGTCAGGGTGGTAATCAGGTTCAGACGGGGCTTCGCAACGTCCCCCGGCGCACTGTGCTTCAGCAGACAGCCGGCCATGCACGTCTGGCAGCCGATGCACAGGCCCGGGTCGGCAATGACGAATTTAGAACCCATGAACTCCTCCTCTTTCTCATAGCTCGAAGCATGTATTCCCCCGCTTCGCTCCCGTCTGGCCCCTTCTCGAGAACCGGGGTGCACGAGACCAAGGCATCGGTGGAACGCCTTGCTGAAACGGATTGGAATCTATGGGAAGCGCGCAGGGTTTGCGCATCGGGAAAGTCACCTTTGACCTGTTGGGGACGTTATAACGCGCTCAACGGCTATTGGCAACCCCCTATTTCGCCGCTTCTGACGCTCCCGCCTTTCGGCGCGGGAATCCAGGGGCCTTCCGAGTGTGTTACAATTGCACTACATCTTCCCTCGTTTTGCTGGGAAGATGTCGCGGAAGCGCTCGCAATAAGGCGCATTTTCATCCGCCTTCGATCTGCTTCGCGAGGCAAAAAATTTTTTCGGAGGTGCTCTATGGGCAAGCACGCCACCCTGCAGGTACGCGTCGAGGACGCCATGAAGGCAGAGGCCGAACAGCTCTTCGAGGCTCTGGGCCTCTCGCTCTCCGAGGCCGTGCGGCTCTTCATAGCCGAGAGCGTCAACGGAAGGCGGCTCCCCTTCACGCCGCATCTCAGCAAGAGCGAGGGAGCCACGAGCGCCTTCGGCAAGCTGCGTCATTACGGCAATCCGACCCAGTCGAGCGACGAGCGCGCCGCATGGCTGAAGGAGCAGGGCGCATCCGACGCCGAGCGGCCGAAAAGCACGCCTCGGGGACGTTCCCGCGATATCGTCATCGTGGACAAAACCGTCCTGCTGCACTATTTGCTCGACAACGATCCGCGCCGTGCCGCTAAGGCGCGCCGCATTATCGCCGGCGGCGCGGCGCGGGCCTACCCGGAGACCATCGTCGCCTGCGTGGCGGCGCTCGAGAACGACTACCACGTGCCGCGCTCGCTCATCGGCACGGTCATGGCGCTTCTGGCCGACGACGTGTCCATGGAGGACGGAGCCGCCGTGCGCCTGGCGGCCCGGCTCTACGGGGCGGGCAAGCTCTCCTTCGCCGAGCATCTTCTGGCCGCCCGCAACGTTCTCACCGGGTACCCCGTCGAAACCTTTAGCAAGCCGCTTTCCCGCACCATCATGTAAGAGGACCCAACGGCGAGCGGTCTTTCCCCGCCCGCTGCCCGAGGCCCTCAACGGCGAGCGACCCCTCCCGTTGCCGGAGGCCCAACGGCGAGCGGCCCCTCCTTCCCGCTGCCCGAGGGGTGGGGGGTTACTCGCAAAGGTCTCTCGGCCCGACAGATGCGCGCCCCGCCACGTCAAAGGGGCTGCGCCCTCAGGCACAGCCCCTCGCACAGCTCGTCGCGTATCTCACGGCATGCTACAGAATGCGCAGGTTCACATCCTTCAACTGGCGGCCCGTCACCGCAGAGGGCGCGCCGGTCATGGGGTCGCTCGCCGAGGAGGTCTTCGGGAAGGCGATGACGTCGCGGATGGAGTCCTTGCGGGCCAAGAGCATCACCAGACGGTCCAGACCCAGCGCGATGCCGCCATGGGGCGGGGCGCCCAGCTCCAGAGCGCGGATGAGGTGGCCGAACTTCTCGTCGATCTCCTCGTCGGAAAGCCCCACGACGCGCAGGATGCGACGCTGCTCCTCAGCGTTGTGGATGCGGATGGTGCCACCGCCCACCTCGAAGCCGTCCATCACCAGGTCGTAGGAATAGCTGCCGCAGGCGAGCGGGTCGCTCTCGATCTTGTCCAGATCCTCCTTCAGCACATGGGTGAAGGGGTGGTGCTCAGCGGCGTACTTCTTCTCGTCCTCGTCGTAGCGGAACATGGGGAAGTTCACCACCCACAGAAGCGCGTGACCCTCGCGGGGCACGTTCAGCGCATCGGCCATATGCAGGCGCAGGGCGGAGAGCACGGCGTTGGCGATCTCGGGCGCGTCGGCCGCGAACAGCAGAAGGTCGCCGGGCTCCACTTCCATCTCGGCCTTCAGGGCCGCCCACTCTTCGTCGGTGAAGAACTTCTTGATGGGGCTCTTCTCCTGGCCGTCGGTGGTGAACGCCACCCAGGCCATGCCCTTGGCGCCGTTGGCCTCGGCGATGGAGGCCATCTTCTCCACCTCGCCGCGGCTCCAGTCACCCGCGCCCTTGGCGTTGATGGCCTTCACCACGCCGCCCGAGGCGGCCACCGACGAGAACACCTTGAAACCGGTGTCCTTCACGATGTCGGTAATGTCGTGCAGGAGCATGCCGAAGCGCACATCGGGGCGATCGCAGCCGTAGTCGCGCATGGCGTCGGCGTACTGCATCTTCTGCAGGGGGAAGGCCACATCGGTCACGCCGACGGCGGCAAGCGTCTCGGCCATGACCGCTTCCATCATGTCGCACACATCGTCGCCCTCCACGAACGACATCTCGATGTCCACCTGGGTGAACTCCGGCTGGCGGTCGGCGCGCAGGTCCTCGTCGCGGAAGCAGCGGGCAATCTGG
>OFHO01001844.1_pt1 | contig 14165 bp, 11 predicted proteins | sample 1521531 | NCBI WGS metagenome assembly OFHO01 (sample SAMEA3504124, study PRJEB24116) | mouse gut metagenome | biome: mouse gut; feature: mouse-associated habitat; material: faeces | place: Denmark | collected 2011
AGATTTTATCGAGCGCATGTCTGACAAAGAGATACTCAACAAACGGACGATCGAGAATTTTATCAAATCAGGCGCTTTCGACAGCCTGGGGGGTACAAGAAAGCAGTTCATGATTATCTATGTGCAGATCTTAGACCAGGTAAACCGGGAGAAAAAGAATTCTATGACAGGGCAGATGACTCTATTTGATATGGTAAGCGACGACCAGAAAGCTGAATTCAACATTCCTCTTCCGAATGTAGGCGAATACGAGAAGGAGACGAAATTCGCATTTGAGAAGGAAGTATTAGGAGTATACTTAAGCGGTCATCCAATGGAGGAGTACGAAGAAAAATGGCGGAAGAATATTACCAGAACGACTCTGGACTTCCAGTTAGATGAAGAGAATGGAAGAACCAGGGTGCATGAGGGGATAAGAGAAGTGGTCGGCGGCATAATCACGTCGAAGACGATTAAATATACCAAACAAAACAAGGTGATGGCGTTCGTTACGCTGGAGGATTTGGCAGGTTCTGTGGAAGTGGTGGTATTCCCGAGGGATTATGAGAAAAACCAACAGTATCTGAACGAGGAGGCGAAGGTATTCATCAGGGGAAGGGTGTCGGAAGAGGACGAGGCGGCGAGTAAGCTGATCTGCGAGAAAGTGATCCCTTTTGAGCAGACGAAGCGGGAGCTGTGGCTTCAATATGCGGATAAAGATACATATCTTGCCCAGGAGGCGGAACTTTTTGATATGTTAAAAGATTCTGACGGTGAGGACAGGGTAGTGATCTACTGTAAAAGAGAGAAGGCTGTCAAGCGTCTGGGCGTCGGCCGGAGCGTGAATGCGGACGGAATACTGCTGAACAAATTGACGAATTATCTGGGAGAATCTTGTGTAAAAGTAATAGAAAAACCGATTGAAAACCTTTGTTAATTCATGTACAATGATGAACGAGAGAAAGGCTGATAACTATGACTGTGCTTCTGGAATGCATGTATCTGTCTTTGCGGCAGAGACAGAGTGATCCGGAGTGTACATAAAATGACTACAATGGAGGAATGATTTATGGCAAAAGTAGTACGTACAATCGGAGTGTTAACCAGTGGAGGCGACGCGCCGGGAATGAATGCGGCAATCCGCGCCGTCGTTCGTACAGCGCTTAGCAAAGGTCTGAGAGTCAGAGGAATCAGAAAGGGTTATGCAGGTCTGTTGGATGAAGAGATTATAGATCTTTCAGCAAGAGACGTCTCTGATACGATCCAGCGCGGAGGCACGATTCTTCAGACTGCGCGGTGCGAGGAGATGCGGACGGAAGAGGGACAGCAGAAAGCTGCGGCGATCCTGAAGAAGTACGGGGTTGACGGACTTGTGGTAATCGGAGGCGACGGTTCTTTCGCCGGAGCGCAGGCATTGGCTAATCTTGGGATTAACACAATTGGAGTTCCGGGAACGATCGATCTGGATATTGCCTGTACGGAATACACGATAGGATTCGATACTGCGGTTAATACAGCGATGGAAGCGATCGATAAAGTACGTGATACATCCACATCCCATGAGAGATGTTCCATTATCGAAGTAATGGGCAGGGATGCAGGATACCTGGCATTGTGGTGCGGTATTGCCAACGGAGCGGAGCGTATCTTGCTGCCGGAAGAGCATGGATACGATGAGGCGGCGATCGTGGCAGATATCCAGGAATGTCGGAAACGTGGTAAGAAGAATTACATTATTATCAACGCAGAAGGTATCGGCGGCTCCATAGAGATGGCAGAGAGAATCGAAGCGGCGACAGGTATGGAGACCAGGGCGACAATTATCGGACACATGCAGCGCGGCGGAAGCCCGACATGTAAGGACAGAGTATATGCTTCCATTATGGGCGCGATGGCGGTGGATCTTTTGATTGAAGGTAAGTCAAATCGGGTTGTCGGATACAAGCATGGTAAATATGTTGATTTTGACATTAACGAGGCTCTTGGTATGCAGAAGGGAATTCCGGTTTATCAGTATGAGATAGCGAAGGAATTAGCGCTTTAGGAAGATGGAGTAAGAATATGTAAGAAAAAAACGAGCGGTAGTCTTGCGGTCTTCATAGAATTAGTTTGAGACCGATTCTATGTACAGGATTATCGCCCGTTTTTTCTATAAACATATCAAAGGATATTTGAAAATAACGGCTTTCAACTTGAAATTCTAAATGGCAGGCGGTACAATGGATAACACGAATGGCATAAAGGAGATTTTGAGTGTGAAGAATAATTTGAGTAATGAGTCCCCTATAGGGGTTTTTGATTCCGGAGTGGGAGGTCTGACGGTTGCAAGGGAGATTATGCGTCAGCTTCCTCATGAGAATATTGTGTATTTTGGAGATACTGCGCGGGTGCCGTATGGAAGTAAATCAAAGAGTAATATTCTCCGGTTTTCCAGACAGATTATCCGTTTTCTCAGGACAAAGGACGTAAAAGCGATTGTGGTAGCCTGTAATACGGTCAGCGCCCTGGCGCTTGAGACGGTGCAGGAAGAGTCGGACATTCCGATCCTGGGAGTGATCGCGCCGGGGGCGCGTGTTGCCGTGCAGTCGACAAAGAACGGTATTATCGGTGTGGCAGGGACCGAAGCTACGATACAAAGCGAGACGTATACCAAGATCATCAGGCAGATGAATCCTGATGCAGTTGTGATAGGGAAGCCTTGTCCATTATTCGTACCTTTGGTGGAGGAAGGATTTGCGAAGCATAGGATCACAGAAGAAGTGATAGATATCTATCTGTCGGATATGAGAAAGACGGAGATTGATACGATGATTCTGGGGTGTACTCATTATCCATTGCTTCGGTCGAGGATCAAGGCATATTTTGGCGAGAAGGTACATATCGTGAATCCGGCGTATGAGACGGCGATGGATCTGAAGAAAATTCTGTTTGAGAGAGGAATCGAGAATCGATCCGAAAGGGCGGCGGCTTATAAATTCTATGTAAGCGACGCGGCAGAGAAATTCACCCGGTTTGCGAACGGAATCCTAACATATGATGTAGCGTCGACGAGACTTGTCAATATTGAAGAATATTAAAAAGAATGTCAGGTAAGGGATTGATTAGTATAGGAGAATATGAAAGAATATCAGGTGATGTTATGACGAAGGATGTTTTATTAAGCATATCGGGATTGCATTATGAGACGGTGGGAATCGTGGAAGAGGATGAAAACGAGCCGATTCAAGTGATCACGCCTGCTACATATTATTTCAAGAACAATAAGCATTATGTAATTTATGACGAAGTCGTGGAGGGAATACCCGGGTTTATCAGGAATAAGGTGCGAATTGCGGAAAGTGGAAAACTTGAGATTGTAAAAAGCGGGTTGTCGAATACCCATATGGTCTTCGAGAAAGATAAGATGAATATCACTCAATATGATACCCCTTATGGTGAGTTGTTGGTTGGAACACATACGAAAGATATGCAGGTAGACGTGACAGACAGGAATATCGACGTGCATGTGAATTATGCCCTGGATGTGAATAATGAGCCTGTTGCAGATTGTAATATTGTGATGAACATAAAAGCATTGGACCGATGATCCAATGCTTTTTAAATATCTTATTTTTTGCTGATCTTATCCCGCATCTTTTCGAAAAATCCCTTTTTCTTCTGCGGCGTCTCAAGCGGTCCGCGCAGTCCTCTGACAGAGGTGATGTAGATTCCGCTTACATTTGCCTTCACTTCTTTCTTTACAGGAACGAGGGGAAAGATATCGGCGTCGCACATCAGCGTCATGATCTTTGGACCGACTTTGGCTTTTACGACCGGAACCTTGGAGCGGCGGAGATATTTGGGCGTATTATTTATAACCATCTCGGGCAGCCCGGCTTCTTTCAGAGGCAGCCGGCCTTTATCGATGATAAGCATCGTCATGGTCTGCGATGCGGCTTCTAACTGAGCCTGCTGCTCCGCCTGCTTTTTTTCTGCTCTTTTGCCCAGAAAATATAATACGATAATCGCGGCGATTAAGATAATTGTGATTACAATTAAAACGATGGAAAATGTACTCACGGTGAACCTCCTGTATTTTATATATTTCTATTTTGATCTTGTGTGATCTCATGTATTTTACGAAATACATTGTATCATTCTTTGGGGGCAAGTGCAAGAGATTTGATTCACATATCTATGAACTTAAGTTATTGCGATTCACACCGTCATAGAATAAAAGCTTTATAGAATCTGGCGTGGGTGTGAATTGTTCCTTAACTTTTTAGAAAATTCAGCCGATATACTTAATAATAAGATAGTATAACGATATTATGATGTGCGGCAGAAGAGTGCGGGGATATGCGCAATAATCAGGCGGGAGAGAGTGAAGATATGAAGATATATGGTGATTATACATTTCTTTTGGATAAGTTGAATGTCTGGAATAATTCACAGGTTAAGATTTTTCAGAACGGAACAAAGATCGTAGAATTTGCAGATAAATTTGTGGAACAACAACGTGCTGCATCCACGGACCAGGTCGATATCTCCAAAGAAGGGATGAACTATATGAGGGACCAGATGTCAGATCTGAGTTCATCAGCGGGATATTCTGTGGGGGACGGATTATCTTTGATGGACGGGCTCTGCCGGACATACATATTGCAGAGACTTGACAGTACCAGTGAGGATGGCGTGAGTACCAGATTATATAACGAGATGGCGGGCAAATATAAGGAGAAACTGGCGGCATATGAGGACCGGGATATAAGGAGCCATGCCGAGAGCCTGGCAGCGGCATATCTGGCGGAACGGGATAAGATCATGGACGGATATGCCAATGGTACGAGAGAGGTCTGGACTATGGATTCCAGTACCGGAGATGATTTCAGCGGCGTTGAGTTCGAGATAGACGGGCATACTGTACGTTACCGCAAGATGTCCATGGAGGAAGAGTTAAGCGCGGTTGAGAAGACGTTCGAAGAACTCGTGAAGAATGTATCTATGCAAATCGCAAAGGAAGAGATGCAGAAGGATCCGTCTGCAGGGGAGGTGACTGGCGTCCCGGGAGACGGAGAAGACGAAGAAGTCGACGAGAATATGAAGGAGTTCCGGGATTTATCAAAGAGGGCGACTGATCTTTTGAAAGAATTGGACTATCTGATTAAGAAGATACTTGAAGAAAAGTTGAAGAAAAAAAAGCCGAAGGAACCTACCATAGGGGACAGATTGGCGGCGGAGTTGTCTGCTTACGGCGCTGAGGTTGTGGTCAGAGGGCAGAGGCAGGCTCAATACGCGAATTACAGGAAGATGAGCCAGATGGCGTCTGATGTACAGACATTATTAGGAAATTTAAAGGCTTAGCGGCGGCGGAGAAGAAGCACGGAATAAAATGCTTCTTCTTTTTGTATGTTCGGATCTAGCCGAAAGTAAATGTGTCAGTATACTAGACGTATGTTTGTCTATCATGTATAATAGACAAATCATATCAACAGGAGGTTATTGGATGTTAGAGATAGCGGGAGAAGGATTTCTCACGATATATCGATGGATGATGGAGCATCTCTTCGTCATAAATATTATATTTTCGCTGATAATTATCTTCTTTCGGCGAAGGAATCCCACGACTGTCTGGGCGTGGCTTTTGCTGCTGTACTTTGTTCCGATATTGGGATTTGTGTTGTATTTGCTTCTGGGGCAGAATTTCCGAAAAGAGCGGATGTTCAAGATGAAGGAAATAGAAGGGGAGATTAAATATGCAGTCCGCAGGCAGGAGGAATCAATCTATCGAAAAAAATTAAAGCTTCGTGATCCGGAGCTGGAGCGGTTCAAGAGATTGATACTATATAATCTGAACGAAGGGGAAGCAGTTCTGACGGACAATAATGATATCAGAATATTTACGGACGGCAGGGAGAAGTTCCAGGCATTGATCTCAGAGATGGAACATGCCAGGAATTATATCCATGTGCAGTACTATATTATAAAGAATGACGAGCTGTGGAAAGAGATTGAAGAAGTGCTGCTGAGAAAGGCAAGACAGGGAGTGGAGATCCGCGTCCTGTTTGACAGTATGGGGTGCAGGGGAATGCGCCGTTCTGATTGGGCAAGGCTTAAGAAAGCAGGGATTAAGGTGGCGGAGTTTTTTCCGGCTTTGCTCGGCAAATTGCAGCTGCGTATTAATTACCGTAACCACAGGAAGATCGTGGTCATAGACGGACGGATCGGATTCGTAGGCGGGTTCAATGTGGGACGGGAATACGTGGGGCTGGATAAGAAGTTCGGATACTGGCGGGACACACATATTTGTATTGAAGGTTCTGCGGTGACTTCGTTAGCTGTTCGGTTCGTCCTGGACTGGAATTATGCGGCCAGGGAAAATCTTTTCCTGGAGGATCGGCTTTTTGAAATTCCGGATTATGTGCGGGGCGGCAGAGATCCGGTGCAGATTATTTCAAGCGGTCCGGATTCAAGCAGTCAGGAGATCAGAGATAATTATCTGCGCCTGATTCATATGGCGAGGAAGAATATCTATATCCAGACGCCTTATTTTATTCCGGATGACGACATCCGGGATGCTTTGGAGATAGCGGCGAAGTCAGGGATTGATGTGCGGATTATGATTCCATGCAAGCCGGATCATCCCTTCGTCTATTGGGCGACGTATTCTTATCTCGGGGAGATGATTGAGGCTGGGGCAAGGTGTTATACCTACGATAATGGTTTTCTGCATGCAAAATGTATGTGTGTGGACGGTCTGGTTACGTGTATGGGGACGGCGAATATGGATATCCGCAGTTTCAGCCTCAATTTTGAGGTGAATGCGGTGATTTACAGTGCGAGGACGACGGAGCGGCTCATGGAGGCGTTCGAGAGTGATATTGCGAAGAGTACGTTGGTTACACGTAAGAAATATGAACAGCGGGATTTTATCATTCGGATTAAGGAGCAGTTTTGCCGTCTGTTATCGCCTGTTTTGTAGTGGACATAGAGATTTTGTACGGGTTTTGCTCAGAGGTTACATTTTTCATAAAGAATTCGTGAAATTAGTGTGAAAATGCTTTGAAAGTCTCAGTAAATGTGTTATAACATAATGGTGTGTAATAATAGTTTATTAATGAGGTGGAATATGAAGAAGAGAATAGCAATGTTACTGACAGGGGCTTTGATGGCTTCTATGATGCTGGCGGGGTGCTCCGGCAGCAAGGGTTTAGAGACAGATGAATTGAAGATCTCTGTGTATAAAGGGGTTGAGATAAACGAGGTGGCGAAGCCGGGAGAGGTTACGGATGAGGATGTGGAGAATTATATCCAGTCTGTACTTCAAATGAATTCGACCAAGGAAGAGATCGTGGATCGTCCGGTAGAGTCCGGGGACACGGCGACAATCGACTTTACGGGAAGAATTGACGGGGTTGAGTTTGAGGGAGGTTCTGCGACGGACTATCCGCTGGTGATTGGCTCCGGCCAGTTTATTGCAGGGTTCGAGGACAGTGTGATTGGCCATAGCATCGGGGAAACTTATGACTGGCAGGGAGTATTCCCGGAGGATTACACGAATGCGGATTATGCAGGGAAAGATGTTGTGTTTACGATTACTGTGAAGAGCATTTCTAAAGAAGTTGTTCCAGAGTTGAATGATGAATTTGTGAAATCTGTGTCCAAGAAGTCCAAGACTGTGGATGAATATAAGAAAGAAGTCAAGAAACAGCTTGGGAAGGATAATGAGAAGAATTATGAGAGCAGCATCAGCCAGGCGGTTTGGCAGAAGGTACTGGACAATACAGAAGTGAAGAAGTACCCGGAGGACAAGGTTAAGGAGATTACGGATTCGCTGATTGACCAGTATAAGACGACGGCTGAATATTATGAGCAGGACTACGAGACATTTATCCAGGAGCAGATGGGATATAGTGTGGAGGATTTTGAGAAGCAGGTAGACGAAGCGGCAAAGGCAAGCATTAAGCAGACGATGGTGACGGAGGCGATTGCTGACAAGGAGAAGATTAAGCTGGGCGAGAAGGAGTATGAGGAACAGCTTAAAAGGATGGCGGCGGATTATGGATATGAGGATGTGGATGCGTTGAAGGAGTCGGCGGAGGAAGATGATTTGAAGGAGATTGCGCTGAATAATCTGGTGAAAGACTGGCTGAAAGAGCATTGTGTCCAGAAGGCGGCAGAGTAGGAAAAGTGAGAATGTGAAATAGAATATTTGAAAAACGGTTCTGATCTGTATTGCCGGGTCTGAACCGTTTTTTGTGTTATACCTATATTGTTGTAGTCTAAAAAGCCATTACGAAAAAGTATACTTTTTCGTAATGGCTTTTTTCCGTTGATTTCTTAACCATTCTATTATATTATCGACAATCCGTCAATAAACTTAACACCTAATTTTTGTAATATCTGTCTAAAAAAATTTCCAGGAAATTTGTTACGAAAAAGTATAGTTTTTCATAATACCAGGTTTTCGTAACGGAATTACCGTGTTTTTAAAGATTTCTGCCATTCGGAACAAGGAGTAGATATGCCGCCAGACAAGATATGCAAAACAGTCCACCAGTACAATAAAGCTCCGGTTCCAGAGGCGGATATGCAGAAGCTTCTGGAAATCGCAGAGGATTACCGGAAGGTGAAGAATTATGTGTATGTCCGGTACGGCGGGATCGGCAGCCTGTCCAAGATCTATCCAGGTTATACGGTACAGAACGAGATGACGGAAAGCGGCTACCGGGAAATCTTGGGACTTCCTTCTGTTTACTTCTACCTTGCCGTTTTTGACGCACTGGCGGATATCAAGAGCCAGTGGACCAGGACGAAGTCCAAGATTACGAAGCTGGTGAACCAGAATGAAGGTTTTACAGAAGATGAGAAACATTATCTGCGTTTTCTTTTGAAAGTAAGCAATGCTTTCGAGGCCGTCGTGAACCGGAAGCCGGTGAGTCTGGTTGCAAAGCTCCAGAAGCAGTATCAGGAACTGGTCAGACATGTGGATGCGGAAAAGCTACACCGTTACCTGTGCAGGAAGGTGCGGAAGTACCATGTGAAGCTACACACGGAAACAGCCGATGTATTCTCCATAGGGGAACGGGCCTACCGTTATGCGGATCACGGGATCTACATCTCCATCAAGGAGAAGCGGAAGAGGGTGTTTGTTTTATTGACGGACAACAACCGGTATCGGAGCCAGTTGCGGGTGAAGTTATTTCCGAAGGAAAGCCGGATCGAGATCAAGGTTCCCGTAAACGTTGCCGTGCGAAGCCACGGGGACTACCGGAACCGGGTGGGGACGGCTTTTGGGTTCTATACCATGCTGACCACGGATGAGGGACATTGCTATGGGGAGGAACTGGGGAGATACCAGTCGGAGTATTCGGATTGGGTGAGGATTCACACGAATCGTTACAGGTATCATCCGGAAGAGAACCAGGGGCGTAAGAAGTATGAGGCGAAGAAGCGGCGGCTTCGGGAACGGCTGCACAGCTACATCAACCATGAACTGAACCGTTTTCTGACGACGGAAAAGCCGGAGACGATCTATGTGGTAAAGCTTCCGAAACCGGGGGCGGGGGGATATGACCGGAAGGTCAATGATTCCGTGGCCCGATGGCAGAGGGGATATATCCGGAAACGTCTGACGCAGAAGTGCCTGGAGCAGTCGGTGGAGATTGTGGAAGTGTTGGGGAAAGACATCAGCAGGGAGTGCAGTGTGTGCGGCGGGGGCGGGACAAAGATGGAGGGAAAGTTTTGCTGCCCTGCATGCGGATACGAGGAAGAGGAGAAGACCAATACCGCCCGCAATGTGAAGAAGCGGGGGCAGGGAGATGGGGTATTATATTAGGTCATAAGAACAGCCGTTTAGATAAGCTCCGGTGATGAGCCGGGGGTTTACCGTAATGGATCACCAGGGAATCTTGGAAAATTCCGGGCGATTCCAGGGACTAAGAGGTGAGTTCATGATAAAGCGGGCGGATAAGCCTGCGATATAAAAATCAGTTACGGCATTAGAAGGCAGGAGAAAAACTGCGGATTGGGTATGCCAGGACCCTGTGAACATAAGAGGCAAAAAGCAGACGCGTATTATGCAGCGGGTCATGCGTCTGGTTGTGAGATCTGGAAGCATAAGCGGATTATGAGGTAGCGGGGAGCGAAGCGGAGGAATCCGCATCATCCTGTAAAAGGGATGACCAATATGCCTTATTAAAATCAGGAATGCAGGATGTGTGATTCTATAGGGAGTTTCATATCAGAAATAAGGTTTATGTATAATATTTTAATATATTTCTGCTGACAGGTAATAAATAGAAAAGATGACAGGACAGCAGGAGAAGCAGATGGATGGCAGAGTATATCTGTCTGCGATGGATAAAGTATATGTATTTTATTATTAAATTCAAAAGTGAGCAGAGGAGGCGGCATATATGAAGAAAACAATAGTGGCCATATCCGCCGCTATTATAGGAATCAGTTGTTCTTCCTTGGAAACAGTAGTAATGGCAGGGCAGACCGGCGAAGAAAATACAGGTAAGACCCATCGGCTGGAAGATTATCTGCCGGAGGATTTTCCGAAAGAAACAGTCAGCCTTTTTGAATCAGAAGGTATCCGTTCCGAGAAACAGATTCCAGATCTTTTTGACGCAGGAGAGGTGAAGGAGGAATCCACAAAGGCTGGGATGGGAGAAACAGATACGCAGGCCGGGAAGACAGATAAGGAACATCCGTCATCAGAAATGAAAGACCTGCAGGTTCCTCAGAAACTGAACGTAGTGATCGACCCATGGGAACAGGATGGAAAAGAACAGGTTTATTCCCAGCAGTATACCATTAAAAACACAGGTGAATATGCAGGAATGCTGACCTTATCCCGTCTTACCTGCATACCGCAGGAAATGAGCGGAGTGGAAGTAAAGACGGACAGAAGCGGACTCCATGAAGGGGGAAGGAAATCTGTTTATATGGAACTGCTGTTTGGAAATGGAGAGAAGATTATCTTATCAGAAACAAGTGCAGAATATAAAACGGAACTGCAGCCGGGAGAAGAATTGCTGTTCTGCTTTACCGGGGCGGTGAATGAATATGCTGACAAAGAATGGGAGAATGAAGACATTTCCATAGAGGTGATGTATTCCTGGACTGCAGACACCGGAGATGACAATGTAGATCCGGGTGATCAGACGGAAAATGTTTCAGAGGTAAGCGGAAGAGAAGAGGCAGAAAAAACGGCGGAAGAAGTTTCGGAAAGCTCAGATTCCGGCAATGACGGCAGCCTGAATGCCGGGCAGGCTCATGAAGAGGAAACATATTTGCAGGAAGAAGAAAATGTGGAAGAGAATGGTGAAGAAAATCTGCCGGGGGATGGGAAGACAAACGAGGAAGTCCTGGAACCGGGAGAATCCAGCCTGGCGGCAGATACATGGGAAGCAGATGAAGATGGCCGGATAGTTTCTTCCGAATACGTGCTGCGCAATACAGGGGAGACGGCGGGAACACTGACTATATCGGATTTGGTATGTGAGATACAGGAGCAGAGCGGGATTGTCTGGAAGACGAAGCGGGAAGAACTGCAGGACACAGAAAGCAGAGCCATTTATATAGAGATGGAACTGAAAAATGGCGAAAAGGTCACCTTTAGTCAGAAGGAGCAGGAAGAGAATGAGAATCAGGATGGAAAGGACAGCCTGAAAGATACCGAATACAAAGTGGAACTGAAACCTGGAGAGGAACTGGTATTTTGTTTTACCGGAGAAATGAAGGGAATACAGCCCGAAGATCTGGAAAAACATAAAATTCTGGTGAAAGCGTCCTGGTCATGGGTTCTGGATGGAACCATGCGGGAATAAGCAGGATTTTAAGGGCGATGAATGAAATCATGTACGGGTAAAGGGTGACGGAGTAGGCTACTAAGGGAAAGGAACAGGAGGAATGGATAGAAGATGTCGGAGAAAGAGCAGAAACAGACTTCTGAATTAACGCCGGAGGAGGCGAAAAAGAAAAAGCGGAAAAAGATTATTCTTATTATCTGCATCATTGTGTTGTTAATCATTGCCGCAATCGTCATATATTTGCTGAAGAAGCCAAAGGATGTCATGACAAAGGAAAATTACAAACAGATCATGGAAGAGATGGAACATGAAGTGGAAGAAGGATATTTTGAGACATATATGAACAGAGAATGGACCTTCCCGGACGGGACTTCTGAGACAACGGATGCCGTACTGGGGAACTCTCCAAACAACAGAAAACCGATCCGTTGTGAAGTGCTTCTGGCTGATACGAATGAAGTGATATTTTCCACAGATGTGCTTCCTGTTGGTACAGAAGTTCCGCCATTCAAGCTGGATGTAGACTTGGATGCGGGTACATACGATGCCGTGTGTATGGTATATCTGCTGGATGAGGAAGAGGACGGCGCCTACACGGATTACAGCAATGCAGGATTTAATCTGACGATCACGGTAGAAAATTAACCAGATAATCAATTGCATTTTCATGTAAATGCAATGGTTATATATAACACATTTTTACACACTATAAATTTTAGGAGGTAAGTGTATGAGAAGAAACAAGAAGTTATTATCAACAGTTGTAGCAAGTGCGCTTGTTGCCACAACAATGGCAGCGCCGGCTATGGCGGCAGACGGCGATACGATTGACGTAGGTGTTACAACCAAGACAGCCGTACTGAAAGTATCCGTTCCAACATCTATGGCAATCGCAGTTGACCAGTTTGAAATGGCAGATGTCGGAACTCAGATCCATTCCGGCGAGTTTGAGATGGAGAACAACAGCGGTATTGATGTAAAAGTGGATATCGAGTCCACTGCGGATCTGAAAGCTACGACCAAGCTGGCAGCAACCAAGGCTGCGGTTACGGCAGATACGGCAGGAGCCGGAGAAGCGTGGCTGGCCGTTGCAGCGCAGACAGGCAGTGGAAGTTATGCTGATGGCGCTGCGACTGCATTAAAGGATCTGAGCGAGGCAAATGCAAATGTTACTACATTTACTGCGGGAAGCGCTGCGAACACAGGCGTTGCAGGTCAGACCTTCTATCTTGCGAAGGCTTCCACTCCGAAATATACGCTTCTGAATGCAAACCAGAAGGCGGATTTTTCCTATGCTCAGTTTTATGAACTGACGGCAGAGACGGCTGGAGATCAGGCTGCATTAAACGTTTTGATTGCAGCCGGAGATGTGTATGTTGCAACAGGGGCAGCCGCAGATGATCAGGAGCTGACATTGGTGCCAAAGGGAGGAGCACATACCTGGGCTACTGGTGAGGTTTACTATTCGGTTGCTGCCTCTGCGACTCCTAAAGCCAGTATAGCAGATACCCATACCGAACTTTATGTATATGCAAATGGCGATGCAGATGCCGCGGCAGGAAAGGCTGCATTCCGGTACATTGGTAATCTGTCCGGCGGACAGGAGACATGGTCTTCCACAGATATCACAAATGTTCATATCAAGTATGACATTGTAGGCATTACTCAGACTGGTTATGACAAAGTAAAAACAAATTGTACATATGGATTGTACAAGGCGCCAATCGTAGATGCAGCTCCGAGTATTACGGATGCAAATAAAACTTATACAGCAGTAGCAGATACGGATGTGACTGTAAATGTTAGTCTTGGTTCCGGTACATTAAAGGCAGACAATATTTCTTCTCTGTCATTTGTGAATCCGACAGGAGCTACAAAACAGGTTAGTAATACTGAATACTCATATGCAGATGGGGTATTAACATTGAAAGGGTCAGCTGTAAATGGATTTGTAAATAGTACTCAGGCGACTCGTGATTATACAATTACTTTTGACGATACAGCTAATACTACAGCTAAGTTTACGTTAAGTAAATAAAATAATATTTGCGTGGATGGGCGGTCTGCGGATCGTCCATCTTTTTAAATTTTTTTGATATGCATCATAGATTCCTGTATTTTGAATTTTGGATATAGTGAAATATATATAGAATTACAGAAAAGAGAGAAAGATATGAAGAGACTTGTAATTATTTTGGGTATGCATAGAAGCGGTACGTCTGTAGTGACGCAAATATGTCAGTATATGGGGGCATATTTAGGAAAAGAAAACGAATTGATAATTCCTGACGGAAATAATCCGGATGGATATTTTGAAAATATAGAAATAACAAGTATTGATGATAAAGTATTACACATCTGCGGCAGAGAATGGTATAGCCTTGAGGG
>OFHO01001853.1_pt1 | contig 14104 bp, 13 predicted proteins | sample 1521531 | NCBI WGS metagenome assembly OFHO01 (sample SAMEA3504124, study PRJEB24116) | mouse gut metagenome | biome: mouse gut; feature: mouse-associated habitat; material: faeces | place: Denmark | collected 2011
TGATCCTTTTTGCGGCCCCGTCGACGCCGGCGGGGCCGTTCTTTTTCCCGAATCGGTCCGAAATTCCGAAAATGGGACTATTGCGACTATTTCTTTCGTCGCCGCGCTGCGCTATGGTAGAAACATCAGAGAAACACGCCGAGCACCCCGCCCGCCCGCCGGGCGCCGTCGCCCTGCGGTCGCGAGCCCTCGCCCCCGGGAGGACACCATGAGCTACAACGACATCTTCAATCGCCCCTATTTCGTCGTACCGCCGGAGTGCGCCCAGGTGCAACTCCTGTTCGACCGCGTGGGCAATCGCGTGTCCGCGGCCGCCTGGACCGGCGAGGACCCCTCCACCGGCGAGCTCAGCTTCAGCCTCGCCGTCTACTTCGGCACCCTTGTCCTGCACCCGGATAACCCTTCTGTCACCGAAATGGCCGTGCGCCGGGCCCTCGGTTTTCCCGCCGACAGCACCCTGCGCCTCGATTACGCCTGCACCGCCGACGAGCTGTACCTGCTGCGGGCCGGCCAACCCGGCGGCGACCCCTTCCCCTTCGGCGCTTTCGCCCCCGAGGCGCTGGCCGAGGCCGAGGGCCTCATTGGGGCCTTCCTCGCCCTGGACTTCCGCAGCATCCTGCTTGGCCGTCGCATCGAGGACATCGACGTGGACTACCTCTTCGCCGGCGAAGATCTCTTCTACGAGGGCTTCCTCGGCAACGATGGGCTGCCCCTCAAGCGCGAGAAGCTCGCCGACGGCGATGCCTGCATCATTAACGACACCATGTTCGTCACCATTCCCTAGGAAAAAACCGTCCGCGCCCTCGCCATCGCCGCCCAACGGGAACCGTCCGCGGCGGCGCATGCCATCCGCGCTCTTGGCTTCCTGTCAGCCGTTGCCTCGGCTCCGCTGGCCCCAACCGCCGCGTCTCATCCGCTTGCCGCCCCCGCGGCCCTGCGCCCACGGGCCCGCGGGGAATGAACTACACTGCAATCCGCATCTATTGCCGAACCTTCAAGGGGGTGGTTCGCGCTTGGCCGCCAACAACTCGCTTCCTGCCGGAGAACAGGATCTCTTCCCGCCGACCCCGCCTGCCGGGTCCATCGGCAATCTGCGGAAGACCAATATCAGCGCCATCGGCATCGCCTTCATGCTGTTCTGTCTGGTGTCGGCCGGCGCCTTCGGCATCGAGGAGATCATCCCCGCCGCCGGTCCGGGCCTCACCCTCATCATCCTCATGGTGCTGCCCTTCGTGTGGGCGCGCCCCATCAGCCGACTGGTGGCCGAGGCCAATGCCATCCTGCCCCGGGAGGGCGGCATCTACGCCTGGGCCAAGGAGACCTTCGGCGAGTTCTGGGGCTTCCAGGCCGGCTGGTGGACCTCCATGGACACCTACATTTCCTCGGGCGCCTACATCGCCATGGTGGGCGGCTACACCTCCCAGCTGCTGTCCCTCGATGCCGAGGGCACCTTCGTGGTGAAGCTGCTCGTGGTGGGCTGCTTCACCGTGGTCAACCTCGTGGGGCTCATCGAGGTGGAGCGCATCAGCACCTTCTTCTCGGTGCTCATCCTCATCGTGTTCGGCATGGCCGTGGTATTCGGCCTCATCAACTGGCAGACCAACCCCTTCGACCCCATCTTCGCCACCCCCGAGGCCCCCATGGGGTGTTTGGTGGAATCCCTCAGCATCGGCATCTGGATGTACTGCGGCTACGAGTGCATCGCCGCCATGTCCGGGGAATACGAGGACTCCCGCAACGTGGCCAAGGGCTTCCGCATCGCCCTGCCGCTCATTGCCCTGTCCTACATCCTGCCCACCTTGGCCTGCCTGGCCGCCTACCCGGCCGGCTCGTGGACGCAATGGGGCATCGACGGCGGCTTCTCGGCCGACGTGCTCGGCTACGGCACCATCTTCTCCATGGTGCTCGGCCACTCCGGCGTGGTGCTGTTCCTCGTCATCGCCATCATGAGCCAGTGCACCATCTACAACACCTACCTGGCCAGCGGCTCCCGCAGCTTCTGGGTGCTGTCGGAGGACAACCTGTTCCCCAAATTCATCCGCAAGGTGGACAAGGCCGGCCGCAGCCCCTACGTGGGCGTGCTCACCATCGCCGCCTCGTCGCTTGTCTTCTCGCAGTTCGACTTCACCACCATCATCGAGATGAACATCATCTTCATCTTGGCCCGCTACATGTTCCTCGGCTTCATCGTGATGCGCCTGCGCAAGATGTACCCGGTGGAAAACCGTCCGGCCGACATGTACGTCATCGGCGGCGGAAAGGTGGGCGTGCGCCTGTACTCGGCTTTGGCTTTCGGCATCGCCACGTTCACCCTGTGCTTGAACCCCGTCGCGAACTTCTTCGCCACTGTGGCGTTCCTCGCCTCGGGCGTGGTGGCCTATATCGTCTTCAAGAAGATCTACGGCGGCCTGGCGAAGGAGAACCCCTCGGCGCACCCGATCGACCCGAAAACCCCCGCCGCATCGGCCTGTTCGCGCTCATCATCGTAGGACTGTTCGCCCTCAACGTGCTGATGAACCTGTTGTTTTTGGGATAGGAAGAGCAGCTCTCTTGCTCTTCCTATCATCTGCCAGACGCTGCGCCGTAGCTGCCTCCGGAGGCCGCACCCTAGCTGTCTAATCAACGGCAACGAGCGAGAACACCTCGGCATCGGTTTCCTCGGCGATCACGGCTCGGGGGCTCAGGAAGGCCAGCTCCATGACGAAGCCGAGACCCGCCAGATGCGCGCCGCTCGCACGCACGAGGCGTACCATGGCCGTGGTGGTGCCGCCCGTGGCCACCAAATCGTCCACGATGAGCACCACGTCGTCGGGCGTCAGCGCATCGGCGTGAATCTCCAGCGCATCGGTGCCGTACTCCAGCACATAGGACTCGCGCAGCACCGTGCGCGGCAGCTTGCCCGGCTTGCGGCAGGGCACGAACCCGGCCCCCAGGCGCAGCGCCACGGCCGCGCCCACGATGAACCCGCGGGCCTCGGCGCCCACCACCTTGGTAATGCCGCGATCGGCGAAATGGGCCGCCAGATCGTCTACCATGGCGGCGAAGGCGTCGGCGTCGGCGAAGGCCGGCGTGAGGTCTTTGAACACGACCCCGGGCTTCGGATAGTTCGGAATGTCGACGATTAGTTCCTCATAGGGGCGCATGGGGCATCCTTTCTCGCACCGCCTATTTTCGCTGAGACACACTCGCCTGGCGAGGTTGCGGCCAACTTCGAAGCTTCGCTGTAACCGTCGCGGTCCTCTCCTGTGGGGGCCGTAAGCCGAGCGATGGCCCTAGCGTTCTACGTCTCCGCGCCAGCTGCCGATGCCGCCGATGTTGCGCGCGTCGGTGTAGCCCATCTGCTTGAGGGCGCCGACCGCCTGCTGGCTGCGCGCCCCGCTCATGCAGTACACGAACAGCGGCGTGCTCTTGTCGGGCACCTCGCTCACGATGGCGCTGATCTGCTGCAGCGGCACGTTCGCCGCACCGGGAATATGGCCGCCAGCGTATTCCCCCGGCGTGCGCACGTCGATCAGCCGCGCGCCCGGCGTCGCGCGGAACTCCTCCACGCCGGCGTTGATATCGGCCGGTTTCAGAAAATCCATCAGTCCCACCGCTGCATCCTCCTTGTGAAGTTATTTTTGCTTGCTGCCGCTTATGATGCTCTGCATTCTCGCCTATTCGCGCGCACTCTCGATCACTAAATTTCAACGGACAGGAGGCATCGATGAACAACCAGCGCAAACGCGAACTGAAAGAAGCGTATCGCACCAGTCGGCCGCCTATGGGCGTGCTGTCGTTTCGCTGCGTGCCTACGGGAGAGAGCTTCCTTCTGGCATCGCGCAACATCCCCGGCGACACCAACGGCATCACGTTCAAGTTGAACTCGGATTACCATCCCAACCGGTATCTGCTGGAGCTTTGGCGGCGCTACGGTGAGGAGAACTTCCAGGTGGAAGTGCTGGAAGAGCTCGATTACCGCGACGAGTCGGATAATCCCGCCGACTACAAGGAGGAATTGGAGCAGCTGCGCGATTTATGCCTCGAGCGCGACGAGAGCGCCTCGCTTCTGTGGAAGTAACCGACTGCGTGCGGCTGAACGAGCGGCTGCGCGCAAGGTAAACAGCGGTGCCAAAACGAACCTTCGAGGTTCTCACTTTCCTTACAGGTGGCGGCGCGCGAGGAACATCGGCGTTCGCGCGCGGCACAATGGGGCTACCACGAGAAAGGACGCCCCATGAGCACTGCCACCCCTTCGACTTCCCACGGTGCCGGCACCGCTGCCACCGACTCCCCCGCCGCCATCGAGGCCGGCATCAAGGCCAACGACGATCGCTCCTTCGAGGAATCGCTCGGCGCCATGTCGCCCTTCGAGGTGAAGAACCTTCTGGTGAAGATGGCTAAGAAGGGCGATGAAGGCACCACGCGCACCCTGCTGAACGCCGGGCGCGGCAACCCCAACTGGATCAACACGCTGCCCCGCGAGGCCTTCTTCCTGCTGGGCGCCTTTGCCATGGAAGAGGCGCGCCGCACCATGGACGAGCCGGACTTCGACCTGGCGGGCATGCCCGCCGCCGAGGGCGCCGCCGCGCGTTTCCTCGCCTTCCTTGACGAGCACGGGCGCGAGAAGCCGGCGCAATTCCTCAAGCGCGCCTGGGATTACCTGGACGCTGAGGGCCTGGCCGGCGACGAACTCGTGCACGAGTGGACCGGCGGCATCGTCGGAGACGAGTACCCCATGCCCGATCGCATCCTGCGCTACACCCAAGAGATCGTCAACCGCTACCTGGTGAAGGCCATGGACGACAGCCGCGCGCCCGCGACCCCTTACGATCTGTTCGCCACCGAGGGCGGTACGGCGGCCATGTGCTATCTGTTCTACAGCCTGAAGTGCAACTTCCTCGTGAATCCCGGCGACCGCATCGCGCTCATGACCCCCATCTTCACGCCGTACCTGAACATCCCCACGCTGAACGACTACGACCTGGACGTCACCTATATCCAGGCGAACACTATCGATGCGGATGGGCTGCACACCTGGCAGTACCCCGACAGCGAGCTGGAAAAGCTGCGCGACCCGTCCATCAAGCTGCTGTGCCTCGTGAACCCGTCGAACCCGCCGTCGGTAGCCTTGGACGATACCTCGCGGGCCAAGCTCGTCAGCCTCGTGAAGAACGAGCGGCCCGACCTCATCATCATCAGCGACGACGTCTACGGCACCTTCGTGCCCCACTACCGGTCGCTTCTGGCCGATTTGCCCTACAACACCGCCTGCGTGTACTCGTTCTCAAAGTACTTCGGCGCCACCGGCTGGCGTCTCGCTGTCATCGCCACCGCGCAAGATAACGTTTTCGACGACCTCATTGCGAAGCTGCCCGAGGACAAGAAGAAGGTGCTCGTCAGCCGCTACGCATGCCTGACCGACCATATCGAGAAGGTGAAGTTCACCGACCGCATGGTGGCCGACTCGCGCCTGGTGGCCTTGAACGGCACGGCGGGGCTCGGGACGCCCCAGCAGGTGATGATGTCGCTGTTCGCGCTGTACTGCCTGCTGGACGACCGCGACGTGTACCGCACGCGAATGCAGCAGCTCGTGCAGCATCGCCTGGGCCTTCTGTGGAAGAGCCTCGGCTGGACGCTTGAGCCCGACCCCGAGCGCGCCGGCTACTACTCGGTGATCGACCTGGGGATTTGGGCCACACGCTTGTACGGCGCCGACTTCTTCGCGTGGCTGAAGGAAAACTACGACTCGCTGGACATCGTGGTGCGGCTCGCCCAGGACACTGGCGTCGTGCTCATGGACGGGCATGGCTTCGACGCGCCGGAATGGTCGGTGCGCGTGTCGCTGGCGAACCTTAATGCCGACGATTACATCGCCATCGGCCAGCGCCTCTCGGCCATGCTAGCCGACTACGCCGAAGTGTGGAAGGCGGAGATGAGCAGGTAGTAGCGATTGGTCCCTGGATTGGCCCCGCGCCTAATCCCCTGCGCCCAAGAACGACAATCAACCCCTTCGCGCCCAAGACTCGGATTTTGGTTGCAACAAATTCGGATTTTGGTAATTCCCAGCTCGGTTGAGATAGTGGTCGGAAGAGAGGTCGTGTTACCGAGCCTGGAATCTTGCCGTCGCGAAGAAGCCCTTCGACAAAATTGCGCCACTGGCGTAAGAAGCAGAGAGGTTTACCCATGTTTGTTTCCGATGGTTATGTATGCGCAAGCCAGCCTACCGCAACCCTCAAGGTCACGGACGCACGCGACGTTGGCAACCTCTGTATGCTCGTTACCTTCAATACAGGAGAGACGCGCCTTCTTGACGCCACCGAGCTCACTGAGTTCGAGGCGTTTGCGCCTTTGGGAAATCAGGAGACTTTCTCGTCGTTCTCCATCGACCACGGGGTGTTGCAATGGCTTGACGGGGAGATCGACATCGCGCCTGAGGGGCTCTACCTCCGCTCATTCAAGTATCCCGCCGAGTTGATCGCATAAACACAGCGCAGAGCCACTTCGCGCCGCCCAATCTCATTCAGTTTCGACTACGTATTGCACAGTGCGTTAGGGCATGATGTTGCGCAGGTAGCCGTAGCCCTCGGCTTCTAGCTTGTCAGCGGGAATGAAGCGGAGGGCGCCGCCGCTGATGCAGTAGCGCTGGCCGGTTATCGGGCGGAGCCAAAATCGGCGGCAAATTTGTAGCCAACGCCCCAAACCGTGAGCACGTAGGCCGGCTGGCTCGCCTTATCCTCGATCTTCTCGCGGATGCGGCGGATGAAGACTGTGATGGAATTACCGTCCACCACACAGTCCTCGTCCCACAAATGCTCGTAGATCTGCTCGCGGGTGAACGCCTGGCCCGCATGACTCGCCAGAAGGGCGAGGGTCTGGAACTCCTTGTTCGTCAGCTCAACAACCTCGCCCCTTTTGCGCACTTCGTGACCGGCCAGATCAATCTCCAAATCTCCCGCTCGGATCACGGGGAGCGCCTTCCGAGCGCGGGCCGCTGCCAAATCGCTCTTGTAGCGGCGCAGGTGCGCCTCAATGCGCATGAGCAGCTCCTCGTTGTCGAAGGGCTTCACCAAGTAGTCGTCAGCCCCGGCCTTGAACCCCATGCCCTTGTCGACGATGTCGCCTTTCGAAGACAGGAAGATCACCGGAATGCGCCGCCCCTGGTCACGCATTTCCTGACAGACCTCATAGCCGTTCATCTTCGGCATCATGATGTCGAGCAGCAGCAGATCGGGATGCTCCTCATCTAGCATCGCTAATCCCTGGCGACCATCGGTGGCTCCGCAGAACGCATAGCCCTCGTCGGTCACAATGTGGCGCAACGCCAGCTGCAAGCTTGGGTCGTCGTCGATGAGCATGATCTTGCACACGGGCTACTCCCCTTTCTCTACAGGCGGCTGCAGGTTCGCCGGTATGCGCACGGTAAATGTACTTCCCGCCCCTGGCTCGCTTTCCACAGCAATGGTGCCCCCATGCATCTCCACCAGCTCCTTGCACATGGCAAGCCCCAGACCGCTGCCGCCGTAGCTGCGGCTGATGGAACCGTCAGCCTGGGTGAACTTCTCGAAGATGCGCGCCGCATCGGCCGCGCTGATGCCGATGCCGGTATCGGTGATGCGGAATTCGATGGCGGACTGGGCAGCAAGACTCTGGCAGCGCACCGCGATGCGACCACCCGACTCGGTGAACTTGAGGGCGTTGCTGGTCAGATTCTCGAACACCCGGCGCAACTTCTCCCCGTCGGCGAACAAAAGTGGCATGTCGTCGGCGATATCCCATTCCAGGACAATGCCCTTGTCACTGGCCAAGGGCTCAATGGTGGCTTGAAGCGGCCCCAACACATCCACCAGATCGATCAGCTCCAGATTGAGCGTCTCCTTGCCAGCCTCAATGCGGGCCATCTGCAGAATGCTCTCGATGAGCGCAAGGAGCGAGCGGTTATTCGCTTCCAGCTCGGCCCACAACTGGGCGTCCTCGTCGCTTGGCTCGCCCTGGCGCTCCTTCAGAATGCGCGAGAAGGCCATAGAGGCCGCCAAGGGCGTTTTCAGTTCGTGACTCATCATGGCAAGGAAATCGCTCTTGTACTGGCTCTCGTCAGCCAAGCGGCCGTTGGCCTCTTCTAGCTTGGCCTGCTGAGCCGCCAGCTCCTCATTGGCCTCCGACAGCCGACTCGTACGCTCCTCCACCTTCATTTCCAGCGATTCGTGCGACTCCTGCAGCTCATCGGCCATGCTGTTGAACCCTCGGGTGAGCAGCTTCATCTCACGCGTGGTATCCTCGAGAACAAGACGAGTGTCCAGGTTCCCCTTCTCGAAGCGTTCCATACCCTTGCGCACCCGGTCGATGGGCCGTGTGACAAGGCGACTTAAGGCCAGCCAGATCACCGCCATGCACGCGAGGATCATAAGTGCCGAGAGCGCAATCGTCTGCATCATGCTCGTGCGACTCGCCTGCTGATAGGCATCCACGGGAATGGCAAGTGAGATGGCACCGTAAAGATCCCCCTCGTGCAGCCCTTCACGCGGATAGCCCGTCATGTCCAGCTCGCCGGCCGGCTCGCCATGACAATCGAGGCAGGTCTCTTCCATGTTCATGCGACGCAGATAGCGAAAGTAGCTGTGTCCATCGATCTCGTCGTAGCCATAGCACTCGTTTGCCTGAGCATTTTGCGCGAAAGCGTTCAGACCCGATGCTTCGAACTCGTCGGGGTAGTCATAGTCGTTGCGCGGCGAAAGTGCCACATAGCTCGTGCTATAGTCCGTGACCCGCGAGAACAACGCACCGATGGATCGTCCGGCGATGGAGCACTGCAACCCCTTGAATTCGTAGTTGCCCGCCGAATCGTAGTTGATGAGGTCCTGATTGCGAGTCATAAACGTCCATACCGCATCCATGTTCGACGACAGTGCCCGCGCCTGGTCGAGCAACTCGCGCTCGGTGGACTGCTCGCTGGCATAGTGCTGCCATAACATGTTGGTTCCCAGCATCACCACGATAACCGACGCCAGAAGCACGATGAATTTGGCGCGAATCGTCTCGAAACGCCGCACGGCACTCCCTTTTGTCGCCCTTCTGTCAACAACGTATAGTTTATCATGGCAGATAAGGTTCCCGTGAGTGCACAGCGGTTTAGCGAGGGGGGCAAGAAATAGGGTTTGAACAGGGAAGTAATAATTTGTTTAGATACCTGTTATAACTTATCAATACCCTTAGGCACCTTCCGTTCCTATACTCGCCGGCGTCGATGACCTTGAGGAGAAGGAGGAAACCGTGGCAAAGAACACCACGTCCGCACCGACGCTCAACCGACGCAGCTTCGTAGCTGCAGGCGTTGCCGCTAGCGCTTGCCTGGCGTCCGGATGCGCGCCCGAGGCAAAGGTGGGCACTGGCAAGGAAGCGAGCTATGCGCAGCAAGGCGCCTACGAAGGCGGTCTCGCCAACACATCGCTCAACGACGGCGAGTGGAAGTTCATGGAATGTAACAAAGGTTGCGGGGGCGGATGCGTCAACATGGCCTTAGTCAAAGATGGCAAAGTGGTAAGAACCAAAACAGACTCTAGCCATGAGGACTCCTTAGAGCACCCTCAGTTTCGCGGATGCCTTCGTGGGAGGTGCGCCGCAGAACTCGATTTCGGTCCCGACAGGCTCACCTATCCTGTCAAGCGCAAGCACTGGAGTCCCGACGATCCGCATGGAGAGCTGCGGGGCCAAGATGAGTGGGAGCGCATCAGTTGGGATGAAGCCCTCGATATCGTCGCCGACCAGTTGAAGAAGGTATACACCACTTACGGCCCGCGCGCAGTTTTCTATCCTTGGGATCAGCGCAATGACCGCACGCCCGTGCTTGATGCCTGCGGGGGCTATATCGCAAGCTGGGACACCCAGTCTTTCGGAAGCTATCTTATGGATCTCGCCCAACTGGGGCTTCCCGAAGTTGCTAAAGGCGGCTTGGGAACGGTGAACGATCGCTTCGATATCATCGAAAATGCTCAGACGATCGTCTTGTACGCCCAAGATCCAGCATGGTCAGCCATTGCATTTGCGGCCTGGAATCTACGCGCCGCCAAGGACAAAGGTGCCCGTTTCGTTTGCGTCGGCCCTTTCTACAACGCAAGCGCCAATGCGTTTGACGCAGATTGGGTTCCCGTCTTCCCGGGCACAGATACCGCATTTATGCTGGGTGTCATTTTCGAAATGCTGAGACTGGACGAGGAAGAAGGAGGAATCATCGACTGGGACTTCCTTCATAAGTACTGCATAGGCTTCGATGACGAGTCGATGCCACAAGACGCGACCCTCAACGAGAACATCAAAGGTTACGTGCTCGGCCAGTACGATGGCATTCCAAAAACCGCCAGCTGGGCGAGCGCAATTTGCGGCACGCCCGAGTCAACAATCACCGAATTCGCCCGCACCGTGGGCAAGCAAGACAACGTCGTGATGTCTCACGGCTACGCTGCAGCACGCTGCTCCGGTTCAGAAGACATTCCCCAGCTTTTCCTGACTATCGCTTGCATGGGCGGCCATATGGGAAAACCCGGAAACTGCTATGGACCGCTATGGGTAGACGGCAGCGGTTGCGGTGGCCCTGCGTTGGTAAAGCTCGGCAAAGGCGGTGATGGATGGGACGTGTCTTCGTGCGTGCCGCTATGCTCACCCGACGAAAAAGTCGTCGTGAGGGAAACCGGCAGCAACATCATTCGCACTGCCGCTGACGATAACGTGAACGGACTGGAGCTCTACAACGCCGTACTCGACGGACGATACAGCAACGTCGGCATATGCTGGGGTGGCCAATGGCGCCCGATCGAGGAACGCGAATGCGACATACACTTGATTTGGGGAGAGTTTTCGTCCGCTCTTCGGGCGGGCGCAGACATTCTGAGGGGAATCGAGGCCTTTAAAAAGGTGGACTTCGTAGTTATGCGCGACCATGTCCCCAAAATGGATTGCGTATATGCCGATATCGTTCTTCCCTTAGCAGGCAGACAGCAGCAGGAGAGCCTGGGAACAAGGCGAGAGGAGGTATGCTATTACTCCGTTGTCGCCAGTCCCGATGACGAAGCAAAGCCAAATCGGTGGGTCAACGAGCAACTTCTCGAGCGACTCGGATACGATCCTGCCCAAGTTTATCCCGTGAGCCCCCAGCAGGCCCTCTATAACCAAATGGCTGGCGCAACGGTCATGAACGAGAAGGGGGAATACGAAACACTATTTACGATCACGCAGAGCGATATAGACGAAATGGGGGTAGAGGGTGCCCCTCAGGAAGGGAAAATCGGCCTGAGCGAATTCAAGGAAAAGGGTATCTATACCGTTGAACGGAAAGCCGGGGATGCCTTTACCCATATCGGATTAGCGGACTTTTTTGCAGACCCCGACGCCAATCCATTGCCATCTGCTTCGGGCAAGTTTGAGCTGTACTGCCAAGCAAAAGCCGAAACGTTCAACATGATCAGTTTCGATGGTCGCACGTTCAAGCCCTATCCCATCTACTCGGAGCAAACAAAGCCCGAAGCTTACCGCTTCCGGTGCTTCAGTCCGCACTATCCTCGCTCTGCAGGATCCACCTATTCGAACGTACTGACGCTACGCGAGGCATGGCCGGCGCCTCTTTTGCTCAATTCGAAAGACGCGGAGAACCTGGGCATCTCCGACGGAGATGTCGCTCATATCTCAAGTGCCGCGGGAAGTATCTTGCGCAGGGTTTGCGTAACAAGCCTCATCATGGAAGGCACCGCCGGTCTCCCGAATGGCTGCTGGCCGAAGATAGACGAAGAGGGAATCGATCGTGGCGGATGTGGAAGCACCCTCATCGGCGGCAAACCGAGCGGCATGGGCGTCACAGGGCACAACAATGTATGGGTGAATATCGAAAAATGGGAGGACGACGAGCTTGGCGAAGACTGCGAATGGCAGTCAGTTATTCAGGCGTCGGCTTAGATGCTAGGAAGGTGCAGAAATGACACAGCTTGGTTTTTTCTTCAATATGGAGCGCTGCGTAGGATGCAAGACATGCCAGGTGGCTTGCAAACAGCGCAACCAACTTCCCATAGGGATTAATTACCGAACCGTATACACCTACGAAACCGGTCAATACCCCAACGCACGTATGTACCACTTCGCGGCAACATGCAACCATTGCGAGAATCCCACATGCGTGCGATCATGCCCAACGGGTGCCATGTATAAGTCGGAAGACGACGGGACGGTACAGCACGACGACGGCGTGTGCATCGGCTGCCAGCAGTGCGTGAACTCTTGTCCCTACGGCGTACCGCGTTACCTTCCCGATCAAAATATTTCGGGAAAGTGCTACGCCTGCCGTGATACTCGAGAGGTCGATGGGTCGCCGACATGTGTCGCTGCGTGCGGCCAGCGAGCTATCGAATTCGGCCCTCTCGATGAGCTGCAGGCAGCCCATCCAGAGGCAGTTTGCGACATTGCGGCTCTGCCCGAATCGTCCGCCACTGGACCTAGCTTGCTAATCCAAACAAAGGAGGCCGCCCTGGAGGCAGCCTTTAAAGAATTACGCCTCTGAATCGCTCTTGTCCAGAGGATTTATCGAATGAACCGTCTCTAGTCCAACTCGATTACGCAAGACAAAGACTAGGCCATCCCCCATCGGCCGCCGCTGCTCACTCCCTTTCGAGCCGTAGCGACAGGCGGCCACCTATTATTGCGCAACACAATCTCCTGCAACAAAAGCGCACTCTATCCGTGTATTTCGAAATTCGAGTATTGCCAACCGCCTGAATTGGAGATGGAGCTCTCTCTTCATCAAGGCACGATGCAGCGCAGGTAGCCGTAGCCCTCGGCTTCTAGCTTGTCAGCGGAGACGAAGCGGAGGGCACTGCCATTGATGCAGTAACGCTGGCCGGTTATCGGGCGGAGCCAAAATCGGCGGCGTGCTCTTCCACGAAAACGCGGGCGTCGGCGAGGTTCACATGGCAGTAACCGAAGGGATTGCGGCCTAAGTAGTCTTGGTGATAGGCCTCGGCGGGAGAGAAGTTGACGAGCGGGGCAGCCTCAATGCGCGGGTTCTTGCCGCTGGCGCGTGCAAGACTCACCAGCGCCGAGATCGCGGCGGCCCGGTCTGCGTCGTCGATCCAGTAGATGCCCGTACGGTACTGGGTGCCGCGGTCGTTGCCCTGGCGGTTCAGCGAGAAGGGATCCACCGTGCGCAGGTAGGCCGCCAGAAGCAGAGGCAGCGGCAGCACGTCGGCATCGTAAGTAACGCGCACGGCCTCGGCCGCGCCCGTCTCGCCGGAGCACACCTCCTCGTAGCTGGGGTCGGCCACGGCGCTGTTCGCGTAACCGACCTCGGTTTCCAGAACGCCGGGGATGCGCTTCAGGTAGGCCTCGGTACCCCAAAAGCAGCCTCCGGCCAAGTATATCTCGCGCTGGTTCATGGCATCTCCCTTCTCGCCCGTAACGTCCGTCCTCAACATGTCCCGGGCTGCCCCGGCCGGATAGGTTAGCGCGTCAGGCGCATCTCGATATGGGGAATACCGCCGTCGTCGAACTCGTCGGAGGTCTGCTTGAAGCCGAGTTTCTCGTAGAAGCCGCGGGCCTGCACCTGGGCCTCGATGGTGATGACGTCGGCGCCCAGCTCACTTTGGGCCACGCGGATGGCCTCCTCCATGATGCGACGCCCTGCCCCCGTGCCGCGCTGGACGGCGATGACGCGGCCGATGGAGGGGGTCTCGTGGGTCACGCCGGCCGGCAGCACCCGGGCATAGGCCGCAAGCGCGCCGTCCCCGTCGCGCAGCCACAGGTGCAGCGCCTCCTTGTCGGCGTCGTCCACTTCCTGGTAGGGGCTCTGCTGCTCCACGACGAACACCGCGCAGCGCAGTTTCAGCATCTCGTGATATTCGTCCAGGCTCAGCTCGTGAAAACGCTTGACGGTCAATGCCATGCCAGCCTCCTTAGTTGCCGCGGTGCGCCCCGTCTTCGAGGCGCACCTCTTTTCGCGCAGGGGCCCGTCGCCCCTCTCTTTTTCCCTTCTCACCCCGAAGCAATCCAGGACCCATCCGAAGCGGGCGCTCAGCCCCTAACGCTCGGCACCGCAGGGGCGGGCGCAGCGCACCGGCTCCCCGTCGGCGGCCACCACGCGGTAGAAGCC
>OFHO01001856.1_pt1 | contig 14087 bp, 13 predicted proteins | sample 1521531 | NCBI WGS metagenome assembly OFHO01 (sample SAMEA3504124, study PRJEB24116) | mouse gut metagenome | biome: mouse gut; feature: mouse-associated habitat; material: faeces | place: Denmark | collected 2011
TGTGCGATGCTGGCGGAAAATTTTTATTGAAAAATCAACTTTACACGTGAACAGAGACAACGTAGTCTGAGAAAATAAACTATCCAGCTTTTATGCTCTATTTCCACTCAACGTGGATGCCTTTTTGCTTTGCAGCTTTTCGCAAACGCTTGCACTTATCCCAAGACTGATACCACGGAATTTCCGGCAACAAAGATGATAGGCATTCCCACCTAGAGTAATCCATAGAGTTCTGGGCCAGGAGAGTATGGACTGTGCAGAATGAAAAGTTAAGAAGTTCTGAGGAAATAGCGACATTAGAGCACAGAATCAAGGGTAACACAAACTGAGCATATGCGGTGGCTGCTTCATTGCTATTTCGGCAGAACCGTTGGTACAACTGTTCCCACACATCACCCGATATAGACAGGACCTCATCACAGCATGGGTCTAACACAGAAATCACTGCTGTAAACAGTGCTGGAGCAGAAGAAGAAAGCATACACAATGCGTGAACGCTTAGGGCCGGATCCTCCCGGCATAGGCCACTCCAAGCAGCAGCCCGCTTGGTACTGTTGCCATTACCGAAGTAGGAGAAGTATACCTCAATGGCGTTGCTACCAAAGGTTTTGAAGACCTCCCGAAAGAGTCCACTATCACCGTACCGGAAAATAGAATGAAGAATGGCCACATCTTCTGCTTGAATTGTTACTATTCGTCCATCACCACACCAGAGTTCCCGCAGGGCCTCAGCCTGAAAGTCTTTCGGCAATTGCCACAGAGTCTCACACCGGGCTAGTTCTCTGTTTAATCGGAGCATAGGCAGGCACATAGCAGCGTTCTGTCGGAGCAGTTCGGTATATTCTCCAATGAAAAGACGGGAAACGATGAATGTCACTGCTACCTCGCCAGCGGTGTTTAACGCACAGGTAAGAAGTTTGGGAACTAAATCGACCATTTTCTGGCGGCAGTGCGTCCACAAACGGGTGAGAATGCTTTCAAGAGTCTGAGACCGAGTAGTATCTATGGAAACATACTGCTCGTCCAGTGTCAAAAAATTAAAAAGAGTTTCTGCCTGTGCATCGTGAGTCTTCTGCCGGTTCTGAGAGAATACTGCGCAGAACAAGGCCCATAAAATTTTGACAGTATCATAGGCATCTGGTTGGTTCCCAAGGGTTTCAATTGCTTGTTGAAAAGAAAAGGCGACGCCATTAGAAATCTCGGTATAAAACTCTTTGAAAAGAGGCCAGGAATGACGGTTATCGTACTCTGTGTTGCAGGAAAGTAGTAAATTTTTTGTTTGTTGAAAGGTTTGCAACGTCATAAATGATTCTTCGACAGTATCCTGTAAAGCATTTTTCTCCTCTATAGAAAGGATTCGACTTCCTGGGGCTGTGCGTAACAAAACTTTGAAAAGACGTTCTGGAACGACCTGCAAAGTGAGAGGCTGTCCCCCAAGTTTTCGGTTGGAGAGTGAGCCAGTGCAAAAGGAAATGTCCTGAGAGAACCGGGGACCGGTAAGGATAAGCAGTGCTTCCAATGCAGCGTTCCACCGTTTTACTCCAGATGCATACATAAGAAATGGTTCTGGATATCGGATAAGATTAGAAAAAAGAGCCAACGCATCCGTCTCTGCTTGAGAAGAGGTGGATGATGATACTGTATTTGAAGAGAGGGGAACGCTATAGCACTCTTGATAATTTGTTTTATCCTGCTGTGGCCTACGGAACAGACTGTCTAAATCAAGGTCATCCCAATGCGCCGTTGAGTCAGCTTCAAGAAAGAGCGTATGAGTCCAGACACACCCTGGACGCTCCATTTCGGGGGCAAACCAGGTTTTGCTCAAAGCATAATACCCATCGGCTGGCAGGAAGCACCCAGTTAGATAACCGTCAAATGTATTAGGAGCATCCGAACCGGACAGATCCGTCAAAGTTTCCAATATTTTTCGGGACGGGGTGGACAAGGCTACGGACGCCGAAAGTAGGTGGTGTCCGTTAGAATAGCCCCACAGTGCCTGATGAACTGTCATAGCGTTTCATCCTCCGTTTGTGCACCCATCATCTCCCATAATGGTAGTGTGATGTCATGGGATACTATCCCTGACTCATTTACCACAAGGATACGGTGCAGTGGCTGGTCTTCAAACTGTTCCACTAGACACTCAGCCTCTTCTGGAGATTGAAGACTACCGCCTTGGGCGCTGACCCCATAATACCGAGTAAAAAGAACGTCGCTATTGGAAACCAAGTATTGCCATAGCAGAGGGAGATGCTGTTTCACAAAATCTTGTGGAAGCCTATAATCATCCTTTACGATGTCCCACGCAGAAACCACTACTCCCAATTGGAACCGTTGCCAATTGCGCAAAGCCAAAAAGTCCTGTAAAAGTACTACAAGTTGGGCCGCAGTGGAGTCATCATCCAGGGGGTTCCGCTTTCTCCCCTCTATGCTCTCCGCATCCTCACTATGCCTCGTATCCGAAGGCAAATTAGTAATCAGCGTAGGTTCTATAATTTTTTCGGGGTTTAGGAACAAAAGAAAACTACCACTATCTCGAACCATTTTTGCCAAGGACTGCCGAATCTCACGGTCAATGTACTGAGCTTGGAACGTTTCCCCAGAGAGGTCTGGAAAAGTAACGTCATATGTGCTGCCATCTGTGTCTATCAATCCGAGATGTAAAGCATCCTGTTGGGTATTGAGCATCGTTCGGGGAACTTGGCTTCCGGCACACCAAGTCTCTGCCAACTTTACCAGATATTGCTGATTCCCAGAAAACTGCTCCCATTTGAGACGGGTGGGGGTTTCCCGTTGTTCTAAGGAATATGCCAGAGCCGCTAGGAAAGAGGTTTTGCCTGCTGAGGGAAACCCCACTATAAAACATGATCTTGTACCCATCATATGATCCTGCCCTTCCATAAATTGCACTGGGAGCGCATAGGAGGTGTTTCGTATTGTATAATTGGTTGTTGGGGCGTTTCGAGTAGTGCGTTCAGAAGTGCTGAAACATTGTAGCCCACGGGGACTTCTTCCGTAGCAACAGCAGGCATGGCAGCTAAGTGGAAAAACTCAAGGCGATTTTCTAAATCCGGAAGCTGAGATGTAATGATACCGGGGATGCGCTCAATCCTCGCGGTCAGTTTAGGATCGTTCTGCTCTAGAATTATATCGTACTTACTGACGGTAAGGAACACCCGGGATCGCTCGTTCAGTAATCCAGCATCCAGTAAGGTGTGCAAAAGATGAGCTGCCCTCTGGATGGTTGCAAATCGGGAGGTGCTACCAAGTAGCTTTGCACCGTCCAGCAACACCACAATATGCCGCGCCGCAGCGAAAAGAGCGGAAAAGGTTTCTTTTGCCGCATCCACATCTGCAATAACACTGTCAAAATCCTCTCCCTGCAGATCAGAGAAAAGAAGATTCAGCATCCGCTTTGTGTCCTGATTTTTCAATCGGAGGTGCAGAACATTTTCTTCAATGCCCCGTTGTGTTCGTTCCATGCTGGCATCGGAACGATAGGATGCAACACGAAGATAAAATGCGCGCTCTTCTAAAGCCCACAACGTCTCTGATCCAGCAAAAAGGAACGGGGCAGGAGACTTTCCATCTAAAAACAGATGATAGATTGAAGTAATGAGAGTCGTTTTTCCGCTGCCGGTATCCCCAATAATGGCAAAAAAGCGGGAGAACTCCTGAGCAGTAATAGGATATAAATCATCCAAGGGCAAGGCTCGCCCCAGGGCCAGAGGAAATGTGGTTTCTGCGCCAGTGGCGTTCTCCGAATATGCCTCTGGAATTGGGAGAGCTTCTCTTTCCATTATTTCAGCCATAAGTCATTTTATCCCTCACTACAACTCACTACAGCACCGTAATACAAGATGTTCCAAATATATCTGCCATGCGTAGTCCAAGAAAGTCTTGGGTGGAACATCTATTCCCCCTAGGAGCTCCTTGCGGTACTTTGGGTACCACTCATCCACACTTTCCGTGTTATCGGAACGGATAATGGCACTACACAGCGGCAGCATATTTGCAAGCGATGTGTTCTGACACTCTGTTATAACATCTGCTCGGAGTTCGGACGCCGTGTTTGCAATTATCTCACTAAGGGTAAAAGATGCAACTTCGCCTGTTCCGTCCTCACAGGCCCTAAGTTGTTTTTGTAATACACCTTCCATAGCGTAAGGACCAGGAAAATTTTCTACCATTCTGGCACCTTCCCAGCCCAGAACCAAGCATGACGTTTGGACCTTCACCATATGCAGGGAGCAGTGGAGCATCTCGCTCCACTCCGATAGAATCCACCATAGTAGCTGAGAGTCCTCTTCATAGATAGATGTTGCAGTGCTAAGTTGCTGCACCTTCATTCTTAAATCAGAATAAGACGTTTGAAACACTTTCAGAATTTTGATAATTTCAGTGATTTGCTTCGATTCTTCCTCATTTCCCTCAGCATTCATTTTTTCAAGTTCGGTAATTTGTTTTGCAGGGAATGGCTTTATAGAAACGTTCTTCGCTTTCTCCCGCAATTTGATTCGACTCGCATCAAACTGAGTGCGAATATGCTCCAGTATTCCCATCGTTGATGTAGGTGTGCGGCCGAAAGAAACAGCAAGAGACAGAAGTTCTGCAAGGTAAAAATAAGGTGAGTCCTCTGCTAAAGCCACCAGCGTGGCACCGGCCAGTAGTGCAAGCTCCTGCGTATTACGAACAGAAAAAGAGGGGTCCTCAGTAGAAAAGAAATCTGCAAATAAATTTCTTGCTTCCTCATCAACCGGGATACCATAATATAATTTAACGAGTGTTGTAATCCGCACAATTGTGTGGCCAGAGTCTTTTTCTTTTTCAAGGGCCTCCACACATTTCTCGATTCCCAGAACCCGCTTTTCCAGTTGTCCATCTTGAAGGATAATCCCAACATCCAGATACCATTCGTGCAGGTTACGATTCATGCTTTGTCACGACCTTTCTCTTTCATCCTGGACTTGTTTTAAAAGCTTCTCTACCTGGCCTTTTTCTTTGGCACGCTCTATGTAACAATCTAATAGTTCGGTAAGTGTCTTTCCCACATCCTCCGGTTGATCTAAAGAGAGAGTCTCTATAACGCGCTTTCTGGCATAAAACGAAAGATTCATAAAGTCGTAGATGAACGCTCGTTCCCAAGAACCCACTGAAAGTGGGCAACTCATTGGTTGCTTAGCCTCAGCCTTATGCACTGTGTTTGCCCCCTCAGATACGTTATCTTTAGGGATGTCTTCCGGCTCATCCAGAAAAATGTGATACTCAAGATAGTTCTGGCCGTTTTGGAGTGCGGGGTCAACAACGAATGCAGTCTCATCTTTGTTGAAAACTCGGGGGTATATATGAACTATCAAAATATTCTTTCCGGACTTTTGCCCAATCTCCAGAGTTAGCCAGTTATATCGAGGAATCCAATCCATCTCGGTCCGCACGGGATGGGTTGCGCCACTTCCTACAGCAATGCCCTGCTTTGTTTGCCGAACGGTTTGGAGGTGCTTGTGCCCGTATAACTGAACAGCTACCCGAGCATCCATTTTGGTTTGTAACTTACCATCCAAATCAATCCAGCACTCGGGCGGGTGGTGACAAAGACTGAGAAAAATCGTGTTTGCCCGCCGTTTGGGGATTTGAGAGAGACTCAGACGCATTGGACGTTCCGTGGTTTCATCCACATGATCTCTCTCGCTAGAAATCAACGTAGAGTTCATCCCAACAATACAAAGAGTATAAGTGCCATTAAGCGGCATATCTTGTTCCCAGAATAGAACATTTTGGGTAAATCCGCAATGATATTTAGTGGCAAAAGCATTGAAGTGCTCGATAGATGCGCATAGGGTTTGGGCATCCAAAGGATTGCGGCATATCTGGCCTAGAAGTTTCTCTGCTTCCTGTGGATTTGCTATCTCAATATCCTGCTGTAAGGATTTAATACTCCGGCTTCCCCTAGTCATTCCCTGATCCACGTCATGGTTGCCAGGTACGCAGAAAACCATAGATGGATCCAGGGAAACTTGTTGGCATAACTGTTCCAAAAAATCGGAGGCGACAGCGTACTCCTTTTTTTGGGCGCTGAAAGCGATGTCCCCACAAATCAGAATACCATTTGCGTTAGAAATGCTTTGGGGAAAATTTTTGCTGAGATCAATAAGCAACTCATTGCGCAGGTCAGCATCTAGGTCATAAGCGTCACCGCTATATTTTTGAAAGTGAATGTCAGATAAATGAATAAAGGACAGCATGCTCATTTTCACCTCTTTAGCACTCAAAATATTCGAGTGCTAACATTATGAATGAATAAGCAGAAACTGTCAATATCTTGTGTGTTAATTTTTTGTGAACACATCATATCTGCATTTTTTATGGCTTCTTCTAGCGTCTTCGTAGCTATGACTCGCATTAGTGCTATTCCTAACACCGGATAAAAGGGAAGAGACGGAAAAAGGACTAAGGACACTTCGACAGGAGTACCCCTAGCCCCTTTTCTTGGTATCCGAATCCTCAGTTTTTTCTTAAAAAGTTCAAACCACAAAGCCGTAGCTTTGTGGTTTGTTTGGTGGAGATAAGCGGGATCGAACCGCTGACCTCTTGAATGCCATTCAAGCGCTCTCCCAGCTGAGCTATACCCCCATCGCTGATTTTTATATTTGAAAAGTTACAATTCTATTCATATTTATACGGAATTGAGCACTTATGAAAAGAATAGATTGGGATCCCCCGGTCAGGTGCCTGCCAAGTTACCAGTAAAACACCCCCTAAAATTTTGTCGTAAATCCAAAAATATGCGATTTGGCTTGGTTGCTTTAGCAACTATAACCGCCAGCATCGCACAAAGTGCGATGCTGGCGGCGAAATTTTTGAATTTTATGCGTTAGTCAGCTATTCTGTATTCAATGGGTTCCAGCTTCCTCTTACAAACGTGGCCAGATAGAAACAAAACAACAGCATATTATGGGCAATCATGCACGCCCAAGCGGAGACAAGGCCCATTTCCAGAAAACGGATGCAGATCATGGCCCCCAGGATGCGGATGCACCACATCCCGGTAATGTTGTAGAGAAACGGCACCTTTGTCTTGCCGACACCCATCATCAACCCCTCCATAATGATAGACACCCCGTAGAATGGCTCGGAGACCGCTACCATGCGCAGGACTGTGCTGCCCAGGGTGATGACCTCCCGGCTCTTGGTGAAAATTCCAACCAGGAGCGGGGCGGAGAAAAAGAGTGCCGCACCGGAAAGGATCATCAGCACGACCTCAATGGGCAGGAACATATTGGCCAGGGATTTCATGCGTTTCCGGTCCCCCGCACCGTAGGCGTTTCCAGCTAGAGTAGCGGCGGCAGTCTGCATCCCATAGCCTGGGATGTAAAAGGCAGATTCCACCGTGTTGGCGATGGTGTGGGCGGCGGTAGCCACCTCACCCAAGGAATTGATCATCGCGGCAAAAACCACATACCCCAAAGAGGTTCCAAAACGCTGGAGCATATTGGGGAAGGCAATTTTTACGCAGGGCCGCAGAATGCTCATGTCTGGTTTCAGGCTCATGCCTTTGGGCGAGACCAAGGGGTGCCGCCAGAGAACCCAGGTGATGTGGATACCGCCCCACACGTAGGACAGGGCGCTGGCTGCCGCCGCGCCGGTGACGCCCCACCCGGCTCCGGGAATGGCGAATCGGAGGCCCAGCAGGGAAACGGTTCTGGTATCATAGATCAGCAGGAAATTCAGGACGATATTGATGCAGTTGACAATGATCCCCACCCACATGGGCGTCTTGGTGTCGCCCGCGGCCCGGAGGACGGTGCCGAACAGGATTGAGGCAGACCGGAACAGCATGGGCAGGTAAAGGATGAAAAAGTAAGTCCCGGCCAACTCCTGGACGGCGGGGTCTACCTGCATCCATACAGGGACCATGCCGCTGACGGCGGTACAGACAATGGTGGCGAAGATACCCGCAACCAGAACCACCAGGGAGGTCTGAGCCGCCGCTTTTTTCGCGGCCTCCAGATCTCCCGCGCCGCAGGCTTTGGCAATCAGCGCCAGGAAACCCACGCCCAAAGCGGAAAAGGTGCTGCCTACCAACCATGCTATGGTGCTGGTGGCCCCCACGGCGGCGGTGGCCTGGGTGCCCAGGGAGCCTACCATGGCAGTGTCAATGTATTGGACTGCCGTCTGCATGACCTGTTCGACGATGGTGGGCCAGGCCAGAGTCATGATAGTTGCGGCAGTCGTCCAGGCGGCTTGCTGTCTCTCTTTACGGTTCACTTGATCTTCCACCTACGAAAAAATCTTCTTTAAAAATGCGGTGCGCCGGTCAACACAGTTACGGACAATCGGGCTGTCCAGCACGATATCGAATCCGTGCATCGTTCCTTCCGTGTTGTGCAGCTCGACCGGAACACCAAATTTCCGCAGACGCTCCGCATAGAGGATACCCCCGTCCCGCAGACAGTCAAACTCAGCTGTCTCGATATACGCGGCAGGCAAACCGGCCAGGGATTCCGCTTGGATGGGCGAAGCGTATTCCAGTTTCCCAGCAGAGGGGGCCGGCCTGTATAATTTGTCGTACTTCTCGGCATCCCGGCTGTTGCACATAGGGGTATCCGTGTATTTTTTCATGGATTCCGTCTCCATGCCGATGCCCGTAACCGGATACATCATCATCTGTCCGCACGGCATGAGCTGTCCTCGTTCCTTTGCCATCAGGCAGACGACTGTCGCCAGCGCACCTCCGGCACTGTCCCCCGCGACGGCCATCCGGGAAGTGTCGATCGAGAGGTCCCCGGCATTGGCCGCAGCCCACGCATAAGCCAAATAGCAGTCCTCCGGCGCTGCTGGGAACGGAAACCTGGGCGCAAGGCGGTAATCCACAAAAAGCACCTTGCAGTGCGCCCTTTGAGCGTATTCCTTCGCCAGGCTGTAATGATATAGTGCGGCGGGGAGCACAAAACCGCCGCCGTGATAATACAAGAGACAAGGTGCGTGTTCCCCAACGTCTTTCGGACAATACCAAAGCGCCCGGATCGTGCCGCCACCCACGGGAATGACTTTCCGCTCCACGGTCACATCAGCCGTGGAGCGTTCTCTTGTAAAGAGGAGGCCCATGAGCTTTTGCATCACGGGAATTGTGGCTTTATGAAGCGGTGAATTCATGTTCGCCCACTTCTGAAAATCGGGATGGATCGGATATTTTGTTCGTTTCATCGTAACACTCCCAACCCCAAACATAGGACCATAGGGTCATGGATATTGCTGTCTTTACAGATGCGGCGGACAATTTCCGCCATCTCCGGACTGTGTTCATCCACGATGGTACCCATGTAGTCGATAAAAACCGATTTGACCATGTCTGCACCTCTGTCACTCAGATGTATCAATTTCAATTCCATATGCGTTCAAAAGCTCGAGTGCTTTTGCTTCACCTTCGGCGTTGAAAGACGCGGATTTGCTTCGGCCTCCGGCGTTGACCAACCCTTCGTCTGTCAGCTCATTCAGAATGTCAAAATCATATCCCTTCCAACACAGACGGGCTTTCGGATATATCCCGGCTCGGTCAGGCTTTTTCCGAATGCCCGGAACGAGGCTCTCCTCCCAGGATGTGAGGTACATCAGCATTAGCGTTAAGTCCTTGATCGTATGTCTATCCATCTGCTATTCCCCCACTGGTAGATTACCTTAATAGAATAACACGGCACAGGAAAGCTGTCTATCCAAAAAATTCAGAAAGGTGGCTCTCGCTTTGCCATAGCCTGCATACTTTCCCCATAGTCCGCAAACCATATGTTTGAGGTGATTTGTCAATGCAGCACTATTCGGATTTAAATGCCCTGCTGCGCAGCGAGCCGGAAGCCAGACACTATTTCGATACCCTCCCGGACTACGCCAGGGAACAGATCAGCACCCGGTCCGACAGTGTCAATTCCTTTGCCAGCTTGAAGGACTATGCGCAGAACCTTCTGCGCGGCGATGACTGATGAGCAAATAAAAACCACCTCATACGGGGTGGTTTTTATTTGCTCACAAAGTGGTTTCGTGGTTCAGCGGTTCTGCTCCGAAAAAATCTTTAACTCTGGTATGCTGTCCACCGGCTGAGCGCAGGCCCCGCCCTGGCACAAGTAATATCGTGCTCCCTGTGCCGGAATGGGATAATCCTTGGTAAACGGGGCCAGGGCGGCCAGCGTTCCGGCATTTTCCTGCGTTTTGACCAAAACCGTTAGCCCCAGGCGGGGAGCTTCCCGAAGGAAGCCCCGCAATTCTTCCGGCGGCTTCTGAGCGGTTATCACCAGCTCTGCGGTTGGCCACAGCTCCTCCAAACAGGCCAGCATAGCGAAGCTGTGCCCGGCGGGATATCCTTCTGCCGCCCCCGCCAGCCAGGACAGCTGGAGATCCGCCGCCTCCCGCCAGCGCATTTCCCCGGTGAGCCTGGACAGCCGGAAGAGTACCAGCGCCGCTATAGAGTTACCGGACGGCATGGCCCCATCGTATGCCTCTTTCGTCCGGGTCAGCAGCTGTTCTCCATCGGAGGCATAGGGGTAAAAGCCGCCGCGCTCTCCGTCGAAAAAGAGTTTCAGCAGGCAGTCGGCCAGTCCCACAGCGCGGGTGAGATACGATGCATCGAAGGTGGCGCTGTACAGCTCCAGCAGTCCATAGGCAAGAAAGGCGTAGTCATCCAGCTTACCCGGATGGGCGGCATCCCCGTCCCGCCAGCAGGCCAGCAATCGGCCATCTGAGGTGGTAAGCTTTTCCGCAAGGAACTCTGCCGTCTGGCGGGCGGCGTCCAGATACCAGGGTTCGTCCAGCACCAACCCTGCCCGGGCCAACGCCGCCATTACCAGCCCGTTCCAGGCAGTGAGCACCTTGTCGTCCCGGTGGAGCGCTGTCCGGCTCAGGCGGTAAGCGTACATTTGTTCCCTCAGCGCCGCCATATCCTCCGGATCCTGATCAAACTGGGATTGGCCCAGCAGGTTTGGGATGCTTTTGCCCTCAAAGTTGCCCTCTGGGGTGATGCCGTACCATTGACAGAAGCGCAATCCGTCCACGCCGCCCAGCGCTTGAGCCAGCTCATCGGGGGTCAGCGCGTAATACTTTCCCTCCACACCGTCGCTGTCCGCGTCCTGCCCGCAGCAGAAGCCGCCCTGGGGGCCGGACAACTCCCGCAGCACGTAGTCCAGCGTGCGGCGGGTGATTTTCCCGTAGATGGGGCAGCGGGTATGCTGAAACGCCTCTGTATAAGCCAGGGCTAGCAGAGCGTTATCATAGAGCATCTTTTCAAAATGGGGGACCAGCCAGTGCTGATCGGTGGAGTATCGGGAAAATCCACCGCCCACATGGTCGAACAGCCCACCCCGATACATGTTGTTTAGAGTGTGCAGGGCCATTTCCCGTGCGTGTTCCTCCTTGGCGAGTTGGGCATAACGCAACAGGAAGATCAGATTATGGGGCGTGGGAAACTTGGGTGGGGCGCCAAAGCCGCCCCACCGCTCATCGTAACTCTGGGCAAACTGGCTAACCGCCTGCCGGACGAGTTCCCGGCTGGGTGTGCCGGGGCGGGCCTGCCCCTCCTGCTGCAAATGGGCGGTGAGGGTGTCCCCGGTGGCCAGCACTCCCGCCCGATCTTCCCGCCATAGGCGGGCCGCCTTTCTAAGCAGGTGCAGGAGTTGGTCCTTTGGCAAATAGGTGCCTGCCCAGAAGGGCTTTTGGTCCGGAGTCAGTAGCACGGTCAAAGGCCAGCCGCCGGAGCCGTTCATGGCCAGACATGCCGCCATATACACCGCGTCCACATCGGGCCGCTCCTCCCGGTCCACCTTGACGGGAAGGAAGGCGGCGTTGACGGCCTGTGCCACCGTCTCGTCCTCGAAGGACTCATGGGCCATGACGTGGCACCAGTGGCAGGTGGAGTAGCCAATGCTCAGGAGAACCGGTTTGTCGGTGCGCTTTGCCTCCTCAAAGACCTCCGGTCCCCAGGGACGCCAGTCCACTGGGTTTTCTGCATGCTGGAGAAGGTATGGGGAACGTTCCGTGCTCAGACGGTTGCTCATTTGTGTTCCTTTCCGGGACCGCTAAGCTGCGGCCCTGATGGTTTGATTGTTTCAGTATTTGCGGTCCGGCGGACAAATATTTAAGAGCCCACAATGGTGCCGCCGTTGGGGTGGAGCACCTGCCCGGTCATGTAGCTGGAATCGTCCGAGGCTAGGAATACATAGCAGGGGGCCACCTCGCAGGGCTGGCCCGCCCGGAGCATGGGCACCTTGGGGGTGCTGGAGCCGAAGGTGCGCACCTCCTCCGCCGAGAAGGACGCGGGGATCAGTGGCGTCCAGATGGGGCCTGGGGCTACGGCATTTACCCGGATGCCCTGATCCACCAGGGACAGTGCCAGGGAACGGGTGAGGGCCACGATGGCCCCTTTGGTGGCGCTGTAGTCGATGAGATCCTTATGACCCTGGTAGGCGGTGACGGAGGTGGTGTTGATGATGGAGCTTCCAGGGTGGAGGTGGGGCAGAGCGGCTTGGATCAGATAGAAGAAGGAGTACACATTGTTCTGAAACACCAGGGAGAGCTGTTCCCGGGTAATATCCAGGATGCTCCGCCGGATGAACTGGACGGCGTGGTTGTTAATCAGAATGTCCAGTGTACCGAAGTGCTCCACCGTCTGCTCCACACAGCGCTTGGCGAATGCCGGATCTTTCAGATCGCCCCGCAGGAGCAGGCATTCGCCGCCCAACTGGCGAATGTGTTCGGCGGTCTCCTGGGCATCCCGATCTTCATCGTAATAGGCAATGGACACTTTTGCCCCCTCTTTCGCGATAGCGTAGGCCACCGCCCGTCCAATGCCGCTGTCCCCGCCAGTAATGAGGGCCACGCGGTTGGCGAGCTTCGGGCCGGTCGGAGCGCACTCTGAGATGGGGCGTGGGTCCATCTGATATTCCAGACCGGGCTGCTGGTCTTGGTGCTGGGGCGGAAAGCTGTGGGGCGCGGTTTGGCCGATGGGACAGTTCTGACATTCCATAAAGAAATCCCTCCTTCCGCCTATTTTATGGCAGGAGAAGGGAGAAAGTGCGGTGTGTAAACCACAGTTCCCGGCATACTTTCCTCCAATGTTGGAAAACTACAAACAAACGAGGAGGTATTGCCATGTTCAAACACGAAAAAGCACTGTTCCATCCCGTGGGTGTGGAGCGTCCCAACCCCCAGTATGCCGCTTTGCTTCAGGAGCAGCTGGGCGGCGGAAACGGCGAACTGAAAGCCGCCATGCAGTATATGTCCCAGTCTTTCCGTATCAAGGATCAGAAGATTAAGGATTTATTTCTGGATATCGCGGCGGAGGAGCTGGGCCATATGGAAATGGTGGCTCAGACCATCAACCTACTCAACGGCCACGATGTGGATGCAGACCAGGTCAAGGCGGGCGAGATCCAGACCCATGTCCTGCTTGGCCTGAACCCAGGGCTCATCAATGCCTCCGGCTATTCCTGGACGGGAGACTATGTGACCGTCACTGGCGACCTATGCGCCGATCTGCTCAGCAACATCGCCTCCGAACAGCGGGCCAAGGTGGTGTACGAGTACCTGTACCGCCAGATCGATGACAAGAAGGTACGGGCAACCATCGATTTTCTTCTCAACCGGGAGGAGGCCCACAACCAGATGTTCCGGGACGCGTTCAACGAAGTGCAGGACACCGGATCCAATCGGGACTTTGGCACGACTAAGGCGGCGAAGATGTACTTCTCCATGTCCAATCCCGGCCCCAACGCTTTCGCTGGGAACGATGTGAACGCCCCCAATTTTTCGAAATGACAAGGTGGCCGGCTCCGGAATCATGTTTTTGTCATGATCCTGAAGTCGGCTGCTTTTATAATGAAACATCCGCTATCCCGCATATACGCCCCTATGCCGAAAACGCAGCCTGCAAGCAGTGCCACAGCTGACCCAATAAGAACGCCCAGAGCATACTTTGGAGTATGCTCTGGGCCTTTTTGTGCAGGTATCCGATTCCTCAGTTTTTTATAAAAATTCGACCAAAAAAGCCATGGCTTTTTTGGTCGAATTGGTGGAGATAAGCGGGATCGAACCGCTGACCTCTTGAA
>OFHO01001859.1_pt1 | contig 14069 bp, 24 predicted proteins | sample 1521531 | NCBI WGS metagenome assembly OFHO01 (sample SAMEA3504124, study PRJEB24116) | mouse gut metagenome | biome: mouse gut; feature: mouse-associated habitat; material: faeces | place: Denmark | collected 2011
CCGCTCGTAGACGTGGATGCTATGCTCCTCCAGGCCGCCCTCGCGGGCCAGATGGAACCGGGTGCTGGCCGGCGCCTTGAAGAAGTCGGTTTTCTCCAGCCACTCCAGGAGGGCGTCCGCCCCCTCTCGCTGGATGTGCGCCTTGTAGATGTCGATGAACTGTTCTTTCATGATGTCTCCTCCTCGTTATCTGCTCATCACCGTGTACCGGCGGAACCCGATGCTTTCGAGCTGCTTGACGGTGATAAGAACTTCGTTTTTCTTGGAAAAATCCTCTCTGTCTATCTCATCGAAGAACGGGTACGCCTCTTTCAGATCTCCCCTCCAGGCTTCCAGCTCCTCCCTGGTGTACATCTCGCACTTGGTCACATCGCAGGTGTATCCCCCGAAAGACCTGTCTTCTTCGTCCAGGGTTCGCTTCCCCCAAAAGAGCAGCGCCCCTTCTACTATGGCGTCGTGTTCGTTGCAGACGATGACATACTCCCGTGTGGGCACATACGCCCCGCAGGGCCACGTCAGGCCGCTACCGTCCTTGCAGTCGCTGTACTTTTTGCACCCGGCGCAGCCGCTCACTTTTCCCCCTCCTTATCGAACATTTCGTCGCCAATCCGGTTGTACTCCTTGAAGATCGCATCGAAGGCAGCCTCCCACACTTCGTCGTGTTCGTGGTCAGCGCCAACAGCTACATGGGCCAGCTCATGGCTGAGGATCTCCACGGCATCCAGCACCTTCATGTCAGGCGTAACGAATACCATGACGGTGCCATCGTCGCCGAAGTCGGTCAGGCCATACGCCTTATCCCCATCTTCCGGTCGGATCTCAGGCTCCCAGAAGATCCTGCACTCCTTTCCGGGGTACAGGTTCTGGAACGCCTGGTATACCATGGCGAACGGGTCATTTTCAAACGGAGTCTTCATGTCTTTCATCCTTTACCGATCTCCTTTCCTTCCTTGCCCAACGAAGCTCTCTCGGAAGTGGCCCTCCCCATTCTTGAACTCCACTGTGTAGTAGCGTCCCTCCGGGTGGATGTAGACCACAACCCCAGTCAGGGTTCTCCCTATCGTCTCGGCCCTTTCAGTCACCTTATCTCCTATTTTCACTGGTTCCTTCACCTCCTGTTTCATGTGAAACATTCGTTACCGATCGGTAACACCTGCTCATAAATATTTCTTGACGATGGCCTTGATGCGCTTCTTCTGGCGGGCCGCACTTTTTCGGAGCATTTTCTTGTACTGACGGCCCACCCTTTTCCAGTCGATCCTCTCGTATATACGGGCAAGTTCTTCGTCGTCATCGAACTCCGGCAGGCTCTCCAGATACCGCTCCAGCGGGCGGATGTGCGGAAGCACGAAGTCGGCGATCAGGCATCCTGCCGCCAAGATAAGGAGGAAGGCACCAAATATGCCCAGGCAGACAACACCTTCCTCAATCATGTCCGGCGTCATCTTTTTCCCCTCCTTCAATGCCTGCGGCCCCGAACACCTCTGTTTCGAGCAGATCCAGGCGCTCCAAGTACCTGTCCTTGAGCTTTTCGTAGAGCCTGTCATCCTCGATGATGGCCTCCTTGAGCCGCCCCATCGCCGCCGCCAGCTTGTCGGCGCCCTCGTACTTCCGTATCAGCAGTCCTTCTTCGGTGACAAGCATCTCAACCTGATCATTGGTCTGGAGCTTCTCCCGCCGGCGAAACTCGATCGGCAAACAGATGCGGCCCAGCTTGTCGATTTTTCGGATGAAACCTTCTGCGTTCATTTTTTCTCCCCCTCGTCGTTTTGAAACAGCTTGTCCATTCCATGGACTATCCGACGCATCGCCCATACATCCGAGAAGTACATCGGGGTGAACCAGTAGTTTTCGAGCGTATCGGAGTCCGTCATCGGTTCCGTGATTGAGTTCCCAACCTTGATGTAGGCGGCCACTCCGAGCAAGGACAGTTGGATGTAGCACATAAGAGCAACGGTTTCGTCTATGTCCTGGGCGGATACGAGGACATGGTTCTGGAAGTTAAGCCCTTCCTCCCCCAGGAGCCTCTTTGCGGTGTTGACACCGGCAATTAAAATCGCCCCGCCTCCGCAGCAGCAGTCGTTCAGTGTGATGTAGCCACACTCATGCACCTCTCTGACCGTGTCGGCCATCGTGATCTCTGCCATCGCTTGGCATAAACCGTATGGCGTGAACTCCTGCTTCTTTTCCTTGCTGTTCAGTTTCAGCTCCATGTAGAGCTGCCCCAAAAAGTCTTGCTCTTGGTTTTTCTCCAGCGCCATGACCGTGAGGGCGAAAAGCTCCGGGAACACCTCCTGCTCATCCTTTTTGTACTTCCTGATGATGCTGAGATACCTGTCCTCTCGCTCCTTGTAGTGCATTTTATCTACAGGGTTTGAGAGGGCACAGGCAGCCATGACCACGAAGTCATTCCAGACTTCCCAGGCCGAGTGCCTGTACGACAACCGGCCAAACGCTTTCAGGAAATCTTTTTTCGGATCGACCAATCCATCTTTGCCGCCCATGTTACTCCTCCTCACATTTGAAGGTGACGGTGTGGCCGGGGTTCTCCTGGATGAGCTTCTTCTTCAGATCGTCCACCATCATGTAGTTGTCCAGAGCGGCCTGTACCACGTCGACCAGCTTCTCGCCGTCGAGATAGGCCCAGATGGTTTTGCGCTTCCATTTCCGTTTCATTCCGTTCACTCCTTTGTGTACATATTTTTCGTTTTCACACCCGCTCATTTTGGAGCCTCTCGATTCGCTCCACGGCTTCGTTCAGGATGTCGGATAATTCTCCTCCGAAGGGTTCCTCCGCTTTGGAGACGAGTGCCGTCAGGAGCCTTACACTCACCTCCATACAGTATCTGCGATACTCTTCCGATGTCATGCCCCTGCAACCAGAGAAAATTCCCTCAAAGTCGAAGCCTTCTACCAGCCCACCCTCTTCGGGCAAATCCATCAGTTCGTCCGCAAATGCGTCAGTCTCGGTTCCGTCCTGAAATCGGATGCGAAACATCGGCCCCACGTCGAACAGATCCGCCTCGTCCTCAGTGAGCGGCCGGAGAACCTCGACAACCTGTCCGCTCCGGTCGTTCCACGAGGTATCTCCCCCGTGGGTGTTGAACACTTTCTTCATTCCGTCCCCTCCTTTTTCACGCCAAATCTGGCGTGTATTTCGTAGCATGGCCCAACCCTTCTGTCATTGTAGTCTACGCAGCTCACATAGCACTCGCCGTATAGCCCCCGGTTGATATTGATGCTCCCACACTGTTGGAACTCTCCCACCCCGTCTTCGGTGCAATTCTTTGTGTAATACACGGGGTGCTGGCAGTTATTCCCGATGCCGTGTGCGTGTTTTACGTTTGCCCCTATACGGAAACCACGGTATCTAATGAACCGGTCTATGCTTTCCCGCAGTTCGCTCGTCTGTACCCGATCAGTCCCCCACTCATACGATACGAACCGCTTCACATCAAGACTGTCCATGAACTCCTCGACAGCCTTCACCATCTCAGACTGTTTTGCGTCATCGTAAACAATTCTCATATTTACCTCCTCAGTATCGGTTGTGAGCGTAGTGCGTAATTTCCCAAACGGCATCCTCGATGCCGGCCTGGATGCTCTGCTCCGCCCCCACGTTCGGGTTCGGCTTTCCCTCGACTACCAGGAACACCTCGATGATGCCGCCGTGTGGCAGGAGCGCCGACATCCACTGCATATCCTCCGTGTTGTCTTCCTGCATTTCGATGATGAAGCAGTTTTCCTTCTCGCCCAGGTAGTCCAGATACCCCCAGCGGATGCGAACCTTGTTCTTGCCGATGGACTTGACCGCCCATTTCCAGTTCGGGTCTTTCTGGTCAGCCTCCTTCACCAGCTTGCGGATCAGGTCAGCGTAGTTGCGAAGGTCAATCATGTTTTCTTTCCTCCTGTGCTCATCCACTTTCGGATCGCTTTCGCATCCGTACAGGGTATCAACCACCGTGACCCCATACAAGCCACATACACCTATTGCCAGCCTTGGCGACATACTCCACCGTGTTGCGGTCGAAGTTGTAGCGGAACATCTTGCCATCCAGCTTGTAAACCTTGCTCTTCATATCGTTACCTCCCGGCCCATCGGCCCGTTTTATTCGTTTTCGGGGACTGGCTTCCCACGACTGCGGGCTGTTCAGCTTGCTCCCGGTACTCCAGGGGCTCCGCAGTTTCGGTCGGGTGCCTCCCGGCCCTCATCAGGTGGGGTTACCTCCAGGTGAAGTCGCAGTATCTCATCACGCTCCACCCAGGCTCGCAGTTCTGCTGGGCTTCCTCGATGGAGTTGTAGTAGTCGATGTACCATCTAAAGCCGTCGGAATGCTGAGTGCCGTGGGTGAAGATGTAAGCGTTGCCCATTTCGTACATTCTGTCTTCTTCCTTTTTTCTATCGCTTGCGTTGCGGGCCTGTCATATTAGGCGGCGGTAGTATCAACGAAACGGATGTAGAGATACCAGCATCCCTCGGCGTACTCTATTTCGTCGGTCTTCTCGGATCGGCGGCTGGCACAGGGAACTTCCTGAGCCTCAATGTAGTAAGCATCAGGGATGTTTGCCATATCGGAAGCCATCTCGGCGGTCTCGTCGAGGTTATTTAGGATGGCTTCAGCCTCGATCTTGTCGATCTTTGCAACCTCACGGGCCAGGTCGCTCAGGGCGCCTTTGAGGGTTTTGTTGCGGCTGTAGCCGTCGATGTTTACCATACCGTTGCGCTTCTCAACCTGTGTGAATGTCATTGCAACTACCTCCCGGCCTCTGGCCTGTTCGTTGGGGTTTTGTTACCGTAAGTTAATTATACAATACCAACTGGTAAAATCAAGTTATTTTTCGTGATTTTCAAAAATTTTTTCTAAAATCATTATCTGTGCGGATTTACTCGTAAAAAGCATTTAGAGCTTTTTGCCGGGGGTTTACGCTCGAAGGTATAAGTATATCTGAAGGGCCGCAAAACTTCGTGAGAACATTTTGTAAAAACCAGACTTCGAGATTTGTCTATTTTGGACATTGATTTTTTCTGCGGAGTTGTTCCGTCTATCCACTCCTCAGAGGGCGCTACGAGGCCCTGTGGCGGCTTTTTCCTGCTCGGTGTAGATTTACCCTCTCTCCCCTGTATCCTTCACCTGCCGCCCATTTAGCGGGATTTGGTAGGCAGTTCCGTTTTCCCCCGTAAACGCAAAAAATCCCCCACCCCGGCAGATGCCGAGGTGGGGGTCTATACCGTCATTCAGTTTTCAGGGGTGACGAGGGGGCGCCTCCCCTCTGGACGACGGGCGTATCGGGCGGAGGTCAAACCCGTTTACGCTGTGGTCGGTCTACACCTTCTTGGCGAAGTCCAGGCTGATCCAGCCCTTCCCGCTCTTGAGCTTGCCCCAGAGCGTCGCCCCTTTCCCGGCCGCTTCCGACACGATGGTGTAGACTCCCGGCTGGATGATACCAACAATGGCATCGTCGGTGCTGGGGCCTTTGCGGATGCGGAGGTCAGTGGCGGTGACCCGGACTTTGTACGGAACCTTGCTCACCGGTGCAGCGGGGGACGCCGGGGCGGTGGGCTTTGTCGTGGTCGTGGTGCCGCTGCCCAGCTTGGCGTTCACCTTCTTGGCGATGTTCCCCATCTGCTGGTAGAGGTAATCGCCAGGGCAGGCTTTGTAGGCGAACCACCGGTGGGCGGTCATGTTCTGCTTGGCGACGTTGCCCACCAGGGACTTGTTGCCATCCCAGAGCAGCTTCGGGATACCGTTCCGTCGGCAGATGTCGGCGCACAGTTCGATCAGCGCCGCCATGGCCTTCTCGGTGATGGCGTAGGGATGGGTGTTGTCGCTGGCGACCTCGATGGTGATTGCCTGATAGTCGTTGGAGGAGCCGGAAATGCCGTTCACCCGGATGGGGTTGCCCTTTCCGTCTGTACCTCCCGTACACCAGGAGCGGTCTTTTTCCCCGACGCACAGGCCGATGGAGCCGTCAAACCCGACAACGTAGTTGCAGGACGCTTTCTTGCTGCTGGGCTGGAATACCTCGCACCCACGCTTGGCGTTCACCTGGCCCACAAAACAGTGGATGGTGATGGTGTCGATGGCGTGGTTCCGGTTCTTCGTCCGGTTCGGCGAGATCAGCGTGTAGGTCACCAGAGGGCTATTGCTGAAGCCCTTGACGGCGGTGCCGCCGCCAGCCGTGGTCTTCCCGTATTTGGTCAGGTAGGTCTGCCCAAACTTGGCCCGCCGCTCCTTGTTGCTCTCGCTCTTGTCGGCCGGCCGCTCAAACTGGAGCAGAACGGCATCCGAAGCCGCCCGGAGGGTAGAGGCGCTCTTCAAGGTGTTCAGCACCGCCTTGAAGCTGGTAGACATCTCCTGCATCAGGAAGCCAAGCTGCATCTCCAGATCGCCGACGCTCTTGCCCGTCTTCTTGGCATACGCCAGCAGGGCCGCCTTGCGGGTGCTGTAAGTCCACTGGGCCAGCCCGTAGCCGGCGCTATCTCCAGTGAAGTTAACGTAGACCCCGCTGTCCACCGCCTCCGTGTAGGCGGCGTCCGTGTATCCCAGCGTCTTTTCATAGCTGTTCTGGAGGTTGTTCGGGATCAGGCCGCTCTCGGCGTAGAGGTTGCCCATCAGGCCCGCCACGCCGCAGTCGGTCATACCCTGAGCCTTGAGGAAATTCCAGATCCTTTCCTCATTCGTCGTTCCGATGAGGGCCATAGTATCACTCCTTTACGGCTTCTGTCCCTTCCACCAGGTTCTTGACGCTCTTGTTGTCGTTCAGCATCTTCCGCATCTCCACCAAGGCGTCGTCAACAAGGCCGCCAAAGGCTGCGAACGATACCACCCTTACCAGCCAAGGGAACCGCTGAATGAACAGGTCATATACGTTTCTCAGTTTGATCTGGCCGGTGCCGCCGCCGAACTCACGTTCCGCCTCGGTGACTGCGTACAGAAGCCACTCACGCACCTTCTGAAGCTGCTCCGAGGTGGGCATCTTGGCGAAGCGGTATGCCGCCACGCCGATGCACAGCCCAACGGCGAACACGGCAAAGATGACATACCAGTTGCTGATGATAAATTCCATGAGAAATTTCCTCCTATCCGACCCCGCCGGGGTCATTCTCGCCCGAGCCTGCGGCGGGTGGCCGAATCAACGCCTCGGCATCTTCCTTCGCCCACTCCCGGTCTCGGTACTTTTCTTTGTTGGTCTTGATCCATCCCATCACGCCGCACTCACCGCCACATATCAAAAACACGCAGTTTATGAGCGTATCCGGGACAGATCCGTAAGTCTTGAACAGGTCGATCATTGTCACTGTGAACCAGACGAGAGCGACGCCAACAATAAACAGGATGAGGTTCATCGTCCCCATCCTGTCCAGCACGGTCTCCTTTTTGGCTTCGGGCCTATGACCATTCGACCTGTTTTTCTTCGACCTCTGGCCTCGTTTTCTGATGGCACCCATGACCGATACCATGAGGTACAGGCCGGCGGCGCCCAGGACAAAGAACGTGACGCAGAGCGTGATAACTAACTTCAGGGGCATTTGTCCTCCCCTCCTTACAGGAAATCGTTGTCTTGCAAGCACCTCTCGTAGATCTCCTTGATGCGGCGGCTGGTGATAACCGTCTTCTCATTTGGGAAATCCTTATGCTCATCGCAATATCTTTCGTAGGTGGTGATGTCATCCAGGATCTGGTCAAAGTGTTCCTTCGTGTGCCGGGTGCCATGGATCGTCTCATCCCCAAATCGGAGGATGCGTTCTCGACAATTCACGGCCCGCTCTTCTTGGGCATCCTTCTTGGACTCGTCCACGTCCTTCTTCAGCTTGGAGATGTCATCCTTCAACCCGGCTATTTCGGCCGACAGCTCCTTGTTGATGGCCCGCCCGATAAATCTCCCCACCACCGACCACGGGTTCACTTTGATTTTGGAGAACTCCAGAACCGTGGACAGGGCGGCTGTAACGAGCAAGGCCCACTGTACGATCTGGCCCAGGGTGAGGTTCTTGAGCATCTCAACCATTGGACGCACCTCCCCTCAGCAGAACATAGTGGGGCTTATCTTCTCCGAACAGGAAGTGCCGGAGCCAGTCGTCCACCACCACGGCTACAACTGCCAGCGGCACCCACGCCAGGGTGAACGGCAGGCAGATCTGCCCGAGTACATTGAAGGGCATGGCGGAGTAGTCCCAAATGCCCAGCCCGAGCCAGACATTTAGGACTACCCCCGCTACAAATTCAAGAGCCGTGATGATGGCGGCACCTATCGCCCCCTGCAAGGCCAGCGGCATCGACCACGGGAAATACTCGTTGATGCCTCCGACCAGGACAAAGCAAATTCCGCCGAGGACAGCCATCGTCCAATGGCTATGTCCTCTCCACGCAATCTCGATTGCGTAGTAGATGCAGCCCCCTATTAGGGCGAGGACTGCGTGTTTTAGCGCCGCCTTCATGCCTCGTCCTCCCTTACTGCTTCATCTTCTCGATGATTGCCTGGATCTGGGCGGCGGCCTGCGTCAGGATGGCCTTCATCTCCGCTGCCAGATCCTCCGGCAGTTCGGAGCCGTACCGGATGGCGGCCACCGCCTCCGCATCGGTCTCACGCTTCAGCCAGATGTTCAGGAAATTGCAGTAGGTGGTCTGCTGGGTCACGAAGGACTTGTAGGCCACATACAGGGCGACGATGTCGGCAGCGGAGTACATGACACACTGGTTGCCGTCGCTGTGGTACGGATACTGCTTGGCCCCCAGGGTCACGGCCGTGAACATCGAGTCGATGTTGGTCTGGTCGTGGGTCTGGAGGCTGAAATGCTCCGTGCCGGTGGACAGCTCCACGTCGATGCCCGTGCTGATGGTGGCGGTGCAGACCACACCGATCTCCTGCCGCTTCACCGCCCGCACCTGCTCCACGTCGCCCCAGTCCTTGGGCGGGTCGATGCCGAGGCTTTTCAGCCGCAGGCTCCGCACACTGTCTTCTCTGATTACGTTCAAGCCCATTACTGGAAACCTCCCTGCACAGACGTGATATAGCCGCCCTCGCCGCTGACCCCACGTTCCGCCGTGATGCGGAAGTTGAAGGCAAAGCCGTTGGCGGCCGTCTTATTCTCGAAGATGTGGTTTGCGCTGTTCTTCACCTCGGCGGTGCAGTCCTCCCACACCGGCGTCTCGTCGTTGGCGTTGTTCGTGACCTCGACCTTGTACTCGGCATCCGCCGGGATGAAGCCTGCCACGGACAGGACGCAGATGGTGATTTGGGCATCCGCCGGCATCGGGGCCTCCAGAGTGATGCTGGCCCCGGTGACCTCCTTCGTGAAGGTCAGGGTGTGAACGGTGCTGGCCTTGCCGTCGTTGGCCGTGATGGTCAGCGTGTGGCCGCCATTCAGCAGCTTCATGAAATACTCGCCGGTGACGTTGAAACTGTTGCTTCCGTCCAGCGTGGCCGTGAACGTCCGCTTTGTCACCCCGTCGATGGCCTCGGTCACGGTGACCTCGTCGGTGTCCACGTCGGAAATGGAGTAGGATACCATGAACCCGGCATCCTTCACCCCAAGGTCGCTCCCACTGGCGGAGGAACAGACGATGGCTGGAGCGGTGTTGTTATTCACCGCCCGCTCCGGCGACGTGACGTATCCGCTGTATGCGTTGTTGCTGTCGTAGGCCCGTACCCGATAACACACCTTTGCCCAGCCCTTCGTGATCGTATCGGTGAAGCTCAGGGTGTTGCCGGTGTAGACCACGCTCCAAGCCCCGCCGTCTACCTGCCGCTCCAGGCTGTACCCGGACAAATTACCGTCCTGGTCGGATGCCGCTCCCCATGTGACGGTGAGCGTCGATCCACCCAGGACGGTGTTCGGGACGGTGATGCTACTGGGGGCGGTGGGGGCCGTATTGTTGATTACCGTGACCTGGCCGCTGGTCTTATACCCAGAACTCAGCCCTTCGCTGTCATAGGCTTTTACCCGGTACATCACGCTGGCGGTGCCAAACGCTACGGTGTTGGTGGTACTCCGGCTGCTGCCCTGGTACACCTGGGACCAGGATTTTCCTCCGTCGGTACTGCGCTCCAAGATGTACCCTTCCAGGTTGTTCTGGGCGTCGGTGCTGGCTCCCCAGGATACGGTGATGGTGCTCCCCCCCTGGATGCTTCCGGGGACGGAGATGCTGCTTGGCGTTGTCGGGGCCGTGTTCGTCGTGACCGTCCCATCATCAGAGACCAAGAGTGAAGAGGGAAGTATCAAAGCGGGGCGGACACCATACGAGTAGGCGCAGTTGCCGAAGTTGCAGCTGCCGTTGGAGTAGACGAACCAGGCGTAGCCGGTGAGGTTGGTGCGCGGGGAGCGGAGCCACGGGCAGGCCCAGGGCGTCACCAGCCACCACCAGTCATCCTCATTCAGCGGGATGATGTCCTTGTACTTCCCGTACTGCCAGAGGGTCAGCGGCGCCGCCAGGACATTTTTCAGGGTTCCATATCCCTCGGACTGGTCAGTAGGCCGGAGATCAACGTCGAACGGCACCATATCATCCAGGCTCCCACCATTGGCTAACAGCTCTTTGAGCCACGGCCCCTCAACGGTCTCCCGGAGAGACGACTTGGCGTAGTTGTTCTGGGGGGCGTCATCCCTGTTGTGGAAGGGTACGGACATCTCGCTCTGGGCCAGCAGGCAGAAGACACCATCATCCATTGCCTCCATAACGATGAACTGTTTCTTGGCGTAGGTGAAAACGGTGCCACGGGTCAGGGTTCCAATCTTTTTCATAATGCGACCTCCTCATTTTTGTTTTCGATAGCTTCTTTTGTGTTGCCAACCGGTAACATCCGTGTAAAAAATTAGGGTTTTCCCGCTTGCGGTTCCGGGCTTCCGAGCCATGCGCCTTGGATCGTGACTTCCACCCTGGGCTTGTCGCTGTAAAACTTACGAAGCTGGCAGTCTACGATCTGCACATCATCGTGGTATGCCACCAAGTTCAGAGCGTCCTGTATGATTTTGACCACGTTGTCATTGTCCGGTTTCTTCATAGGCCGGATTGCATGGCACATCATCAGCAGCCTCTTCTTTTTGCTTGCGCTTTTCGGTATTGAGTAGTAGGCAGTTATTCTGAGGTCGAGCGGCGTTTTGTCTGGGAACCGGTAATCTTTGCATTGCCGTTCATATTCCAGCTTTACGAGCGTTTCGTAGTTCACCGTCTTTTCCGGGGTGTACGGTTGCGCATACTGCCCGACCTGCCTAAATCTTGGTCTCCCCTTTCCTGCTGGCTCTCCGAGGATGGTGAACTTCACCTTCACAATTCCGCATCCCCCTCCAGCCTATCCAGGCTCTTCTTCTCATAGTGGAGCAGGTACTTGTACGCCTTCCCGTCCTTCTTCACCCTTTTGGGCGACACGCTGTACCCGTGCTTAAACAGGATAGCTGCGACGGTAAGCCGGTCTTCCTCCTTCGCAATCTCCAGATAGCCACGAACTCCGATGCCTTCCACGTTCTCACCTCCTTCAGTCTTCGGACAGTAGCGCCTCCATCTCATTGAACCTCCTGGACGCCTCTTTCTTGCGGAGGCTCGGCCCGGTGAACTGCATGGGATAGCAGGTCTCAAACACCCTGTCATAGATACGAGTGTACCGGATGTCCTCCTCTTGCTTCATCTCCTCAATGGTGAGGTTCGTGGTCAAGATCATCGGGAGTTTGGAGCGATACCGGCTGTCCACGATGTTATACACTCTCTCGATGGCATAGTCGGTAGACCTCTCTGCGCCCAGATCATCGAAGATGACCAGCTTCGCCCTATTCAGCTTTCGGATGATGTCACTTTCGTCTTCCCGGCCAAACTGCACCGCCTCCAGGAGCTTAACAAAAGAGGTCATCATCACCGGCACCTTGTGTTCCAGCAGGTAGTTGGCAATGCAGGCGGCCGCAAAACTCTTCCCCGTCCCCACTGGCCCCCAGAGCAGCAGGCCCTGGTTCTTCTCCAACATGGTGTCGAATTTTTGGGCGTATCTGCGGCACAGGGTCAGGTTCTTTCCGTTATACTTCGTCTGCTGGAAGTTCTCAAAGGTGGAGGCCGCAAAATGGGCATCCATGAGACTGGCGCTCCTCAGTTTTCGGATCTTCTCCATATCCTGCTCCGCTTGCTCTGCGGCTTTCCTTTTCCGCTCCTCCTCTTTTTCGCACTCACACAGTGTTGTCACCTTCATCCTTCTGGTGTGGTTCGGGTCGTCCGGCGTCGGGTCAGCTACATCCATGAACCTTTGGCGTTGCGCCTTACATACACCGCAGACGAGGAAACCTTCATCATTTATGAAGTCACCAGGTCTCCGTTCTTGGTTCGCTATGGCTTTCCGGGCAATACTCTCCATGATGTCAGCAGGGTCGAAACCATTCATTATTCTTCCTCCTCAAACTCGGCAAACGGATTTCCCGCTTCCGACTTTTTCTCTGCCCCCGGCTTCATCCCCTGTGGCAGAAACTGAGTAAACGGCGTCGTATCGCCAAGGAACGTCTTGGGGTGCTTGATGTACTCTTTCTCGGTCTTTTTCTTCCTACATTGTGCCGCATAGCCTTCTGCGGCCGTCAGAAGTTCGTGGGCCGACCATCCATCCTTTCGCCTGGCCCTGTACTTTTTGTAGGCAGCTCCTTTGTCCACCTTGCGGGGATACGCCGCCCAGAACTCTTCAAAGTCCTTCGGATATGCGGCCTCTCTCGGCAGCTTATCTGCCGCCTCCTCCGATGTTGGGAACGGAAGGTCTCCGGGGTCATCGTCATCCTTTGGCTTCGCCGCTCCCCCAGCGCCTCTCCTCCGGCTCTCAGCTTTCCGTATGGCATCCTTTTCTCGCCGCTCCATGGCCTTGTACCATTGTTCCTGCCATTGCTCCCAGTCATGGATGTACAGAACGCCAGGCTCTGGCTCGTCTATCCAGCGGGTTTTGATGAGCGCATCGACAATCTTGGCTCCGCCCAAATCTCCTATGAACTTCATCGTAAATGCCTCCAGGATGTCATCCTTGTCTGCACTCACGATCCTGCCTTCCTTATCGGCGTTGTTCAGACCCCACAGCCAGAGGGATACGAGCGTCCCCAGCGCCGTCTCCTGGGATCTTCCCAGCTCCTTCGTCAATTCACGGAGCTTTTTGCCGATGACATTGTCGTGTACGCTGATCCAAGCCATTCTATCACCTGCCTTCTGTCCTGATTTCGCCCCGGATTATTCGGCGGCTTCCTCCCCGGTGGCCCCCGCCTCCAATTTCTGGCGGATCGCCTCGTTGATGCCGTCGATAAGCCGGTCATACACAGAAGACATGATTTTATCGCCGGGGGCCAACCCCTCACGCTCCAGAACGGCTGTGTAGACGGCGTTGCCCTCATCGCCGCTGAAATGCTCCCGGAGGAGGGCGAACATGGCCTGCTTTTGCTCCTTGGTGATTGGCTTGTCCTCGGGCACCAGTTCCGTCTCTACGTCGATGATGACACCGGCCTCATTCGTCTTGTAGCTCACCGGAATGGCGCCGGATGCCTGCATCTCCTCAGCGGTGTACATCCCCTCATACTCGTTGGGGAAGGCGGCCCTGAACGCCTGACTGATAGCGACCTTGCGGATCATCGTCGCCGGCTTGGCGTTCCAGTTGCTCTTCCCGGTGCTGTATTCGTCAAGGTCTACCTCAACGAAGGTCTCCTCGACACACCCCTCACGGCGCTCCCTGCGAACACGGCACCACCCTCCGATGAGTTTCTCCTTCAGAGATTTATAGACGCAGGCGCCTTCCTTCTGGATAGGCTCCATGCCGTCCCCCCTGATGACTGTGATGCCAGCGGAGAACCCCCGGTAGTCCGGGAAATGGTCTGCCCGCCGGATGTAGGCGTGGCACCCCACGACGAGCTGGGCCGGGGCTTTGTCATCGTACTTGATAAGGTACACTTCCCCGTTCTCCAGGGGGTCGAGCTTCTTGGCCTGGCAGGTGCGGAGGAACATTGCGATCTCCTGGTCAGAAACATTTCCGTTTCCCCTGGTGAGGGTGTTCCTCACCGTGGCGGCGTCAAGTTGCACCATGATGCCGGACAGGCTCTCAAACTTGACCTCCATCAACTCGTTTGC
>OFHO01001860.1_pt1 | contig 14068 bp, 14 predicted proteins | sample 1521531 | NCBI WGS metagenome assembly OFHO01 (sample SAMEA3504124, study PRJEB24116) | mouse gut metagenome | biome: mouse gut; feature: mouse-associated habitat; material: faeces | place: Denmark | collected 2011
CTTAGAAGCTGTATTCACAAGAGGTTAAGTCCGTGGTAGAATAGGAGACATGGAAGCCAAAGGACGAAAGTCGTATCCGAGCGACTTAACAGATAAACAGTGGGAAGAGATAGCCCCACTGTACGAGGGAATGCGCAACTGCACGTGGAGCAAGCGGGAATTGACGGATGCGGTACTGTATTTGGTAGATTCAGGGTGCAAATGGCGACAGTTGCCCCATGACTTTCCACCATATTCGACAGTACACAGTTTTTATCGCCGTGCCCGGATCAGTGGACTATGGGATAAAATTCTGGAGCATCTTGTGAAAAAGACGCGAACAAATGCCGGACGCAAGGAGAGTCCAAGCTACGCGATCATTGATTCCCAGAGTGTAAAAACGGTAGCAGCCAGCGAAGAACGTGGAATTGACGGTGGGAAAAAACGAAAGGCAGGAAGCGGCACATCGTAGTGGATGTGCTGGGCTGTTTGTTGTCTGTTGTGGTTCATGCTGCCAATATTCATGACACAAAAGGCGGGATATTTGCTGCGAAACGAGGGTATGGGCGGTATCCGTCTATCCAAAAGTTCTGTGCAGATGCTGGATATCGTGGCACTTTTGTTGCGGATGCGAAGGGTCAACTCGGCCTTGACGTTGATATTTCGGAAAAAATCAAACCTCATCAATGGGAAAAGCTCCCTTGGCGATGGGTGGTCGAACGTACCCTCTCCTGGCTCAACCATTCCAGACGTCTCAGCAAAGATTATGAGATTTCCCTCTCTTCTGCTGAGGCTATGGTTAAAATCTCCCATTTCCATACCTTACTCAAGCGCTTATGAATACAGCTTCTTAGTCTATACCTTGGCCTGTTGATGCCGCAGATTCCCGCGATACCATTATTTTCTTTACTTAAATGACAATTTGTGTTAAAATGTAACCTGTAAAGATAAAATGTGTGCGTTATATATTTAAGGGGGAGACAGCCATGTTAAAGAGGTTAGGTTCCATTCTGCTGTCGATGGTTCTGCTGCTGGGCCTGCTGAGCGCGTGTCAGCCTGTATCCGACCCAGACCTGTCTGTTCCGCCGGAGGCGGCACCGGCCGCCAAAGAACTGCTCGAGCTGGTCCTTCCCTATTCCGGCTGTGAGAACCCGGAGGCCGTGGAACGCCTCCATGCAGACGCGGAAGGGCTGGACACTTACATCGAAAAAGCCTACACCCTGACAGGCTGGGTGGACGGGGCCATTATTCGGACCACGGGGGCCTCGGCCTTCGAGCTGGCGGCAATCCGCCTGGAGGACGAGGACACAGCCAGGGATGGGGAGGCAGTCTTGAAGGACTACCTCTACCAACGGGAAGGGGACTTTACCGGCTACGCCCCGGAGCAGGCTGACATGGTATCCAACGGTGTGGTCTGCCGCGACGGGACGTGGCTTGGCCTGTTCATCTGCCCCGACCCGGAGGGGGCGCGGGCGGCCTTTGAGACTACCCTCAAGGGAGATACCCTGCCGGAGCTGCCCACGCCTACCCCGGAGCCGGAACCGGAGGTGGATGTGCTGTCGTTGATGGTCGAGCTGATCCGTTTCTGTAAGGAGGAGATAGACACCCTGGGCATCTATAGCTATGCCTTTTCAGTTGGGCCGGATGCGGGTTCTTTTAGACAAGAAATAGAAAAAAATTGCAGTATAGATACCGCCCAGGTGGAATCCGGCTTTCGCCTGATGGGAGGCATACCAGGAGATCATGCCTTTGAGCTTACTGTTATACGCATGATCAGCGAAAATGAGGCGGCCCAGAGTGTGGACGGCCTTCGGCGTTACCTGCAAGTTCAGGAGTCCACCTTTACTGAGATGGAGATGCCGGAGGAGGCGGAGCTGGCGGCCAACGGCTTGGCGGCTCAATCCGGGCAGTATCTGATCCTGTTCGTCTGCCAAAACCCGGAGGCGGTAAGGGCCGAGTTTGAGGACGCGCTTCTCCGTCTGCGGCCCACAGAGTCTCCTCAGTCGCCCCAGAAGGTGGATATGGAGCTGTTGATGGAGCGTCTTGAGGTCGTCTGCAAGGAAGAAATGGGCGCAAAGATAATGCGCACCACGGTGGTCGATTTCATCCATTGCGGGGGAATAGATTTTGAGCAGGCCGAAAGTGGTCTGCGGTTCGGCGGGTATGCAGACGGGGATACCTTTCAAGTGGCTGTGTTGTATATGGAGGATGAGCGTGCGGCCGTCAGCCTTAAAGCCGAGTTTCAGCTCTTTCTTTGGGGGCAGGAGTACCAGTATCTTCACGAGGGCCTTTTGGAACAGGCCGAACAGATGTCTAATGGTTTGATCATCCAGTTGGGACGGTATGTGGCCCTGTTCGTCTGCCAGAACCCCCAGGCGATGAAGGATGAGTTGGAGGCCGCGCTTCGCGACCTGGCACCGGAGGGCGAACCCTCCGTCGGGCCGTCCATTCCGTCGGGCACCCCGGAGAAGCCCATTTTCGTGGAGCTGGACAGGCCCATGCCGGAAGGGGAGCCGGATCCCGTCCACCCCGGCCGCGTCAAATACGTCCAGCCCAATGAGGAGGATATGACGGTTTGCGACACCTCCGACATCCTGGCCGCCTGGGAGAAGGGCGATCCTGCCAGCCTGTCCGATGATAACCGGGCCATCTATGACGCCGCCCAGGGCATACTGAAAGAGGTTCTTCATGAAGGCATGAGCGATTTTGAAACAGAGGCGGCCCTCTATGATTGGGTGGTGCAGAACATCGACTATGGATGGAGCCATGCGGATGTGCTGGATCAGGAACCCCGGGAGGCCTATACCCCCTACGGCGGGCTGGTGGAACGGAAGGCGACTTGTTTGGGCTACGCCACCTCCTTCCAGCTTCTGATGGAGATGGCGGGGATGGAGTGTGTCACTGTGGTGGGGGCGTCCCACTCCAGCACGATGGATCACGCCTGGAATATGGTGCGTCTGAACGGGGCGTGGTACTGCGCGGACGCTACCTGGGAGATTGCCTACCGGACAAGCGGGGAGATGAACGGCTGCGAGTGGCGGTATTTCAACGTCACCAGCGACTATATGGCCCGAACCAACCATCAGTGGGATTATGCAAATGTCCCGGAGGCTGCGGTGGAGGGGCACGGGTACTGAACTAAACGGCGGACCAGACCACGCTGGGAGCGGATGGAGGCATTGGGGTGGAGAGATCTGGAAAGCACTTTCTGCTGGAACAAACAGAACCGAATGGGTGAGAAAGTGCTGGCTGGATTTTGGGCAGAATCTTCGGGTTCAAGAGATCCCGAGTTCGAATCCCGATACTCCGACCTCATTGGCGAACTGGCCACGGCGGTGGAGTGCAAGCTCATCAGCTATGACCCGGAGAGTTACCGCTTAGTGGGTGAGAGCGTAAACGTCAGCGTAGATTAGAGTGTGCTCGTGGCTGACAGCAAGGTGGACGTGACCAAGCTGGCTCCTATTGCTTTTGATTCCATCAATAGGATTTACTATGTGCTGGGCGAGAAGGTGGGCAATGCTTTCCAGGACGGAATGAAGCTGAAGTGAGCAGTTCTGCTGTTTGAACGCCGTGGCCCTCATCTGCATAGGATGCCTTATGAAATCTCGGTAATAAGGAGCAGTTCCTATGAATCAGCCATCATCATGCGGACAGTACAGAAGCTTTCTCCTCTCGGCCCTGCGCGGCAGGGCACAGGCCAGAGCCAGAATTACAGGCAGCAGGGACTATCCCAGCATATCCGGCATGGTACGTCTTTATCAAACCGCCAAAGGTGTGGTCGTCTATGCGGAGATCAACGGCCTGCCCAAAGCGGATGCCCGTTGCTCGGAACGGGTTTTCGGGTTCCATATCCATGAGGGTTCCGACTGCGGCGGTGATATGAACGATCCGTTTGCAGATGTTATGTCACATTATAATCCAAGTGACTGCGGGCACCCGCACCACGCCGGGGATCTGCCGCCGCTGTTCGGAAATGATGGATCTGCGCTCTGCGCGTTTTTGACCAACCGCTTTTCCGTCAACGAGGTGATTGGCAGGACGGTCATCATCCATGACCGCCCAGATGATTTCACGACCCAGCCATCGGGCAGTTCAGGTACAAAAATCGCCTGTGGCGTGATTCGATGGGAAATCGGTTCTTGCAGGGGGCAGATACCTTAAACTCCTTCTGTTCCTGTTCACAGGGACACAAGTTGAACCTACCCCTATATTTGGAGAGCGGGCGGCGGAAGCTGCCCGCTCTCCTCGTTTTCTGTCCCTACGCCAGCAGTTTCAAGCACTCCTCCATAGAGGACAGGGTTGCCATGTGCGGCTGGCGCTCACCCGGTTCCATCGGGCTGTCCAAGTTTCCAATGTCCCGGTAGATGATTCGGACGCTCTGCGCCGAGCTGCGGGAATACTTCACACTGCGCTCCCCGATCTCAATGCGCTGGATGAACAGCCGCACCAGCTCCGGCGTCAGCTCATCGATGGTGGTGAACCGCTTCGCCTTCTCAATGAACGCTTCCACGTTGGCGGCGGACGCTTTCAGCTTCTCCAGCCTGTCCTCCTTTTCCGGGATGGCCTCTTGCAGCATCTTCTGCTCCGCGTTATAATCGGCAGAGAGCATTCGGAACTGCTCGGCGGTGATCCGCTGGAGGACGTGATCCTCATAGAGCCGCTTGAACAGCTTGGACAGCTCCCCGTCCCGCTTCCGCATGGCGTCCAACTCCTTTTGGAGCGTGTTCATCTCCCGGCGCAGCTCCTTGCTGTTTTTCTGATTGATGTACGCCGCGAACTGCCGCTCCTTCATCCTGGCGAAGTGGGTCACCCGCTGGAGGTCGTCCAGCACGATCCTGCACAAATCTTCCTCCCGAATGTGGTGCGCGGAACACGCGGCCTTGCCTCGTTTCCCGTAGGTGTAGCACGTATAATAATACCTCGCCTTTTCCATCGTGCTGGCCCGGTGGAGCACCATGGGTTTGCCGCAGTCCTCACAGAAGGCCAGCCCAGAGAAGATATTTGGCTCGTCCATCTGCTTCGGGACGCGCTTCTTGTGCTGGCGCACGTCCTGCACAATGTCCCACTGTTCCTGGGTGATCAGCGCCGGGTGGGTATTCTCCACCGTAATTTGCTCACTCTCCGGTCGGCGGATCAGCTTCTTGTTTTTATAGGACAGCGAGGTGGATCGCAGTCCCACCGTGTGTCCCAGGTAGACCTTGTTGTCCAGGATGCCCGTCACGCTGCTGCCGCTCCAATCATAGGGCCGGGTGGTGTCCACGTGGTTGTGGGACTTCCCCTCTTTTTGGTAGGCATAATTGGCGGGCGTCAGGATTTTCTCGCCTGTCAGAATGCGGGCGATTTGGTTGGGACCTTTGCCGCTGGCGCACAGGTCGAAGATGCGCTGCACCACAGGCGCGGTTTCCTCGTTGGGGACGATTTCCTTGCTGCCCAACCCTTTCCTGCTGTAGCCGTAAGGCGGCCTGCCGCCGAGGCGCTCACCGCGCTCCGCCTGGAGCTTTTTCACCGCCCGAACTTTTTTGCTGGTGTCCTTGGCGTGCAGCTCATTTGCCCAGTTTCGGATGGGATTGAAGTCGGTGCTGCTCTCCACCAGCGAATCCACCCCATCATTGATGGCAATGAAGCGGACGCCCTTCGTGGGCAGATAGAGCTCCGTCAGCTGGCCCACCTGCAAATATTCACGGCCCAGGCGGGACATATCCTTGACGATCAGCGTGTCCACCTCATCCGCTTCGATCATCTCGATGACCTTTTTCCAGGAGGGACGCTCGAAGTTCGTCCCGCTGTAACCATCGTCCACCAGGAATATGGCGTTTTCAAAACCGTTGTCGGCAGCGTATTTCTCCAACAGCAGGCGCTGGTTAATGATCGAATTTGAATCGCCCATCCGGGTGTCCTCTTGACTGAGCCGTCCGTAGAGAATGGTATATTTTTGGCTTGCCATTTGATTGTTTTCCTCCTTTCTGTCAGCAAGCCGGTACGGTACACACACTATACCGCACCGGCCCGCCGAAGTCTACTGAAACATCATCCGGCGCGGGTATCTTTTTTCAACTCGGCATCGATGAGCTCCAGCATTTTGTCCGTAGGGGTGGCGGTGGGATGGCCGGGGAACACGGAGGAGACGTGGAAGCACTTCCCCCCAATCAGCATCCTGCGTTCGAGGACAAAACCTTCCTCGCACTTTGACGTGGCTGTGTCACGGAAAATTGTGTTCACGCCATCGCCATCCTGCCGCAGCACAGCGTTCTCCGGACGGTAACTGCCCAGCATCCCGGTTGTCATGTATTCCTGCAATTCGGTCATAAAACTCCTTTCTCCCTGGCTCACAGGGTTGGTCCAAAATCATATCCCTGACTGCCGCTGAACTTCTGGCCCATGGCCAGCTTCTTTAGGGCTTCACGCTGGCGCTGCTTGCTGTCCGTCCAGGTGGGCGGCGCGGGGAGCTGCCAGTCAGCATCGCGTTCCAAGTCGGCCAGCACTTGGAACCATCCCATCGCCAGCTCACCCAGCCAGCCCCCGTCCGGCTCTGGCGTAGCGGGACGGAAGCCCACAGCCTGCCGATAGGCAAACAACATCTCCAGATTTTCCTTGAGGAATGTTTCATCATGGAGACTGCTGTCCCGGCACTTGCGCCCGTTAGGACAGGTGAACGTGATGTGCTTCCGTTTGTCAGACCAACTCACCTCGTAGCCCTCCAGCTCCATGTTCTCGATGAAGCTCTCGCGGTCGATGGCGTACTCCAGTGCCTCGTTGATGGTCTGGATCAGATCCAGCTTCCAGCTGTCGCCGCGCAGACCTGCCTGATACTCGCCGGGTTTCATGCGCTTCTTTTTGGAACGCTGCTCAGGAGGTTCCAGCACACTCAACCCGTGGGCCAGACAGATTTCATCGTTGACTTTTCGGTTGAGGATCAAATCGCTTGGCCCATGGTGGAACTTGCGTCCGTCCTTGCAGCTGACACTGTTTACCACGAGGTGGTTGTGCAGATGACCCGTATCAACGTGGGTGGCAACCACTACCTCGAAGTCCGGGAACTGCCGCTGGGCAAACTCCAGACCGATGGCGTTGACCTCCTGGGGCGTGACATTGTCCTCGGCGGAGAAGGACTGGATGAAGTGGTAGAACTGCATCCCATCGGGTTTTCGGAAACGATTTTTGGTAGTGACCATTTCGATGAACGAGGACTGCGGGACGCAGTTGTGGCCGGTGACCAGTCGGGCATCGCCCCAGCGTGTTTTCTTTTCCTGTCCCACATAGTTGATCACATTGAGCAGCACCCCAGCGGCCTGTTTCTTGTTGCGGATCGCAGTGAAGGTTGCCATCAGCGCACCTCCCAAACCAGCGCGCCCAGCGTGTCGCACAGCCGGGTGTACTCGCTGAGCAGATCATCACCCCGCAGAACGGTGAGCCGTCCCATGTTTGCCAGCGTGGTCAGCTGGTTGAGGTTCCTACCCTGGGCCTTTAACTCAAAGAGCAGCCCGTCCAGTCCGTCCACCCGCACGATCTCCTTTCCCAGGGCGCAGGTGGTGAGGTAGTCGGTGACGGTCATGCCGGCGGCCCTGGCCCGTTGTTGGATAGATTTCTTGTCCGCCGGGGTCATCCTGGCGGTGATGATTTCGGTTTTCTTTTTCTGCATTGATCTCCTTTCTCCTCCCCTTTAGGGGGCAGGGGGGAAACGGGGGCCGGGGCAGCGCCCCGGCAAGCGCGGGCGGCGTATAGCCGGACGCTATGCTTGCCCCACCCAAAAGGGTGGGCTTCCGCCCCAACGGGGCGTTTCTGCGGTGTCGTAAACTGGGTGCCCCACCAACAGCCCACAAAGGCCGCACACCGCGCACGGGCTGCTCGGCGGGTACATCTCCGCCTTAGCTCGCAAGAGCGGGCTAAGGGGCCGCGCACGGGCCAACACAGGGGCGTGACAGCTGTGACGGCTGTGACAGGAAATTTAGCACCCAGATTTCCCGTCATTCCCGTCACTGCCGTCACAGGCGATGTGGAGCAGGCGGCTGTCCCGTGTCCGGCTGCTGGTGATATGGACGCCCGCCTTGTCCAACTCGCTGATGAAGCGCACCAGCTTTTTCGCCAGCGCGGCCGGGGGTACCTGCTCACCTGTGCGCTGCTCCAGAAGTTCGCTGAGCATTGTGGCAGTGCCATCGAACGAACCCAGTCCACGCAGAAATTCAGAGAGCAGAAATACCTGCGGGTCTTGGTTCGGTGCATCCACATCGACCTCCCCGGTGAGCTCCCAGGTGTGGGTGGATTTTTGAAACTCCAGTGCCAGCTCCCGGTACTCAATATCCCGGCCTGTGCAATAGAGTGTGGCGCAGTCACTGCCGCGCTTGTCCGGTTTGAGCACGAAGCTGGAATCTGTTGCCCCACTGATACCTGTGGTGCCGGAGATCATGTTCAGCGGATCGTCATCGCTCATTTTGCGCAGGTGATGGATGAGCAGGATGGCGATGTGGTTTTGATCCGCCAGCATCTTCAGCGCGGACAGGTCGCGGTAGTCGCTGGCGTAGGGATTAGCGTCCGGCGCGGAGCGGCGCACCTTTTGCAGCGTATCGATGACCACCAGCTTTGTCTGTGGATGGACAGAGAGGAACTCGCGGATCTGTTCCTCCAGTCCACTGCCGATGCTGTCCGAGAGGTTGGCGAAGTGGAGCGTGGGCGGTGCGTCCTCGGTGAGCTGGAACAGACGGCTTTGGATGCGGGCATAGCTGTCCTCCAGGCAGAGATAGAGCACGGGGCCTTGCGTGGTGGAGAATTCCCAGACGGGTTCCCCTTTGGATACGCAGAGACACAGCCACAGCGCCAGCCAGGACTTGCCCACCTTCGGCGCACCCGCCAAGATGTGCAGACCCTGGGGCAGCAGCTGGTCTACCACGTATCGGATGGCGGGCAGCGGCGTGGTCATCAGCGTGTCCGCGTCAACGGTTTTGAGATTGGTCATTGATATCCTCCCCTGTAAATTTATTTGAGAAAATATTTTCTACTCCCAGATCATAACATTTCTCTTGCGCTTCTGCAATAGTTAATATATAATTGAACATATACACTATATCGAGGCAAATACATTATCTACTGGAGGATAGGGTATGGACATTTTTGGCAGCGCGGGCGCTTTTGGGAAAGACCTGTTTGACCTTCGCCGTCCGTACACGCATACGAAGGTGCATTTCGGCAACGAGCATTACCGAATTGAGTATTGCGAAGACCCGCTGCCTTACGGGACTACGCTGACACATCTGCTGCGATACGATGCCAGCGACTACCTTCGGGATGTGGAAAAGCTAAAAAGTGCGCTGGCAGACAAAGATGCGCAGGCGGTGGCTGACTCGTTCCTACAGGTGATTGATGGCTTCATGCAGCTTCCGTTCTATCGGGTATACGTCAAGGACTATCTTGCACTGGAACCCGCCATGCTCCCGATGTTCATGGCCACACCCGACAGACTGCGCATGGCAGAAGACGTGCTTGCGGACGATGGCACGATCCTGGACAAATACTTTTGGGCGGCGGAGGATGTCCAAATGATCCAGGAGCGGTATAGTTGGTTCCTGGATGAACTGTTCGAAAATCAAGAGCCGGAAAAGAAAAAGGGCCAGAGGAAGCTTCCTCTGGCTGCGCAGGTGGTGAATCAGCTGCTGGAACCGTATGTCAGCGGGCGAAGCTTGGGGGCTGACTCAGAGGTAGACGCCCCGCAGATCAACGTGCAGTACACGATCTACGAGCCGTTGACAGGCGGCGATGCGGAGGTCGTAGAAAAAATGTATTTTGACCGACTGGCCGACTTTGTCTACGTGGAATTCATGAAGGGAATCCAGAAGGGATACATCCCCAAACGCTGCCGCAACTGTGGTAAGTGGTTCCTCCAGACGCCAGGGCCAACCTTTTCCTACTGCTCTGAAATTGCACCCGGTGAAACGGGAAAGACCTGCCGGGATATCGGGGCAACAGCCAGCTTCAGCGAGAAGATAAAAAACAACGATGTGTGGAAGATCCATCAGCGGGCGTACAAAAAATACTACGCCCGTGTGCTGAAAAAGACGATGACCAAGGCGGAGTTCGAGGCGTGGGCCAGGGATGCGGAACGGCTGCGGGACGATGCACTCAAAAAATATGAGCAGGCGGGTGAAACGGCACGGGAACAGATCGTGGCGGAGTTGAAGCGAGAACTGAACAAGTTGTAGCACATATGGTATGTTCATTTTCGGTAGGCTTGTAAACCATTGCGCAACAAAATAGAACCGTCCCCAGTATCGTCGGCTGGACGTTGGTTTCTGCCTGAGAGCTGTACACTTTGGTACGCTGAGTGTCGGGTATATATTGGCGATTGCTTGTCATCTGACGGAAGAAAAAATTTCCATGAGACGCTATGGATTATCCCTGGAAACCACGATATAATGGGGGCATTTCAAAAAGAAAGGATGATCCCTATGCTGAAAAAACTCGCCTCACTGCTGCTGTCCCTGCTGCTTTGTCTGTCCCTGTTGCCAGATCAGGTATGTGCCTCCGATGCGCCGAAAAGCGGCCTGCCCGTTCAGACGGAGGCCTCAGAGGCAGATCGGCCGAATGCTCCGGATAATCTCATTATGCTGATCGTTGAGGATTATCCTGCGGTAGGAGAAACAGACTGTTCAGGGGATTGAGCATTCTGGCATTTTTATACCAAGATATTCCTTTATCTCCTGCCGTATGATCTCCCGGTTGATTGTATTCCCATACGCATTATAGACGTAGAATGCGTGGAGATACAATTTCTTACTTGTTTCAAGTTCTCCTAAAAAATAATAGTTCGCCGCCTGAATCGCCAGAAATCCAGGCAAAAACTGGTAGACTCCACGACTGATACACAAACGTCTGCCTTTCTCCGCAATCTCATTTGAGTCTGAATACCGCCTCCCCATACCCAGTTCAATTGCGTAATCATGGGCAACCATGCAGAAGTGCCCGGCGTACCCGGCCAATTCCCGATCATTTTTTTCAACATATTTGAGCAGCTGATCGTACATATCAGTTGCTCTTTTTCTATCCCCAAGCTGGGAATAGGTCAAGGCGATCTGATTGATCAATCTGGTTTCGTCCAAGCTGTAATGGCCCCGCCGAAAATCCTCCGAATCAAACTTTGGACAGGTCATCCGAAGGGCCTCCAACTGCATTTCCAATTTTTCGCTTAGGCTGTATGACCCGTCAGGCCCGCCCAAAACCGCCCGCTGGGCAAGCAGAAACTGCTGGACAGCCCGGTTATCCTGGCCGGCGGCTTTCTCTAATTCCGCCAGCTTCTCCAGAATTCCCGCTCGGATGCCTGGGCGGTCATGTTCCGCGGCGCGCGCATACAGATTCATATCATCCTGAATTTCCCGCTGCAGCGCCCCCGCAGAAATGCCCTTCTGATCCCACAGCGAAAAGAACCTGTCATTCGGAAGCCCCAGCCGATCCAGCAGGTTCTTGGTCAGATGGCGGGAAGGATCCTGCTGATTATTTTCAATACGGGATAAGCTGGACACTGCGCACAGGCCCTCGCACAACTACTCCTGGCTGATATTCAATTCTTCCCGGCGTTTCTTGATATAGGTACCAAGTTTGAACTCATTCATAACAGGGTTCTCCTTGATATAAGATTTGACAACATATTATAAGAAGATTTTTGGGGTGTCAAGATAACCAACACTGATTTGACAAATTTTTTACAGCTTACCGTCTGATGGAAGAAAAAATTTCCACGAAACGCTATGGCCTTCTCGTCAGGAACCATTTATAATAGGTTCATATCAATAAAGAAAGGATGATTCCCATGTTGAAAAAGCTCGCTACGCTGTCCCTGTCCCTGTTGCTCTGCCTGTCCCTGCTGCCCGGTCAGGCAAGTGCGATGGATGCGCCGGAAAATGACTCCCCCGCCCAAGCGGAGGATGTGGGGAATCAGGTTTCTCCTGAGAACGCCGATGCTGGCATTGCGCCATGTAGGGCGGATGGTTTTGATTTTGGGGCAGGAGGCCTTGGCGGCGGAATTGGTGCCAATGATACTGATGGCAGTGGACGCCCTTGGGGTAGCGGTATGATCCCTTGAGTGGTGCATTTGCAGCGTGATATATCCCCTGCATACCGTACAGCTTTTTATTGAAATAATTATAAATAACAGAAGCCGCAGCGGGTATGCATTCTGCCCCGGTGCGGTCTCTGCCGTGTAAATTTGAAGCATGGAGGAGCGTCCTTATGAAAAAGAGAATCTGCCTGTTTTTGGCGGCCTTTTGTATGCTGCTGACTGCCTGCGATTCCGAGGCCCAGCCGGGGCCGGATCCAACTTCCTCGCCTGCGGCAGAAGCGTCTGCCCCCACCGCCGAGGAGCCTGCGGGGCCGGAGCTGCCCCAGAGGGACAGGGACTGGATCGAGGACATCGAATACCTGCGGGGGGAATACAAAGCCAGACACCCGGATCCTTTTTACCGTTGCAAAGAGGAGGAGTTTGACTGGAGGATGGATCAACTGGCCGCGAAGGTGGGCGAACTGTCCGACAGCGACATCTTCTATGAGCTTGCTGCCATCATCAGCGGTATGGGTGATACCCACACAACACTATGGTGGGATGGCCCCCTTCCCCTTTGCAATAGAATATTTGCCGTCCATATCGTCCTTCTGAACGGCAGATTGTATTTGTGGAGTTATCTTGAGGGCTGTGAACAGTTCGCGCCTTACCTGCTGCATGAGATTGTTGGGGTAAACGGTGTGGACAGCCTATATCTCACCCGCAGAGCGGCCGAGTTGAGCGAACCGTTTAACTGGCATAGCCAAACGGAGTTCTGCGAGTATCCAAGCTTTTTTGACTGGGTAGGCTGCGATTATAAGGAGGGCTATACCTTCCAGATTCTCAACGACAATCAGGAAGTGGATCTGGTGGAAGTTCCCGTGATCACCCTTGACGAAGGGCTGACGGAGTCATGGATTTATCCCGAAAGCTGTGATTCCCTGGTTTATATAAAAGGCGGCGACCGGACAGCATATTATGAGGGAAACAACGGTGGATGCATCCAGTGGTGTGTGGGTGAAATGTCGTATCCCAGTACCACCAGCCGGTATCTATATGAGGTCAGCCATCTGATGGAGGAGCATCCAGACTGCGGCAAGCTGGCCATCGACCTGCGAAAGTGCCCTGGAGGAAAGGCGGATCTTCTTCCGGTTCTGGAGGAGATCCGGAAGAAGGCGCAACTGTTGGAGGGAAAACAAATCTACGTGCTGACCGGGGGCAATACGGCCTCCGCTGCCACCAGGATGATCGCTTTCCTCAAGGACGAATTCGGCGCAGTGATCGTTGGCGAACCAACGGGAGAGTTTTCTTCCTTCTTCAGCCGGAGCGAGGAGCGAGACAACAGTCCGACCATTCTCCCGCATTCGCAGATTAAGGTTCAGATCTCAGACAGATGGCGGGACAGTGTGGAATTGCTACACGAGATGGGTGTAACACCAATCTATAAGGAGCATTACGATGAGGACGGCAGAATCTATCAGTGGGAGACCTGTATTCAGCCGGACGTGTATGTCCACCTGGACATTGAGGATCTACGCCAGGGGAAAGACTCCGTTCTGGAGTGGGTCTTGGCGCAGTAACATAATACCGTGTCGTTCTCTTGGAAAATGATATCCACTGCATCCGTTTGCTCACAGCAATTTTTCCTGTTTATCTTGTATCAACTCTGCGGTTTTTCCATTTTTTGTAATTTGTGTGCCTAATAGGTTATTGCCCATGATGGAACCTTCTCGTTTGGATCTCGACTTTATTGTGGCGGGATTCCCGCTTATATGCAAGGTATGGAAACTTGAGCAAAAACAACCATAGCTTGTTTTTGCAAAGTTGGTGAAGGAGCAAAAAGGTTAAAAAGTAACAGCGGTAAAAGGTTTTCTGCCTTTTGCCGCTGTTACTTTTTGACCCGTACCGGCTTAGTACACCCCTCAGTTCACTTTGTGCTCCTGTGGGGTGTAACCCTTGTGTTGCTATGCTTTTCAAAAATAGTGATTTCGTAGTGGTACGCCAAAAAGATCAGTCTACAAGCGGGTTTGCGCCGTTTGTAGGCTTTTCTTTTTTGCCTGACCTTCC
>OFHO01001862.1_pt1 | contig 14058 bp, 10 predicted proteins | sample 1521531 | NCBI WGS metagenome assembly OFHO01 (sample SAMEA3504124, study PRJEB24116) | mouse gut metagenome | biome: mouse gut; feature: mouse-associated habitat; material: faeces | place: Denmark | collected 2011
CCTGCAGGATAAATCCTTCACCGCCAAACAATCCGGCGGAAAATTTCTTCGTAAACGTTACATTCAAGTGCACCGTCTCCTGCGCGCAGAGGAAAGCGCCCTTCTGGCAGATCATGCCGCCGTTCGCTCCCACGTCCACCGGAAGCACTTCTCCGGCTACGGTCGATGCGAAAGCCACCATACTGCCTGCCCGCTCCGCCTTATAGGTGGCCATAAACAGCGACTCCCCTGTAAACATCCTGCCGATGCTCTTGCCCAGGCCGCCTCTCATATTGGAATCCATAGCGATCCCGTCCGACATCCAGGCCATTCCGCCCGACTGTGTGTACATGGATTCTCCCGGAGCGTCGAAAAGCACCTCCACTGCCGGCATTGTGTCACCAATGATTCTGTACTGCATACTCAATTCCCCCTTATGGTAGATTTCCTTTTTTATTCATAGTACCACCATTCTCCCTGTTGGGGCAATCTTTTCTATCCTCTACTTTCCTTTTTCTCATGAAAATAAATGAACACCAGTCCCAGCATCGCCAGGGCGATCAATACCGCCGTCAGATAAAAACTGGAAACATATCCCTGAAGCGACGTTACCGCATTGCCAACGATAACTCCCGCGATCATGGGCGCTATTCCCTGACCGATATCGCCTCCCAGATAAAATGTGCTGGTGGCAGAGCCACTGCGTTCCTTTCCGGCTTTCTTAATACTGGCCGCCTGTAAGGACGGCTGTGCCGCCCCCTGTCCCAGGGCTTTCAGAACGGAACTTATCATGATCGCCGCAAACATCCCCTCCGGAAACTTTCCGGCGACTGCAAATAGAAACATGGAAGCACTGGTGATCGCCATTCCCGGCAGCGCCACCACATATAATCCCTTTTTATCCATCAGCTTTCCTGCCAGAGGGCGGGACAGGAACATCGCCAGCGCATTGAAGGTAAAATACAGGCTGATATTGGCAATCCCCAGCTCTTCCCCGTAAGGTACCAGATAAGCGGTTACAATACCGTTTGAAAAGGACAGTGTACTCGATACGCAGGTATACCCCAGCGCCTCCACAACGACCATATCCTTGATCCTGACAGACGATACCTTTTGCGTCACCGCCCGCTTTACGCCGGGATATTTCACTGCTACCAGCAGCACGATTTCTCCTGCACACATCAATCCGGCTATCCAGAAGACTTTTTCCATTCCGATCTGTTCGGCTAATATCGCTCCAAAACCCGGTGCCGTCGCCGATGCGATGACATTCGCCAGACCGAAATATCCCAATCCTTCTCCCAGTTTGCTTCGCGGTACATACTGTGTTATCAGAGAGATCAAGGTCGTACCGTTGATCGCGAAACCGACCCCGTGAAGCACTCTGGCCAATACGATAAACGGCAGTGCCTTGGACAGTCCATAACCAAAAGTACCTGCCGCCATTAGCAGCGTGGCGATCCTGACCAGCCAGATTTTATTAAAGCGGTCCGCCATCATGCCGCAAAAGGGCCTGCTGACCAATGCCGTTATGGCGAACATTCCCACGATCACACCTGCCGCTTCGTCGCCAAGCCCCACTCCATCTCCTGTCAGATAAGGGATCAGCATCGTACTTACCATGAAAAATCCAAAATATGCGAAGATATTTGCTACCATCAAAGCGACATATTGAGGATTCCACAGCCTTTCTTTTTCCATTCCCATTTCCTCTCCATTTCCTGCCGGAATCCCTGTATCCGAAAGCAGATTCCGGCTCCGTCACGATATTTTTCTTTCCGTTTTACAGTTTCCTGCTTAATGCAGTGCAATTTCGTCCTGTGTACGTTTTCTCTGGAACGGATTGGGAATGAGGGGTTTTATCGCCTGGATCACTTCCGTATCAAAATTCACTCTGACTTCACACTTTTCATCCAGGATCATGGTATTGACCGTCTCCTCCGTGCTCGGCTCCCACTTCGGCAGACCGCTGTGATTGGGATCTCCATATTTGGCAAAATTGGTTAACAGGGTGGACATTTTCTGTTCAAGCGCGTCGGAAACGCCGGGTTTATTGCAGATCAGTACCTTATCCGTGTTGTTAAAAAAGAACGGCAGGTCGGAACAATGCCAGGGCCTTTTCCCATCCTGATAGGGGAATTCATAGTTAAACAGATAGTTGTATACGGGCGCTTTCCCGTAAGAAGCCTTTTTCTTCACATAACTGACGGTGGGTGTGCGCGTAAAGCAGTCCAGACTCAGGATGTCGATCAGATTCTGTCCCGGGTAAGCTGCTTCAAATTTCGCCACGATATCCTCCGTCGCATCGCCAAAGGTTTCTCTGACAATCGCGATCTGCTCTTCCCGTGTCTTTTCATGTTTCTTCGCTACGCCGGGCTGAAATGCCATTTCGCCAAACACGCTTCCTACCACCATCGGAATCTCCTGCGCATGTTCTCTGAAACCGACTTCTTCCGGGTATCCCACGAAATAATCATTGGGAATCGGAGAACAGCCTACATAACCGCCTGCCGCCTCCACGTCCCCTTTTACTTTCAGATACGCCGCCGCCAGAGCGCTGTAGGATACCGTCTCGATCTCTTCGATCTTTTCAGGGGCAATTCCCAGCTCTGCCAGCATTGCGTCTACCAACGGATGTGCATCACAGTTCTTCGGCGGTGTCATGATCGTACCGCCTTCCGGTCTCACACCGCTCATCACCATCGCTTTGTGAAACAGCCCGTCAGCACTTGGCATCTGCAGAAGAGACGTCACTTTCCCGCCGCCACCGGACTGGCCGAAAATCGTCACGTTCTCCGGATCGCCGCCAAAATTCTCAATATTGTCATGTACCCACCGCAGTGCATACTCGATATCCGCCATACCGGCATTGCCCGAATTCTTATACTTTTCGCTGTAGTCCTCCAGATTTAAATATCCCAGAATATTAAGTCTGTGGTTGACGGTCACCACCACCACATCATGATACATGGCCAGATTCGCCCCGTCGTAACAAACCTGCTCTATGGAAGAGCCGTTTGAAAATCCACCGCCATGCAGCCATACGAGTACCGCCTTCTTCGCCCCCTTTTTCACATCAGGACTCCACACATTTAAGAACTGACAGTCTTCGCTTTTCACCCAATAACGGTGCGGAACCATGATCTCCCCTTTTGTCGTCTCCGGATCATACATGGGGCATACCGCTCCATAGCTTAAAGCCTCCTTTACACCTTCCCAGGGTTCCACCTCCACCGGCATCTGAAAACGTCCGGCATCCGCGTATTTGATCCCGTGAAAGGTATAGATCCCGTCCATGATATATCCTCTGATCTTTCCTTTCTTCGTCTCGATAACAGGTTCCGTTGTCGTACAAATAAATTGATGCGCCATAAAAGCTCTCCTTTCTTTTCTTCCTAACATTTGTATTTGTCAGCCGCTGCTGCTTTTTCCTCTTTTGTGATCACCTTCTTGCCTTCCAGAGAAGTATTTTTTTCACTGTAAAAAGGGATTTTTTTATATCTGAAATGAATTAAAAATGCGGTAGCCGCACAGCTGAGATAGCCTGCCGCCGTCAGCAAAGCCGTGCTCCACATGCCGTCCCTCACCGCATATACAAGCGCCGTTACAGCCGTGCCGGACAGAAGAATCCCTCTTAATCCTGTTGCTGCTCCGAGAATCCTGTCTACCTCCTGATACGTCATTTTCGTGGTGCGATGGCCCGCACATATAAATTTGATCAGCGCCGAGAACTCCAGCACATGGATGCACAGAGCCAATACGGCCGAAACGACGCCGGGTCCGCTGACGTTGACCGCCGCCCTCCGGGAGCCTGTCAGCAGATACAGGCCAATTCCCAGAAGGCTGAGTCCAAATTCCAGCCATTTTTCTCTTCGCAGCTTTTCTTTCGGCATATCCCATATGTACCAGGGGCCGCTGTAGCAATAAGCGATCCTGTAACCCTTTCTGTTGCCTGCCGGTACTTCCACCGCCGTATAATTTTCATCAAACAGATCCTTGAAAGATTTTCCTTTAAAGTGCATTGATGTCTCTCACATGACAGCAGGTCACGAAATGTCCCGGCCGCACTTCCTGCGCCTGTAAGGGTTCCAGGCACTTTTCTGTCGCATAAGGACACCGCTGTGCGAACCGGCATCCCGGTTTCGGATTGATGGGTGATGTGATCTCGCCCTTCAAATGAATCCGTTCGCTTTTATTATGGATATCCGTTGACGGAATCGCTGACAGCAGCGCCTTCGTATAGGGGTGCAGCGGATATGCAAAAAGTTCCTTTGTCGGACAGGTTTCCACCATCTGCCCCAGATACATCACACAAATATGGGTAGATATATGGCGCACCACCGACAGGTCATGGGTGATAAATACATAGGTAAGTTTATATTCCTCCTGCAGATCCATCAGCAGATTCAGGATCTGTGCCTGAATGGATACATCCAGCGCGGAAACCGGCTCGTCGCAGACGATAAATTTGGGCATCAGGGCGATCGCTCTCGCAATTCCCACGCGCTGTCTTCTGCCGCCGTCCAGTTCATGCGGATAGGAATCCCGGAAACGCTTTTCGATTCCGGCCAGATCCATCAGCCTGACACATTCCTCTTCCAGCTTATCTTTGGCAAATCTCCCCGACAGTTTCAAAGGTTCCATGATCGTATCCTGGATCGTCATACGGGGATTTAAGGAAGAATAGGGATCCTGGAAAATGATCTGCATATCCTCCCTGAGCTTACGCAGCTTCCTTTTGTCCGGATGCGTGACATCCTCCCCACGGAAACGAATGGTTCCTTCCGTGCTGTCAAGCAGGTGGATCATCGTCCGTCCCAGGGTGGATTTGCCGCAGCCCGATTCTCCTACCAATCCCATCGTCATCCCTTCTTCAATGGAAAAGCTCACATCGTCCACCGCGTGTACCATGCCGCGGCTGGTGGGAAAATATTTTTTCAGGTGTTCTACCTCAAACAAAGCCATCTGTTAACCCTCCTGCTCTTTCTTTCTACAACGCACATAATGAGATCCGCCGACTTTCTCCAGATCAAAGTGCTTTTCGGTGCATAGATCCGTGGCATAGGGACAGCGCGGTGCAAAATAGCATCCCGTCGGAAGCGCCGTGGGATCCGGCGGAAGCCCCGGCACCGGTGAGAGTCTGTGTGTATCCCTGGTCAGCTCCGGAATCGCTCCGAAAAGTCCCTCCGTATAGGGGTGCATCGGATGATCGTAAATTTCCTCCAGCGTCCCCTTTTCCACGATCTCGCCCGCATAAACGATCGCCACGTCATCACAGACCTGTGCTACCACTCCCAGATCGTGGGTGATCAGTATCATGGATGTTCCCCGCTGTTCCTGCAGTTTCTTGATCAGCTCCAGAACCTGCGCCTGGATGGTCACATCCAGCGCCGTGGTGGGCTCGTCCGCGATGATCAGCTCCGGATTGCAGGCCAGCGCGATCGCAATCACCACGCGCTGCTTCATGCCGCCGGAAAACTGATGGGGATATTCATCCACACGATCCTCGGAAATCCCTACCGTTTGCAGCATCTCAATAGCCTTTGCCCTGGCCCCGCTTTTATCCAGTCCCTGATGGACCATCAGCCCTTCCGCAATCTGGTCTCCCACCGTTTTCACCGGATTCAAAGCCGTCATGGGGTCCTGAAAGATCATGGATATCTTACCCCCGCGAATCTTCTGCATCTCCGCTTCACTGATCTTTAAAATATCCGTCCCATCGTATTCGATCACACCACAGACTTTCTGCGTCGCATGATCGGGCAGGATTCTCATGATCGATTTCGCGGTAGTTGTTTTGCCGGCTCCGGTTTCCCCGACAAGTCCCAGGGAACGTCCGCCGGGAAGATCAAAGGAAATATGGTTGACGGCCTGCACAGTCTCTCCTCCGGAGCGGTATTCCACCACCAGATCCTGTACGGACAGGCATCCTTTCTTGTCTGTATTATTCACACTTATCCTCCATTCTGCCATCGCCCCGCGTCAGGGACATGGCACAGATTTATCGATTATACAGTTATCATCTTAATCTCTCAGCTTCGGATCCAGCGCGTCGCGGATGGCATCCCCCACAAGGTTAAAACTGAGCACTGTCAGCATAATAAAAATACCGGGAATTACGCACATATGAGGATAGTCTCTGATAAAGGAACGCGCCGATGAAAGCATGGAACCCCATTCCGGTGTGGGTGCCTTCACGCCAAATCCGAGAAAGCTTAAAGCGGATGCCTGCAGGCCGGCGGATGCAATCCCCATCGCCATCTGCACGATCAGCGGAGAGATCGCATTGGGAATAATGTGCCGCAGAATAATCCTTCCTGTCGTACAGTTAATGGATGTGGCCGCCTCCACATATTCTGAACTGCGGATCGATAGGATATTGGCACGCATCATTCTCGCATACCCCGACAGTCCGCTGATCCCCATCGCTATAATGACCTTTGTAAAGCCGGGCCCCAGCACTGCCGATATGGCTATGGCAAGCAGGATACCGGGGAAAGCCTGAAATACATCCAGACAGCGCATGATAAAATTGTCCACCCTGCCTCCGAAATAACCCGCTGTCGCCCCGACGATGATTCCCAGCACCACGGATACGCCTGTGGAAACGAAACCGATGCTGATGGTATATTTTGCTCCGTACAGAATACGTGCCAGTTCGTCTCTTCCCAGCTCATCCGTTCCCAGCAGATGCTGCAGACTCGGCATCTGATATCTTGCTCTCATATCGATGGTCTCCCATCCGTATTTCAACAGATAGGGGGAGATAAAGGAAAGGACAAATAACGCCGTAACGAAAATCAGTCCCGTCATCGCCAGCGGTCTTTTCCTGATCCGGTTCCACACATAAGGGAGTGAACCGGGCTTATTGCTTTTCTTCGGCTTTTCAGCCGCTCTATTCACTTTACTTTTCATTTTACCTCCTACCTCCATTCCGAAACATTTCACGCTGCGTTTGCCCTCGGGCATACTCCGTTTCAATCCCTGTTATTTTTTCCTGCCGGATACATATTGCGCCTTGATCCGGGGATCCACAAAGGCATAGACAAGATCCACGATCAGCATCATGATCGCAAATGCGAACGCAATGTAGATGATCCCGCCCTGTACCACCGGATAGTCGCGGTTATTGATTCCTGCCAGCATAAAACTCCCGATGCCCGGAAGGGAGAATACGGATTCGATCACCGTAGCTCCTCCAAGCATGAAGCCGAAATGTCCGCCTGCAATGGTAATAATCGGGATCAATGCATTCGGCAGCGCATGTTTCAATATGACCGCTTTCTCACTCAGCCCCTTCGAGCGCGCCATCGTCACGAAGTCGGAACGGATCGTCTCCAGCATGCTGGATCTGGTCTGGCGGGCAATACCGGCCACGGAACCGATGGAGTTGGCTGTGATCGGCAGCACGAAATATTCCCAGCCTCCAATGCCGTTAGACGGGAGAATCCCCAGACGCAGCGAAAACAAGAGCACGAGCATCAGCGCCAGCCAGAAACTCGGCATGGAACTGCACAACATCGTAAAAAACAACCAGATACGATCCGGAAGCTTATCCGCCCGCAGCGCACAGTGAATCCCGATCGGTATACCGAGGATCAGAGACACGGCCACACAGAAAAATGCCAGGATCAGCGTATTGGGAAATCTTCCGAGCAGCTCACGTCCTACATCCGCTCCTGTAATATAGGATTCGCCAAAATCCAGATGACACAGATCAACCATAAAATTCTTCAGCCTGACAATATACGGATAATCAAGTCCCAGCCTCTCTCTCGTTTCCTGAATCTGTACCGGCGTAGCTGTATCTCCCAGCAAAATCTGAATAGGATCACCCGGCACGAAATACATGAGTGTAAAAATCAGAATGGCAACCACGATCAAAATAGGAATCATTTGAAGCAATCGCTTTCCAATATATTTCCACATATGCTATACCACCTCTCTAAAAATTTTTGTTGTTCGCCAGAATATGCCGAAAGATACATTATCCTGGCCGTCATTTTCAGTTCCTCTCCTTTCTCCGATTTCTTCCGTTTTTCCATTGGTTTGATAGTAGCATACCGACGTTTTTCTTCAATCTTTAACTTTTTTCCCGGCGCTTATTTTGCCGGGAAGCCAAAAAATGAAGCTCACTCAAAATTTGAAGGTGTGCTGTGTTTCTTCAATTCCCCGGGTGTAATACCCTCATACTTTTTCATGGCGCGGGTCAGTGCCTGGCTGTCCCAGAAGCCGGACATGCGCACCACGTCCTTGACGCTGTACTGCACGAGCAGTTCCTTCGCCTTCTCCACGCGCAGCCGTTGAATATATTCCGATATATTAATGCCCGCCGCATCCTTGAACAGATGGGACAGATGAGACTTGCTCTTCCCGAAACGATTGGCAATGGAAGAGACGTTCAACGTGTTATCCGTATAATTCTCCAGAATATATCTTTGTATCTCTTCTATTTTATCGCTTCCCGACGAAGCAGCATTCTCTCCTGCCGACAGATAATCTTCCAGCACGTTTTCATACTCTTTGCGAAATTCATCGATATTGCGGATATGATATATTTTACTTACCACTTTCCACGCGTCTTCCTTCTTTTTTTCCTGATTGGACTGCTCACACGCCGCAGTGATGATGATACCGGCCAGAGCATAGATCTGATAGCGGTCGATCCGCCAGCTGCGCTGTCCGGCAGTGGGCATATACTCATCTATCACTCTGTAGAAAAGCTCGGTGGCTCCTCTGTAATCTCTGTCTTCCAGCTTATTGACCAGATTTCTGACAATCTTGAAATAAGGCACTCGTTCCGCGGCATTTCTCTCACGGTCACGGCCCATATACTGATCTTTCTGCCAGAATTCAAGACTGGAAATCTCCTCCTGCGTCTTGTTGTACGCATCCTGCATACAGCGGGAGGTTTCCAGCCGGATCGGCCGCGAAATGGCCAGCGTCACATGGAAATGTTCCTCCATAAATGCCCTGCACTCTTCCAGATCCTGTACCAGAGATGTATAAGTAACTTTCTCATTTTCCTGTACCAGCGCCGGCATGAAGTTCAGATTGCTGCACAGAAAGCCCTTACTTTTCTCAAAAATTTTTTCCGACAGAATATTGTTCATCACATGATAAGACGAAATCGCAGGTTCATTTTCATTATTTTGAAAAATACCGTCCCTGTCACGTAAAATATGGATGGCAAACAGATACGCAGACTTCCCGGGATCCAGTCCCGTCATCTCCATCGTATCGGCACAGGCCTGATACGCGCAGCTTCCCTTCGTCTCCAGTACTCTGTTCAACTTTTCACCAATGGCGAATGGCAGAAAATAGCGGTTTTCCTTCGCGATGCTGCTGTTTTTTCTCTCCAGCAGGTAAATTCTTTGACCGGCCTCTTCCATGACCCGCTCCAAATCGACCTTTTTTTCTTCCAGTCTTACCACATCCGCAAGCCTTTGCGCAGGCTTCAGCATATGAAAAACAAAATACACCGCCAACGGGACGCCGGACAGAATACCCAGAAAGATCCCCAGATAAATCCAAATGGTAAAAGCTCCGGAACCCGCATAGAAAGTGCTCTCCGGCACCGCCACGCGTACGGCCGTATTTAATTTGGAATAAAGACTGGTAAAAACATAGTATTTCTCTTCCTCTATATAGAAACCTTCTCTGGTGCCCGTTCCCGCTATGATCTCCCGGTAAGTATCCGCAGAACATTCCGGCTGCGCATACAGATAATCGTCATTGTTCCCAATATAAAGCTGCATATCATCCACAGGAATATCCGCAATTTCTTCCAGATCATATTCCAGAATCAGACACCCCATGACTCCATACGAATCATACAGCTTTCTTAAAAGGAGACCACTGTCTTCTCCCCGTATATTCCGATATACCGGAGCCGTATTCTCACACAGATACCTGCCTGTAATGGTACGTCCATACCGGTCAAAAAAGTGATTTACCTGCGAGTCCCTGTAAATCCTCCCGTTGGTAACGATTGTATTGCTGGCGGCAAAGTAGATACCGATCTCCCTGATTCCCGACTCTTCCAGCCGCAGGCTTTCATATACCTCCCATATCATTTGCATATCCTCAGAAGAGAGCCGTCTGTTTCTGAGCGAAATGATATCCCTGTTCACCGCAATATCCTCACTCAACTGATAATATGGCTCCAACAGCTTTACTATTTCCAGCATAATATTATTCACACGTTCCTGCACATACTGCTCCTGTCTGTCCACATACACCTTTCTTCCCCGCAGCATTCCCGTGGAAAGCAGAATGCTGAAACAAATGATCATCGCCATATGGAAATACAGAAATTTTGTTCGAAATATGGACATATTCATACCCCCGCATATCGAAAGGCAGTATCAGATACTACCAGTTATTTGTTTCAAAATCTGTCATGGAACAAATTTGCAAAGCACAAAAAGGAGCTGCACACTCGTTCTCAACGGCGACAGCTCCAAACATTTCGCTCAAATTACTCTTTAATTTCCGACAACACTCACATAATCGTCCGTAATGGTACACGGTCCATACAGAGGTAACGTAGGATTTGCCATCGGAAGCTCCGTAACACCGTCCTGCGCCACGACAATCTTGCTGAAGGAATACAGTCCTTTCCCAATCGCATTATCCCTGATATAGTCGTTAAATGCCTTCATATTTTCCGCACTCGCATCCGCCTTCGCCGCGTTCAGAAGTTCAACCAGATGATCGTCATGGGTGAAGCAAACGGAACCGTTGGTATAATTCTCCGGATTGAACAGGCCGTCCCAGAGACCGACTACATGTCCGGTACCGGATCCTTTTGAATCAATGATCAGATCCCACTGTGTGGAGTCATTCTTGTAAGTAAGGAACAGCGCCTGGTCTACTGCCAGAGAGTTTACCGTAAAGCCGATCGCCTCAAGCTGCGCGATGATCACGGAACGAACCGAATCCGTATACAGAGACTGACTGGACAAAAGTGTGATCTCCGTTCCCTGAGGATAGCCTGAAGCTTCGAAGTAAGCCTTTGCCGCTTCCAGATCAGCCGGCAGATATCCTTCATCCGCAATCTCTTCATAACCGCCCATGGAAGGTGCTGAAAGCGCATTCGTCTTGATCGCCGTAATCTCGTTCAAACCTGCACCGTAATAAATCTCTACCGAATCGAGCGCTGCGAAAACAGCCTGTCTCAATTCAAGACTGTCTGCCAGGATCGATACGCCGCTGTCCATATTCGCAAATAAACACTGTACGTTGACAGGCGGGGTGTAGAAAATACTCCATCCATCCAACGGCTTTCCTGCCGCTTCGTCATAGAATTTAGAAAGATCGGTACCTGCGATCTCCGAAGAATCCAATTCTTTATTTTCCAGACCGATCGCTCTCATGGAGCCTTCCGTAATCACCCGGTAATAAAGTGTGTTCACATTGGCCACCTGCGGTGTACAGGTAGGCTCCGTCTGCCACGGCTCTTCATTTCTCACAAGTGTCAAGGAAGAACCCTGTACCACTTCCTGAACCTTATAAGCCCCTGTCGTTGCGGGATTACTCTGACGCTCGTCCGCCGACGTACTTTCATACCATTCCTGATCGACAATAAAAAGCTGGACATTGGAAAGAATCTCTTCAATTCTGCCGACCATGGTATCCTTCAGCTTGATCTCCAGATTATAATCGTCAATCTTTGTGATGGACTCCATGACACTCTGCAGATCGGCGAACTGACCATCCGTAGCGCTCTTCTCATAGCTGAAAACAACATCGTCTGCCGTAATATGGTTTCCCTGGCTGTCATAGACATTGTCGAAGATCTCCACCTCATAAGTAGCGTCGTCGATCTTTTTCAGTTCTTTACCGACCCAGGGCTGCATACCGCCATTCTCAAATGTTGCCGCCGTACTCGTGGGGAAGAACAGTTTCGCCCAAAGCAGCCAGGTAAAAGGACCGGTACCGGGCATTGGCCCAACGAAAGGAGCCACATCAAAAGATGCCGAAGGAATGGCGATCGTCATACTTTCCGCCGGCTGTGCCACCGCAGATACCACTTCCGTCTGCACATTTTCCGCCACCGCATCCAGCACGGGCTTTGATGAATCTTCCGCGTCGCTTTCCGCCGCATCAGTCCCCGCGGATGCCGTACCCTCCTGTGCGGCATCTGCGCCGTCTCCTGCATCGGATGCGGAATCCGCATTGCCGCCACTGCCGCATCCGGCCAGCAGCGACATTACCATTGCCGTCGCCAGCACTGTTGAAATTAGTTTGTGAAACTTTCTCATATTCAATACCTCCTTCTTTAGAATTTGAATGATGATTTTTTTTGCAGAGGCGGTTTTTTGCCGCTCTGCATGGGTTCAGTTAAACAAATTCCGACTTTTTCTTCAATCATCACTTTAACTGATTCCAGTTCGTTTTTCTTCAAAATCAAAAAATGATAGTCTTCAATTTTTGACTGTAACTTTATAATTGACTTACTTTTCTTCATCCGCTGTCAATACAGCCATGCCGGGCCACCTTCCTCATCCTCCTCTTTGGGGGCTGTCATAAAGTTCCAGTTCATAGGTGGAGCAAATTCTTTTGCCAGCATTACCAACTCTTCATCGAAGTTTTCCCGGACCTGTGTCTTCTCATCATAAACGATCGTGTAAACCTTATCTTCCGTGCTGGGAGTGATCTCCGGGACCGCGCTGCAGTTAGGATTGCCTGTCTTCGCGAAACTTATGAACGAAGAGAACATTTCATTTTCCAGTCTCTGTGTCACACCCTCCATCTGACACACGGGAATCAACTGTGTGTTATGAAATACAAAGGGAAGCTCGGAACAATGCCATGCCGCAACACCGCCATAGATATCGAATACCTTTGCAAACAGATAAGAGTAAACGGGAGCAGGAGACTGTTTCGCCTTTGCCTTGATATACCTGATGGAAGCCGGACGGAACACCACGTCGATGTCTGCCGCGTACACCGTATTCTTACCGGGATACGCCTTCGCAAACAGTTCCATAATCCTGTCCGCATTCTCCTCGCCGTATTTTGCTGCAACCGCTGCTCTCTTTTCTTCCTCCGTATAAGTTTCCTTATCCTTCGTCGGCGTGCTGTTGCTGAACTCACCAATCACACTGCCCACCAGGAACGGAACCCCGGAGGCTTCTCCAAATCCCACGTCTTTCGGTTCTCCGATGTAAAAGTCATTGGCTCCAGGCCACCACTCGATTCGCCTGCCCTGCTCCATCCATTTGCCTACGGCAGCATTTGTGGCATCGATCAGCTCCTGCACCGGGACCGTCTCCATTCTTTCTGCTTCCTCTTCCTGCAGCCCCAATTCTTCCATAATAGATAGAGCGAATTCTTTCGCCGGTACATCCTGACGCGTCATTGCCCTTCCACGCACGCCGCTCATCACGATTCCTTTATGGAACAGTCCTTTCGCAGCCGGAACCTGGCCCAGTGAGGTTACCTTTCTGCCACCGCCGGACTGTCCGAAGATCGTAACATTCTCCGGGTCTCCACCGAACTGCACGATATTTTCTTTAACCCACAGCAAAGCTGCCACGAGATCGGCAAGCCCTGCATTCTTTGAATTTGCATACTTTTCACCAAAATCGGACAGATCCAGGAAACCGAACACATTCAGTCTGTGATTCACTGTCACTACCACTACGTCCCCGTATCTCGCCAGATTCGTTCCGTCATAGGCCACCTGCTCAATTGCCGAACCGTCTGCAAAACCACCGCCGTGGAACCACACCATAACCGCCTTTCTGTCATCCGTATTAAGAGAACTGGTCCAGACATTCAAATATTGACAGTTTTCGCTGGACGGCCAGAACCTGTGGGGAATACGCACCTCACCGGAAGGAACCGGATTGCGCAGAACCGGACACCCCGGCCCATAATTCGTCGCATCCCTGATTCCCTCCCAGGGCGTCACCTTCTGAGGGTTCTGGAACCGTTTCGCTTTTGCGTAGCGAATACCTTCAAAATGATAAATATCATCCAGCTTATAGCCGCGAAGTTTACCCGCCGCCGTGGTTACGACCGGTTCCTCCAGAGTACATACAAATCTTTTTGCCATGTTTATATCCATTC
>OFHO01001863.1_pt1 | contig 14044 bp, 11 predicted proteins | sample 1521531 | NCBI WGS metagenome assembly OFHO01 (sample SAMEA3504124, study PRJEB24116) | mouse gut metagenome | biome: mouse gut; feature: mouse-associated habitat; material: faeces | place: Denmark | collected 2011
CCTGAAGGGGCCGCCAATTTTTTATCGAAAATATACCAGCGGGTCCTCGGGGGCCTCCGCCTTCTCCACGCTCCGGGCGTAGAGAACAACGCCCTCGTCCTCGTAGACGTCGGCGTGCTCCCACCTGATCTCAGCGGTGACGGTGATCCACTCCCCCTTGCGCAGGGAACGGGCCTTGTCGTACTTGCACAGGAAGCCGAAGAAACGGATGTCCTCCACGCAGCAGGTCATGGCGTTGCGTCCGGGGACGAAGGAGCCCTTGGGCAGCTTCATCCCCGTCATAGCCTGGGCCTTGTAAGTGATGGTCTTGCCCACGTAGCGGTCGGGGTGCTCCTGGATGTCCAGATACCAGATGCCGTAGTCGGCGTCCTCCAGAACCAGGTGCTGGTCCTCCAGGGAGTAAGGGAGGATGTCCTCCACTTCGATTTCCTCCCCCTTGTCGTCCTCGAAGACGATCTCGCACATCCGGTTTACCGCCCGCACCGACCGCTTCCACCCTGCCAGAGGCATATCCGCCGTGCAGCGGTTGAACAGCACCATGTCCGCCTCGCTCACCATGTCGATGAACATGGACTGCATATTGTTCAGGTACATCTCAAAGGTGGAGCCGTCCACCACGTGGATGGCCTGGTACAGCCCCCAGGTTCTGGGCAGGCGGCACTTGCGGAGCACGTCCACCGGCCACATGCCGTTGAACTCCAGCAGCACCCGCTCAGGCTGGTAGCGGCGGTCCACCTCCTTGAGAAATTCGGTGTTCAGCCCCTCCTGATCCTCGATGGGGACAAGGCGGCAGTTGCGGCCGGAGAGAAACTGCTGGTCATACTCCTCCTCGCCGTCCTCGCACATCAGCAGCACCGTGCGCTGGCCGTCATTAAAGTAATCCATGTTCAGGGTGTCGGTGAGCAGGGTGGTCTTGCCGGCATCCAGAAAGCCGGTGATCAAATAGAGCGGTATCCGTGAATCAGGCATATCTATTCACCTCGTGGGGATATTTTGTAGGGGGCGCCGCCCCCGGCGCCCCGTTCAGAACGGTATGAGGCCTGAAAAATGCGGGCCGCCGAGGGCGGCGGCCCCTACAGATGATTTACACCAGCAAAAACAGCTTCTCCAGCTGGTCCTCCTTCAAATCGGAGCCGATAACGCACAGCCGGCCGGTGTAGTCGGCAGCGCCCTCCCGAATCTGGAACTCCTCGGGCACCAGGTCGAAGTGGAGCCAGGTGGTGCCGTCGTCACAGGGGACCATCCCCTTGGCCCGGAGGATATAGCCGTAATCCTCTCCCAGTGCCAGGGCGGACAGGGCCTCCTGAAGCTCCTCACGGCTGTATTTCCGGGGGGTCTCCCGGCCCCAGGAGGTAAACACCTCGTCGGCGTCGTGGTCATGGTGATGGTGGTCGTGGCCGCAGCAGGCGGTGCAGGTGTCGCCATGCTCATGATGATGGTCATGGTCGTGTTCATGGTGGTGCTCATGCTCGCAGTGGCCGTGCTCATGGTCGCAGTGAGAGTGGTCATGGCCGTCGTGCTCGTGGTGATGCCCGTGATGATGGTGCTCATGGTCGTGATGGTGGTGCTCGATCTCCTCCATCAGCTCGTGGGCCAGGTCCTGCCCGCCCTCCATGGCGGTGAGGATCTGCGCCCCGGTGAGCTGGTCCCAGGGGGTGGTGAGGATGGCGGCCTTGGGGTTCTTCTCCCGCAGCAGAGTGACGGCTCCGTCCAGCTTGTGCTGATCGATCTTCTGAGTGCGGGACAGGATGATGGCGCAGGCGTGCTCCACCTGGTCGTTGAAGAACTCGCCGAAGTTCTTCATATACACCTTGGCCTTGGCGGCGTCCACCACGGTGACAAAGCTGTTCAGGTGCAGGTCGGGGCTCTCGGCCTGGACCCGCTCCACGGCGGCCACCACATCGGACAGCTTGCCTACCCCGGAGGGCTCGATGACAATGCGGGCGGGGGCGTAGTCGGCCAGCACCTGCTTCAGGGCCGCGCCGAAGTCGCCCACCAGGGAGCAGCAGATGCAGCCCGAGTTCATCTCGGTAATCTCCACCCCGGCGTCCTTGAGAAAGCCGCCGTCAATGCCGATTTCACCGAATTCGTTCTCAATGAGGACGATTTTTTCCCCCTTAAAGCTCTCATCCAGCAGCTTCTTGATAAGGGTGGTCTTGCCGGCCCCTAAAAATCCGGAAATAATGTCGATCTTGGTCAATTTTGTCAGGTCCTTTCATAGGTTGTTGGTTTATAAAAGGGGCCTCATCCGTCACGGCCTGTGGCCGTGCCACCTTCCCCCAAAGGGGAAGGCAGAGGGGACGCACCCTAAAGGCTTCCCCTTTAGGGGAAGCTGTCGAGCGAAGCGAGACGGATGAGGTCAGTTCCAAATCAGGTGGGTGCTCTCCATCAGGCGGCAGAGGGTGGCGGCGGCTATCTCCCGGGTGACCAGGTCAGTGGGAGCCAGCTCCCCGGTGAGGGCCTCCAGGGCGTCCAGATTGCGGGCGGGGACCCGGGCCCACTCGGCCCAGTCGTAGTATTCCACCAGCTCCTCGGGCAGCAGGTCGGAGTTGTTCAGGTCATAGCCGTCCATGCTGGTCCAGGCGGCCACGTTGGACAGGACCGTTACCATCTCCTGATAGGTAATGGTATCGTTGGGGCCGAAGGTGCCGTCCCCCCGGCCGGAGAGAAAGCCCATGTCGGTCATGGCGGAGACGGGGGCGGCGAACCACTGATCCTCCTGCACGTCGGAGAACTGGCCAACCTTGCCGGCGGGGAGGTCCAGGGCGGAGGCCACCAGGGTGACAAACTGGGCTCGGGTGAGGGTGTCGTCCGGGTGGAACCTGCCGTCCTCGTAGCCGTTCAGGATGTGGTAGGCGGCCAGGGTGTCGATCTCCCGGGCATACTGGCAGTCCACCGTGTCGGAGAAGGTGCGGGAGGTGAAGGTCAGGCCCCGCTGCTGGGCCAGCTGGGCGGGGGTGAGCTGGGTCCACGACTGGACCCCGGAGCCCTCATACAGTTTTGCGGAGGGGGGCAGGGCCTCCAGAAGCTCCACAAAGGCGGCCTTGTTTTCCGCCTTTACCGCTTCCTTTATGGCGATGTAGAAGGTCTGGCCGGCAATCTCCAGCTTCAAATGGTCCTGAGCCCGGGCGGGCTTGGGACTGGTGAGGAGGAGGGCGGCAGCGGAGGTGTTCTCCGGGGAGACAAGCAGGGTGGGCAGTACGCCCACTACGTGGTTGGTGGCCCCGTCGGGGGAGAAGAAGCGGTAGGTGGTGATTTTCATGGCCTCGCCGCCCACCATCACATCGCTGTTGGTCTCGTCAAAGATGATCTGGGCGGTGCCCTTGCCGAAGGAGCGCTGGCCCAGGGCGATGCCGGCCTGATAGGTGCGCATATCGCCGGCGAAGAGCTCAGAGCCGCTGGCCGAGTGCTCGCTGGTGAGGACGATTACCGGCTTGTCGGTCATATCGGGGAACCCGGGCATGGTGTAGCTGTAGTTATACCGGCCGGAGCCGTCCCGGAAGTAGAGCATGATGCCGCCGCCGGTAAACAGGCTGGCGGAGGTGGCGGTGGCCCCGCTGTCGCCGCCGGGGTTGGCCCGCAGGTCCATGATCCACACAGCTGTGTCGCCGTCCAGCTCCCGGATGGCCTCCTGGATGGACTGGGCGGTGGTGGCGCCGAAGCTGATGCAGTCGATCACGCCGGCGGAGCCCACCTGCTCATAGGTGACGATGGGAATGTTCACCGCCCGGCGGGTGAGGGTGAACTCCAGCACCTGGCCATTCCGGTTAACGGTGAGGGTGACCACGGTGCCCTCCTCCCCGGTCACGGGGACCCGGGGGTCTACGTCGGGGGAGGTGGGCACGCCGTCCACGGCGGTGAGAATGTCGCCGGGCTGGATGCCTGCCTCCAGGGCGGGGGAGTCGGGCAGGACGGACATGACCCGGTAGCCGCCATCATAGGCGGTCTCCACGGTGGCGCCGATGCCCACCACCGTCCGGCCGTTTACCGACTGGTTGAAGGACTGGTACTGCTCCGGGGTCATATAAAAGGTGTAGGGGTCGCCAATGGCCTCCAGAATGGCGTCCAGGGAATCCAGCTCCAGCACCTCCGGGGCTACGCCGTCAACATAGTGGATGGCCAGCAGCTTTTTGGCGTCCTCCAGCTCCAGGGCGGAGGCGGGCAGGACCGCCAGGGACAGGGCCATTGTCAGGGCCAGCAGCGAGGAAAGCAGTTTTTTCATGGTATTCTCCTTTAAATCTTTGGGGTACGGTAGGTGATCTCCTCCCGCTTGGGGCCGGTGGACACCATGGTGATGGGCGCGCCGATGTGTGCCTCCAAAAAGTCCACGTAAGCCTTGGCGTTGGCGGGGAGGGCGTTGTAGTCGGTACAGCCCCGCACGTCGCATTTCCAGCCGGGGAGGGTGGTAAAGACGGGTCTGGCCCGAAGCAGGGCGGGGGTGGTGGGAAAGGAATCGGTAACGGCTCCGTCGATCTCATAGCCGGTGCAGACGGGAATCTCGTCCAGATAGCCCAGCACGTCCAGACAGGTGAGGGCCACCTGGGTGGCGCCCTGGACCATGCAGCCGTACCGGGTGGCCACCGCGTCGAACCAGCCCACCCGGCGGGGACGGCCTGTCGTCGCGCCGAACTCCCCCTGGTCGCCGCCCCGGCGGCGCAGCTCGTCCCCCTCCGGCCCGGTCACCTCGCTGACAAAGGGCTCGGTCTGGGAGCCCACGCAGGAGGAATAGGCCTTGGTGACGCAGATCACATCCTCAATGGCCGTGGGAGGGACGCTGGCCCCTACGCAGCCGTAGCCGGCCAGGGTGTGGGAGGAGGTGGTCATGGGGAAAATACCCAGGTCCGGGTCCTTCATGGAGCCCAGCTGGCCCTCCAGAAGGACAGTTTTGCCCTCCCTGAGGGCCTGATGGAGGAAGGTCACCGTGTCCCCCACATAGGGGCGGACCCGCTCCCGCAGGGTGAGGAGCTGGTCCATAAGCGCCTCCGCATCCACCCCGGGCTGGTGGTACAGGTGCTGAAAGAGGACGTTTTTCAGCTCCACAGCGGCGGTGAGCCGCTCCCGGAGCCGGGGCTCGTCAAAGAGGTCGCACACCTGGATGCCCGTTTTGGCGTACTTGTCGGAGTAGAAGGGGGCAATGCCGCTCTTGGTGGAGCCAAAGGCCTTGCCGCCCAGCCGGGCCTCCTCGAAGGTGTCCTGGAGGATGTGGTAGGGCATGAGCAGCTGGGCCCGGTCGGAGACGATCAGCCGGGGGGCGGGCACCCCCTGGGCCTCTACGTTCTCCAGCTCGCCGGCCAGCTTGGCGATGTCCAGAGCTACGCCGTTGCCGATGACATTGGTGACATGGGGGTAGAAGACCCCCGAGGGGAGGGTGTGCAGGGCGAACCGGCCATAGTCGTTGATGATGGTGTGGCCGGCGTTGGCCCCGCCCTGAAAGCGGACGACTACGTCGGACTGCCGGGCCAGCATGTCGGTAATCTTGCCCTTGCCCTCGTCGCCCCAGTTTGCGCCTACAATTGCTTTTACCATAGCTGTTACCTCCGGGACCGGGATTCGCAGCCAAAGCAGGGTCTGCCTTTTCCAGTCCCCGTAACGGGGGTATTATACCCCTTTTTAAAAGGAGTTGCAAGGGGGAAGAAGACAGAAAAACCGCCCTTTTCAGGGCGGTTTTCGTCAGGGCAGGACATCCCTGATGGGATATGTTCCGGTGAAGCAGCCGCTGCAGAAGCCGCATTGGGCGTCAGAGGCCAGCTTTTGCAGGTTCTCCAGAGAGAGATAGGCCAGACTGTCCGCCCCGGCCAGCTCCCGAATCTCTTCCACCGAGTGGCGGCAGGCGATAAGCTTCTCCCGGTCGGGGATGTCGGTGCCGAAGTAGCAGGGGGCGATGAAGGGGGGCGCGGACACCCGCATGTGGACCTCCCTGGCCCCCGCCTCCCGGAGCAGATTGATGATCTGCCGGCAGGTGGTGCCCCGGACGATGGAGTCGTCCACCATGACCACCCGCCTGCCCGCCACCTCGCTGGCCAGGGCGGACAGCTTGATGCGCACCGCCTGTTCCCGGCTGGCCTGGTCAGGGGTGATGAAGGTGCGGCCGATATAGCGGTTTTTCACAAAGCCCATGCCGTTGGGGATGCCGCTCTCCAGGGCGTAGCCCTGGGCGGCGTCCAGCCCGGAGTCGGGAACGCCCACCACCAGATCGGCCTCCACCGGGGCTTGGCGAGCCAGTAGACGGCCGGCGTTTAACCGCGCCCGGTGGACCGACTGCCCGGCGATGACAGAGTCGGGCCGGGCGAAGTAGATGTACTCGAACACGCACATGTGGGACAGGCCCCGGCAGTTGTCCCGGATGGACCGCGTCCGGCCGTCCTGAACCACCACCACCTCGCCGGGGTCCAGCTCCCGTTCCACAGTGCCCCCTACCGCCTGAATGGCGCAGGACTCAGAGGCGAAGAGCACAGCATCACCCTTCCGGCCCATGCACAGGGGGCGGAAGCCCCAGGGGTCCCGGCAGGCGATGAGCTTCTGGGGAGACATGACCAGCAGGGAGAAGGCCCCGCGCAGGTTTGCCGTGGCACGGACCACCGCCTCCTCTACGCTGGCGCACCGCAGCCGCTCCTGAGCGATGGCGTAGGCGATCAGTTCCGAGTCACTGGTGGTGTGGAAGATGGCTCCCTGGTACTCAAAGGAGCGGCGCAGCTGGTCGATGCCCACCAGGTTGCCGTTGTGAACCACCGCCAAGGTGCCCTTCACATACTTGATGGTCAGGGGCTGGGCGTTCTCCCTCTTTCCGGCCCCGGTAGTGGCATAGCGGACGTGGCCTACCGCCATGGTGCCGTTGAGCCGGTCCAGGATGTCCTTTGAGAAGACCTCGCTCACCAGACCCACGTCCTTGTGGAAGGACTGCTCCCTGTTGTTGATGGCGGCAATGCCGCAGGCCTCCTGCCCCCGGTGCTGGAGGGCGTAGAGCCCATAGTAGGTGGTCTGGGCACAGCCGCCCGACTTGTTACAGATGCCAAATACCCCACACTCCTCGTGCAGGCCGGTTTGGAATGGTTCCATAGGAAGTACCTCCGCGAAAAAATACAATGGCGCCCTGTCGCAGGCGCCATTGTCTGTTGACTCTATGATAGCATAAAAATTTCCGGGAGGCAAGGGGGAAAATCAATAATTATTCGCCTTGATCTGGAAGAAGGACTGGGGATGGGCACAGACAGGGCAGACCTCCGGGGCCTTTGGGCCCACATGGATGTGGCCGCAGTTGGCGCACTGCCAGATCATGTCGCCGTCCCGGGAGAAGACCAGGCCGCCCTCCACGTTGGCCAGCAGCTTGCGGTAGCGCTCCTCGTGCTCCTTCTCGATTTTGGCTACCCCCTCGAACAGGGCGGCGATGTCGAGGAAGCCCTCCTCCCGGGCCTCCTGGGCCATGGTGGCGTACATGTCGGTCCACTCGAAGTTCTCGCCGGCGGCGGCGGCCTCCAGATTTTCGGCGGTGGTGCCGATGCCGCCCAGCAGCTTAAACCAGATCTTGGCGTGCTCCTTCTCGTTGGCGGCGGTCTCCTCAAAGAGCTGGGCAATCTGGACGTAGCCCTCCTTCTTGGCCTTGGAGGCGAAGTAGGTGTACTTGTTCCGGGCCTGGCTCTCCCCGGCAAAGGCGGTCCACAGGTTCTGTTCGGTTTTGCTTCCCTTCAGTTCAGGCATGATGTAGTCCTCACTTTCTTAACGATAATTATTTGCATTAAGGATGAGGACATTATATCAGCAGAAAAACCCTTTGTCAACCAGAAACGGAAAAATTTTCTATGCGCCCTCCTGAAACCGCCGCAGGCCCTGATTCAAAGCGGCGGTGTCCCGCTTCTCCTTCAGCCACAGGGCGTACCACATGCCCCCCAGGGAGCTCTCCAGGAAGAGGACCAGCACAAGAGCGACCCACAGGGGGATACCGGGGAACCAGTCCAGCGCCCAGCCGCAGCCGAGGAAAATCATATTGGCCAGCACGGCCCAGAGGGCCACCCGTTTTTTCTCGGCCAGCAGGTTTTTCCCATAGGGGAAGATGGCGGTCTCCAGACAGGCAAAGGCAAAGCAGGCCAGCAGCATCTCCAGTAAAATCAGGGTGTCTACCGTCCAGAGCCCGAGCAGGGCATTGACCAGCCCTTTAAAGGAGACGGCGGCGGCAAAGTACAAACCCATGCGGTATTTGGTATTGACGCCCCAGAGATAAAATCGGTTGAATTGTTCCATAACGGTTCCTTTCTCACAGTCCCAGCCGTTCTCGCAGCGCAGGTGCGTAGCGGCGGGACACCATCAGCTTTTCCCCGGTGACCAGGGTGGCCTCAATCCGCCCGGCCCCCTGGCTGACCAGACTGCGGATGTGGTGGAGGTTGACCACCGCCGACTTGCCCGCCCGGAAGAAGCCCAGGCCGCTGTACCGGCTCTCCAGCTCCCCCAGGCCCAGGGCGGTCTGGTACATGGCCTGGCCGGTGTAGACAAAGATCCGGTCGTCCACCGTCTCGCAGTAAACCACCTCGTCGGGGGTGAGGAGGGTGGTACGGCGGCTGTCGTCCCACACGCACAGCCGCTGAAGGCCGGAGCGCAGCAGGGACAGCACCCCCAGCATCTCCTCGTCCAGCGCCGGACAGCGCAGAATCACCTCGTTTTCCGGGAGGTCCATGTGTTCCACTGTAATTTTCATTGTGTTACCTCCTGTCCCGGGACAGTGTAAGCGTATCAGAAGCCGGGAAAAATAGCAAGCGCCTTACCCCCAGGATGCGCCTGTCCGGGGGTAAGGTGCAGAAAGTCTCTCAGAGAGGGGATTTTAAAGGTAGTGATACCGCTTCCGATACCGCCAGGTAAGCCCCAGGGCCACGGCGGACCCCAGGCCGTCGGCGGCAACGACGGCCAGCCAGATGCCGTCCAAATCCAGCACCAGGGGGAGGAGGAGCACCAGCCCGCCCCGGAACAGGAAGGTGCGCAGGAAGGAAATCAGGGCGGATACCGGCCCGTTGCACAGGGCGGTGAAGAAGGCGGAGCCGTAGATCCCGAAGCCCACAAACAGGTAGCTCAGGGCGAAGATGCGGAAACCGTGGACCGTCAACTCCAGCAGCTCAGGGCTGTAGCCCACAAAGGCGGCGGACAGGGGCCGGGCCAGCAGCTCCGACAGGGCCACCATGGCCAGGGAGGCCAGGGCAATCACAGTGATACTTTTGCGGAAGACGTTTTTCAGCTCGTCCCGGTTGTCCGCCCCGAAGTGGAAGCTGACAATGGGCCCATTGCCCATGGAAAAGCCTAGAAACACCGCCGCAAAGGCAAAGTCCACATACATCATCACCGAGTAGGCCGCCACCCCCTGCTCCCCGATGATGTGCATGAGCTGGAGGTTGAACAGGATGCTAACCACCGAGGCGGACAGGTTGCTCATCAGCTCGGAGGAGCCGTTTACGCAGGCGTTTTTCAGCTCCCGCCAGTAGAGCCGGGTCGGGCACAGCCGCAGGGTCCCTCTGGGAGGTTTGAGGAAATAGGCCAGGGGCAGCAGCCCGCCCACGGCGTAGCTGAGGACGGTGCCCCAGGCCGCTCCGGCGATGCCCATGTTCAGGGGGCCAATGAGGAGGTAGTCCATCATAATGTTGGTGGCCCCGGCGGCCAGGGAGAAGAACAGGCCTGTCCTGGGCAGCTCGGCGGTGACGAAAAACACCTGAAAGGCCACCTGAAGCATGAATACCGCGCTCCCGCCCAGCAGGATGCGTCCGTAGGCGATACAGTCGTCCATCAGCAGGTCGCTGGCCCCGGCCAGCCGGGCGATGGGTTCGATGAACAGCGCGCCGCCCACCGAGAAGGCCGTACCCAGCGCCAGCACCACCAGGACGATCATGGAAAAATACCGGTTGGCCAGCTCGGGCTTGCCCTCCCCCATGGTGCGGGCCACCACGGCGCTGCCGCCGGAGCCCAACATAAAGCCGGCGGCCGACAGGATCATGGACACCGGAAAGACAATATTCACCGCCGACAGGGCGTTCTGCCCCACCAGATTGGAGACAAACAGGCCGTCCACCACGCTGTACACCGAGGTGAAGATCATCATAATAATAGATGGCAGGGTGAAGCGGAGCAGTTTGCTGTATGTGAAGTGGTCAGAAAGCTTGATTTGCATAAAAAATTATTCCTCCTGGGGTGTGTTGAAAATTTGCTCCGATTTTTGGAGCAGCAGGGACAGATATTTGCGCTCCAGGGCCAGCAGGCTGGCCCGCTCCTCCTCGGCCAGGCCGAGGAAGGCCCCTCTCTCCACCTCCAGCGTAGGGCGGATGGCCCGGTCCGACAGGGCCCGGCCCCGCTGGGTGAGCTGGAGATATTTTTTCCGCCCCGGCCCATCGGTGAGGCAGATGTGGCCGGAATGCTCCAGCTGTTTCAGGGCGGAGTTGATGGTCTGCTTGCTGAGCATCAGCGTGTTGCCGATGTCGGTCTGGGTGACCGGACCCGGGGCGGTCTCAATGGAATACAGGACCCAAAAGGCGGCGTCGGACAGTCCGGAGCGCCGGGCCAGACGCCGGTAAAAGTCATCTTCCTCCTTATAGGTGCGGTTTACTTCGGTGATAAACTGCTGAAAGGTCAGCTCCTCCATGGCGGGTCCTCCTGAAAAAGAATATCCGAAACCGGACTTGCAATAGTCTAGTCCGATTTCGGATATTTGTCAATAGCCTTTTTGCGCCAAGAAGGAAGACAGCAGAAAAAATACTTCGGAAACCACCAAATGCTGGCGCTGGAAGGAAATCTGCCGAAGGGGGCCGGAATTTGTACAGCAGGCAATAATTTGTCTGTATTTTCCGCGCCGGCGCGGACAGGGGAGGGGGCAGGCGCCCCTTTCGTCCCCTGCTTTTTGCACAGAGGGACCCGGAAAAAATTGGGGCAAGTTTGGCGACCTATCCAGCCTGTCGAAAAAGCACAGGAACTCTGTAGAAATTTGTGTAAATTGACCCATCTTTTGGACAGGTTTTTGATGTTTCCCAGCAAAAGAATGTGGAGAAAAAGTAAGCGTGATTTACTGTTTTGCAGTAAATCACAGCTTTTTTTCTAAAAAGCTGTGATTTGTACTCGTTTAAAAGGGGATATATTAGATAATTTGTATTGTTTAATTCCGGGAAAATCAAAGAATAAAAAACAAATACTTTCCGGGTGTGCGCGCCCTTCAGGACGTGGATTTCACCCTGCGGGAGGGCGAGATCCACGCCCTGATGGGGGAGAACGGCGCGGGGAAATCCACGCTGATCAAGGTGCTCACCGGCGTGTACCCCAAGGACGGGGGAGAGGTCCACATCTCGGGAATCGACGGCGCTGCCGTCATCCGCTCTCCCCAGGACGCCCAGAACGCGGGTATCAGCACTGTCTATCAGGAGATCACCCTGTGCCCCAACCTGACGGTGGCGGAGAATATGTACATCGGCCGAACCAAGGGGGCCATGACCAACTGGAAGGCCATGAACGGCGGCGCGGGAAAAATTCTGCAATCCCTGGGTATCCCGGCCAGCCCCAATCAGCAGCTGGGCTCCTGCTCCATCGCCGTGCAGCAGATGGTGGCCATTGCCCGAGCGGTGGATATGGAGTGTAAGGTGCTCATTCTGGATGAGCCCACCTCCTCCCTGGACGAGCAGGAGGTGGTGAAGCTCTTTGGCCTGATGCGGGACCTGAAGGCAAAAGGGGTGGGCATCATCTTCGTCACCCACTTCCTGGAGCAGGTCTACGAGGTCTGCGACCGGATTACCGTCCTCCGGGATGGCCAGCTGGTGGGGGAGTACGTCATCGAGGACCTGCCCCGGGTCCAGCTGGTCAGCAAGATGCTGGGCAAGGAGCTGGACGACATGGCCGACATCAAGGGCGAGTCGGACGGCGGGGCGGTCAGCCTGGAGGGCAGCCCCGTGCTGGAGGCGGAGGGCCTGTGCAGCAGCGCGGGCATCAAGCCCTTCGACTTCTCCATCCGCAAAGGGGAGGTCAACGGCTTTACCGGCCTGCTGGGCTCGGGGCGCAGCGAGTGCGTCCGGGCCATCTTCGGCGCCGACCACGTTACCAGCGGCAGCGTGAAGATGGACGGCCGGTCCGTCCGAATTAAGAAGCCCCTGGACGCCATGAAGTGCGGCATCGGCTATCTGCCCGAGGACCGGAAGGGGGACGGCATCGTGGGCGACCTGTCGGTCCGGGAGAACATCATTCTGGCCCTCCAGGTGATGAAGGGCTTCTTCTTTATGGTCACTGTGAAGGAGAACAGCCTGGGCAACCCGGTGCTCAGCGGCAACATTATTTCCGTGCTGGACAACGCCTCTGAGCTTGTGATTCTGGCCATCGGCATGACGCTGGTGACCGCCTCCTCCGGCGGACAGGATATCAGCGTGGGCGCTACCATGACCATCGCCGGCAGCGTTATTCTGCGCATGGTGTGCGGCGGCCAGGTCAACGCCGACACCATGCAGATGAATCTGTTCCTGGCGGTCTTCATCGGCATTGTGGTGAGCATGTGCTTCGGCGCCTTCAATGGCGCTCTGGTGGCCTACTTCAACATCCAGCCCATGGTGGCCACCCTGATCATGTACACCGCCGGGCGTTCCATTGCCGCCTGGATCAACAACAACCAGTTGCCCATTATCAATGATGTGGCCTTTAAGTATGCCGGAACCTTCCTCCCCGGCATCCCCGTGCCCACCCCCGTCTTTATCACCATCCTGATGATTGCGGTGTTCTGGCTGGTGCTGAAATTCACCAACCTGGGGCTGTATACCCAGTCGGTGGGCATCAACCCCAATTCCTCCCGCCTCAACGGTCTGAATCCCAGGATGATCAAGCTGCTCACCTATGTGATTCTGGGCGTGTGCGTGGCGGTGGCCGGCTACATCCGGATCAGCCGCAGCGGCTCCATCAACTACTCCCGCAACGCGGAGAATATCGAGATGGACGCCATTCTGGCGGTGGCCCTGGGGGGCAACGCCCTGTCCGGCGGCAAGTTCAACATCTACGGCTCCATCCTGGGGGCCTATTCGCCACTGTATTCCACCCTGGATTACATATAACACCGCGCAAAACACATCGTATAAATCATATTTTCGGGGCCGGGTTGTTTTCTTTGCTCCTTCCAAATCCTCGCGGATCAGGTTATATTCTTCCCGGCTGATTTCACTTGGATATTGACGCATTTCCCCCAACTCCCGCTTGTTTTTCTCTATTATCTGCCTCCCGCCTCCTTTTGTCAAAAGATTTTAAACAGGCTCTAAGGCCCTGCCCTTCCCTCTGCTCTACAAGGTGACGGCCAAGACCAACCAGGAGATTGCCAACGTGGTGAAGCAGGCCAACTTTGACGACAGCTGCGCCGGTATCATCACCTGGTGCCATACCTTCTCCCCCAGCAAAATGTGGATCAACGGCCTGACCAGTCTGCAAAAGCCCTGGTGCCACTTTGCCACCCAGTATAACCGGGAGATCCCCAACGAGGAGATCGACATGGACTTCATGAACCTGAACCAGGCCGCCCACGGCGACCGGGAACACGGCTTCCTGGGAGCCCGGCTCCGGGCTCCCCGAAAGGTTATTGCCGGCCACTGGCAGGACGGGGCCGTTCGGGAGCGCATCGGCAGCTGGATGAAGGCCGCCGTGGGCGTGGCTGTATCCAAGGGCTTGAAAGTAATGCGCTTTGGTGATAATATGAGAGAAGTGGCCGTTACCGAGGGCGACAAGGTAGAGGTGCAGACCAAGCTGGGCTGGCAGGTGAACACCTGGGCGGTGGGCGATCTGGTGAAGGTGATGGACGCCGTCACCGACGCCGAGATCGACGCCCTGATGGAGACCTACAAGGCCAGCTACGACATCGCCACCGACAAGCTGGACCACATCCGCTATCAGGCCCGGGAAGAAATTGCCATGAAGAAGATGCTGGACGCCGAGGGCTGCATGGCCTTCTCCAACACCTTCCAAGACCTGTATGGCATGGAGCAGCTGCCCGGCCTGGCCAGCCAGCACCTGATGGCCCAGGGCTACGGCTACGGCGGCGAGGGCGACTGGAAGGTCAGCGCCATGA
>OFHO01001871.1_pt1 | contig 14020 bp, 11 predicted proteins | sample 1521531 | NCBI WGS metagenome assembly OFHO01 (sample SAMEA3504124, study PRJEB24116) | mouse gut metagenome | biome: mouse gut; feature: mouse-associated habitat; material: faeces | place: Denmark | collected 2011
CTTTATTTCCATTCTTTGATTATATCACAATCCCACTTATGTGAACACTACCTAATTATCCGCATAACGATTTATCTATGTGCGCAGCTGAAAAAATTGGTTGATTAGCACTACTTAAGCTTGTTATATTTGCATCGTTCAAGTCTATGCAGGGCATCAGCGTTGCATAGACTTGAATCGTTCTAAAAGAGCTGCTATTATGTACTTGTTGAAATCTTGCATGAGAAAGATGAGGAGCTACACCATGAAAATACACGGGAGAAAATTAGTTGCTTTGCTACTGGCGGCTGCTGTGTTACTAAATCTTACAGCCTGTGGAAAGAGAGAGAACGCACCCAACGATAAGATGGAGAAGAACCTCTTTCACCCCGCCCCAGTGTATCAAACGGTGGAAATCGCTGTGCCTGTGGATGCTGGTATCCTATGGGGCAGTTGTACAAATGGAAATACGATGTACTTTTGCATCTCTAGCAAGAGTGGAGAGGGCAACCACATCACTCTTTGCCGTACAGACTTTGAATCTGGCGAAACTGTGGTACTGAAGGGTTACCAGCCCACAGCGGCTTCAGAAGAAAATTCCTCTTACACCATCGAGGGGGTCTCCCTAGCCCCGGACGGGAGTTTGTGGTGCCTGGAGCGGCAGGTGACGTTCCACTACGATTTGCCGGAGGCTTTTAACAAGACGCTGGGTGAGAAATCTGACTATATTACTGGTCACGAGGTGTTCTATATTCTGCAACAACTGGACGGCGGTACCGGCGAGGTGCTGAAAGAAATGGATATCAGTGAGGTCATCCAGGCTTTGGGGGCGGAATCTCTGAACGACTGGGCGTTGGACGGCAAGGGAAATATCTATCTTTGTCTTTCCTCCTGTATAGCCGTGCTGGACAACAATGGTCAGAAAATCTTCACTCTGGATGCCATTACACCAGATCGTTTCGCGGACGGCTCCGCAGGCGGAACCCTTGTGATTCTTCCTGATGGTATGGTGGCCGCTTTGACCATCGGAGCGGATGGAAAGAACCGGGAGCTGCACGGCATTGATCCTGACGCCAGGAAATGGGATCACGTGGTGTATCCTCTCTCCGATGGTGTGAGCCAAATCTATGCCGGAAGTGGTGATTACTTGTTCTACTATATGGAGAATGAATCGCTTTTTGGATGGAATTCTGGAGAAAACGCGGGACAAAAGCTGATTTCCTGGGGTTCGGCGGCTTTGAACGCCACCAGCGTGTCATGTTTTTCTCTGCGTGAAGATGACACTATAATTGTCTTAACTCAAGGGTATACCAGCGGCGACATCTATTCTGGATATGTCCGTCTGAGTCGGCTTCTGCCATCAGATGTGATGGAGGATGGGCGCACTGTGTTGGTTTATGGCACGATTGGGCAGGGCGGCTATCTCACTTACCGGATTGACCAGTTTAATGAGAGCAATGACCAGTATTATATTGAAATACGGGACTACGCCGAGGGATTGTATGACAAATGGAACGAGGAGCATGACACCGTCATCCAGACCGCCGAGACAAGAGCGCGGGTAGATATCGTTGCTGGACAGGCACCAGACATCCTCGACGGATCGTTGCTGTCGCTCCAATCTTTAGCCGCTTTGGGTGGATTGGAGGATCTTTGGCCTTATATCGACAATGACCCGGATCTGGGACGGGACGCGCTCATGGACCATGTATTGGAATGTATGGAGATGAACGGCAGGCTCTATCAGGTTTGTAGTGGTTTTTATCTCGTCAGCGCCATCGCATGTGCGAACCTGGTAGGAGAGCGAACCAACTGGACGTTGGATGATGCGCTGAAAATATATGACAAAATGCCGGATGGCAGTATCATTGTAAACACTTACGGAGCCGATCCGGCGCAGGAAACTCTGCTGGCCTTGCTAAAAAGCAACGACCGTTTTGTTGATTGGAGTAACGGGACATGCCAATTTGACAGCAATGAGTTCATTTCACTTTTGGAGCTCTGCGGACGTCTGCGTGATTATCCCAGTCATCAGTATACAGACGATGGAGGCGAGGCTTTACGGGAAGGGCGGCAGTTGTTTGAGCCTGTCACAATCGGGCTACCCTTCGGGCGGTATGAAGATTCTGCCATGTTGTCTGCTCTGACGCGCAGTGAAGCCAGATGCGGCGGACCGGGGGCCCTGATGGACTACGGAAGCCAGGTCATTGGGAAATACGGTCTCAGTGGTACCCATTGCTGGGTGTTTGGAGACCTGGCCGCTATGGATCGCACAGGTACAATTGGTACAGTGAAAGATGTTGGTTACGCAAAGTATGTCGGGTTTCCAACAGAGAGTAGTTCGGGCAGTTACTTCGTAACAGAACAACCAGTGGCCATGTCTGTTACCTGCAAGAACAAAGAAGGGGCGTGGGCGTTTATTCGCAATCTGTTGCTCCCTGGCGGCAATGCCATAGTAGAAAACGCCTTTGGGGATAGTTATTCGTACATGCCCAGTCTTCCAATCAATAAATGCGATTTTGACACGATGATTACTAATGCTATGGAACCAGAATGGTGCCGCGATAAAAAGAACAAAAATGATGTGGATGCAGGTTTTCTCCTGGATGAAAATGGTCAGAAAATAGAACTGCCAGTCAATATGTTTCAGATTGGGTCCCCTGTTACAATGACTGTCCTTCAGATGGCGCTTACCCAGGAGCAGTATGATCTATTTATGGACCTATACGGAGCCACTGATCGTGTGGAATCTTCCGACAATACGATAGAAATGATTGTGAAAGAAATAACCGGCCCATTCTTTGCTGGAGATCGGTCCGCTGCGGAAACGGCAAAGCTGATTCAAGGGAGGGTTCAGCTATATTTGGGGGAACAGAGGTAGGTAGGATTAAGAGTTTGAAGAGCGATGTTGAACACTAGGTTCAACATCTTTGAGTGATAGACAGACTGTAAAAAGAGGAGAAAGATAATGAATTTGCTATATATTTGGAATTCGGCATATTCCGGCGAGGAGAGAAACGAAGGATATCTGCTCAGCGGCAGATATGAGATCACATTTACCGGAACAGACAGGCTGTTGTCCATCCGACGGAGGGAGGCTGTGTTTGCCGAGGGGTTCTGGGGCGAACATGTCTGTGATGTGATGGCGGTCGTTGGATGCAATGGTGCAGGAAAGACTCAGCTGGCTTACTACATCATGGAGACACTGGATGAGGCCAGCAGGATAAGTGAAGCCATTCCCAATTCCCAGCAGAGCTGGTTCCATTTCCTCCTTGTTTTCGAAGGCGATGGAGGGGGAGAACCGGAAATCGAGATATTTACTTCAGGGCTGGAACTGACGGTGGACACACAGCTGGGATATGAGATATATTCCCGGCAGGGCGATTTGAAGCGATTCAAATTTGCATACTTTACTGATGCTCTGTCCCCCCTGGATTACAGATACGAAAAATATGGCGTTGTGCATGACGGCTCTCTGGGCGGAAACATTCGTCAGTCCTTTAAATACAACCGGGAGATGCACTACATCAATAACCAGAGAGACCCAGTTATCAACTATTTCAATAACGAGATGGAAGATATCCTGGAGTTTGTTTGTTTTGATAAAAACCAAGAGGGTATCCCCTTTGCCCTGCCGAAGAGGGTTACTTTCTCTCCGGTGGACTTCTGGGTAAATTTGAATTATATTTCGGATGAGTTGGATCGCATGGGAAACCCAAACGGGAAGGATATCCTTAGGGGAAAGTGCATTGAGATACAGAAGAAGTATGGACAAAATATGTGTAGCATATTGGCAATCCACCTGATGCTCAATTTGTTTAAAACGTTCTGCATACCCCAGGCGTCATCGGAAGATTTGAGCGCGACAGCGGAGTTCTTTTTGGAGAAAATCAACCATCTGGAATGCTGCAGTGAAGGTGCCTTTGATGTGGTACTCCGGCTACTAGATGAGGTTAGGGCGGATAGAGACTCAGTAATCATAAGCCGCTACCAAAATGCGCTCCACTGGATGAAGAAACAATCTGCGCTTCAAGGAGACCGGTGGAAAAGGATGTTGTGGAGGTTGGATCTGGAAGAGGAACGAGAGACCGTTTTGGAACTGTTCAGCCATTACCGGGAAACCAATTTCCCCTACCCCTATTTGTCTGTTTCCTTCGGACTGAGTACTGGTGAGTATGCGTTCTTACGGCGGTTTGTTCGAATTAATGAATTGCTTAGCAAGAATTCCAGAGGGCAGGCCTATGTGATGAACAATTTGGGCTATGAGGTGCAGTGTAGCAGCGTAATGCTTTATCTTGATGAAGCAGACCAGTCTTTGCATCCTGAATGGCAGCGGAAATATCTGGACTGGCTGTTACAGTTTGTCTCTGCACGGTTTAAAACCTGCTCAGTCCAGTTGGTCATTGCGACCCACTCTCCCATTATGCTCTCCGACATCCCCCAAAACCATGTGTTGTACCTTCGGAACAACGGGAGGGAAATTCAGGCGGAAAGACGCTTGGTCCGGACCTTCGGCAGTAACATCCATACTCTGTTCCGGGATGCCTTTTTTCTGGAAGAAGGGACGATGGGTGCCTTCGCAGAGCGGAAAATTAATGAGATTGCCCGTTCGCTGCGGAGTTTTGGCAATGAGGTTCCCCCAGAAACGCTACAGCTTGTGGAGGAAATCGGAGATGATGTAATTCGGGGTAAGCTGCGGCAGATGTGTGAAGTCCGCCCGCTATATAATTCGATGCATCAAGAGGACCAGACCATTAAGGAGACTCTCCGTTTACTACGAAGTCAGAGTGAACGGCTGGAAGCCGCTATCAGGGAATTGGAGCATATGAGGTATGATCAAGATTGAATTAAATGACGAGAAAAGAGAGAAAATCGAAAGGATTTTCCTGGAGGACCTAGTGGATGGTACGTCCAGAGATAAACGGCAGAGGAAGAAAGGAAAATTGATCGAGGATTTGAACAACTGCCGGCCCCTGTTGGAAGGGGACAAAACTAACCCAGCGCCATATCATTTTCGGCAGCTGGCCCAATACCTCTACGATGATACGGGCAAACCGAACATTGCGAACGTGAAAGCATTATTGCTGGCAGACCGGAAGTGTATGGAGACATTCGCCGGACAATTTGGCCCTTTTACTACAAAAGAGGCCAACAAGTTACTGGACAAGGTGTTTCGCTACACGAATTTCTCTAATCGAAAGGTAGTTAATGAAATCCTGCGAGAGATGGAGGTTCCGGTGTGTCCCTACTGCAATCGGCTCTACATCACGGCGCTGAAAAGGAAAAAAGTACGACCCCAGCTGGATCACTTTTTCCCTAAGTCCAAGTACCCATATCTAGCGCTATGTCTCTACAATCTAATCCCCAGCTGCGGCGTGTGCAATCAAGCAAAATCCGACTTGGACCCGCTAGATTCGCGATATCCGCCTCTACTGTACCCCTATGAGGAGGAATTCGGAGAGGACGTAGTTTTCGCTTTGAAGCTTAAAGGCCAAGATGACTTCGTCCGAAAAATGCGGGGCGACTCCTCTAAAATTCAGGTGCATATCGACAGCTCATCCTCCAAACTGAAACTGAAAGTGGATCAGCAGGTCGAGAGACTCCACTTGGCCGAACTGTATAATGAGCATGGGGATTATGTGGCCGATATTTTGAAGAGCTACCATATTAACACGGAAGCTCGGGTAGTGGAGTTGATCCAGTGCTTTCCGGATCTTTTTACCACCCGAGACGAGGTTCGAAGCCTGATGTTCATGAGCGACATAAGCAGGGAACGATGGGGCAGAAGGCCTCTGGCCAAACTCACCCATGACATATACTTCGAACTGGACAACCTACCGACATGAACTGCCACGGAATGCATGATCCCGAAACACTTGAATACTTTGGCATCGAGGATAGCGGAACAAATGACCAACAAACTCTGGGATTTAGGAAACAACTTAAATAATTGAGTTTGTTCGCGATAAACACCCTGCGGTGGTAGCCGACAGCTCTTTCTACATATGCTGGTTCTCTTCCTTTTGGCTCTCTGAAATCAAACCTATCCTACAGTCCCTTCCTTTGTAGACACAGGTGCAATTCACCGCAGAAAAATCTGGAAGATTTTCCTGTGTTTGGATCTTCGGCCCCGCGATATTTGATTGCAGACGAGGCGGCAAAAAAGATTTTCTTTACCTATCTTGCTTGACTAAAGGAGGGATCGGGATGGAAAACAGGAACGGGAATATATTTTCAGATACTGAATGGTACTGCCGGAAGGACCCTGAGGAAGATCGATTTTATGAGATATTTTTCCAGATGTGCCAGAAATTTGGTGTGAGATGGGCCAGCGCAGAGGAAAAAGAGCGGCGGTTCATTGAAGAGGTTACCAGAGTTACCTATGAGCGGGAGCGGGCGCTGCGGCTGGGATTCCCGCTGTCGGATGTTCGTCCATCGTTTGCTTCCTGAAGCCGGTCTGACCCACAACCTGACCCACACGGCGAAAAAAGCGGACGAAGACAGTGGAGCGGATAGGACGAAAAACTTCATTTTCCCGGAACAAACAGGCCCGGAAACTGCTGCATACCAGCCTTTTCCATGTTTGCAATCAATTGGTAAGGATGAGGTCGGCAGTTCGAATCTGCCCAGCAGCTCCAGAAAACTCCCGAAATCGCAGGATTTCGGGAGTTTTTGTTGCAGTTTTGCTTAAATTTATTTGGGTCAGAATGTGGGTCAACCGGACTGATCCACACCGTGACCCACACGCCGAAATGTCCGGAAAGGGACAGAGAGTGCCAGGCAGGAAGTTCTGCTTTCCTGCCTGGCTTTTTTCGTTGCTTTTTCTGCCCTACATGACCTTCGCCATAAAATTCCCCATAGTCTCCGCCGCCTGGTTCTGCATCTGCCGGGTGGCGTGGGTGTAGGTGCGGAGGGTGAATCCGGCATCATAGTGGCCCAGCATACTGGAGACCGTTTTCACATCTACACCGTTCTGGAGGGCCAGGGTTGCGAAAGTGTGACGGAGGTCGTGAAATCTGATGTGCTCCAGACCGGCGTCTTTCAGTATCTTTTCGTGAAGCTTTACCACCGAGTCCGGGTGGTACATTTCACCGGTCACCGGCGAAGGGAACATGTACTGGTTGTCCGGGTGCTTGCTGTGTTCCTGGATCAGTAGGTCGACCGCATCCTGTGGGATGGATACTTGCCGTACCGAGGTCTCTGTCTTTGGCCTGGAGAGCATCACCTCTCCGCTGGGATTGCGGACGTACTGCTTGCTGACGGAGATCGTTTTATGTTCTGCATCCAGATCAGACCAGGGTTGAAACAGGGCGGTTTTCCCTTTGTTTTTCTTCATTCCGACCACCTGGGACAGCCAACAGGGGGTAAAACCGACCACCTATGGAAAGGCCCCGACCCGCGTTGCGGGGCGGTGTGGCTGGCAGGGGGGCGCGTAAGCGACCACCTGCCTTTATCCTGCACATTTTTCGACCCCTCGGTTCACCTGCCACTTTCGGTTGTGCTGATTTCGCTGGATGGCGTACATCGGCCACACGCTTTTGACACGGCTACGTCTGCGATGAGGGCCGGCGTTGTTACCTTCCGGACGCCCACGAGGCCACACAGCGGCGCACAGGCTGTGACGAGAGCCTTTCCTTGTTTACAGCGACACAGTTTTTGCGTACTCCCATCTTGCTTTTTCCATCTCCAGTCGGCGCAGCTCATTCCGCTGGTGAGCATCCAGTACCTTTTGGAATGGACGGATGATGTAGAGCAGACTTCCGTTGTGCTTGAGACCGGTCTTGGTAAAAACTGTGGTGTCCTCTGTGCTGATGAGTCCTTTGTCAGCGAGAGAGCATACGTGTTTGCGCACTGTGTTGACACTCATCTGTGTCGCTGCACCGATGGTTCTGTAGCTGGGCCAGCACTGGTGGGTACGCCGATTTGCACAGCGGAGCAGGTAAGAGTACACTGCGAACTCTCCAGGCGATAATCCCAGAGAAAAAATTTCGTTGGGTGTGGGAAAATAGTTTTTGCTTGCCTTGCTCACTGCGTTCCTCCTTGGGTGTGTTCCTCCACCCACTGAATAAATTTTTCCTTGGGTACCACCATTCTGCTGCCGACTTTCAATACTATGAGAGCATGAAAAATGACTGCCTGCTACCTTGGAAGAGTTTGACCAGTGGCGGCAAGAATCTTGATAAGATCTGGAGCGAGATTTCGTTCCAGATTTTTTATACGATGAGGTTATCTTGTATAAATAAACTTCGAGTAATTGCGGATAACCATGCAAGCTACCTGCACAAAGTCCGCGGCGTAACGGGGTAAGGGGTAGTCCTTCCGATAGACCAGACTGAAAGTGCTCTCCTGCATATTATTCCGCAGGGGGAAGATAAAAAACTTTCCATCCAGCTCGTCCAATTCTTTGCGGTATTGATAGAAAATCACGGGCGACAGGAGACCGGCCCCCTCACCGTTTTTTGAAAATTGATAAATCAATCCTTGCTGATCCGATTCGAATACCAGCTTGGGTTTCGGTAGTGGGCAAAGAAGGTATCCAATTCATCCCGCAGCTTATTGCCTTGGCGGACGGTGCCAAAAGGCAATTCAGCGATACGGTCAAAGTCTGCGCCCTCCTGCTGGAAGTCCGCTAAGAGACGCTGCCAGGTATCAGGATAGTACTGGACCAACAGTTCCTTGGAAAAACAGCAGTACATAACCTCCCGGGCCAGTTCAATCCGGTGCTGGTTTGGATTGGTTGGGATGTTAATTCCTAGATACAGGTCCAGATTCCCCGCCTGCAAAAGTTCATCAAGATAGGAGCTGTTCCCATCCACCAATTCAATTGCAATATTGGGGTGAGAGGGGTGATAATATTTCCACATATCCGGAAAGAATACGTTGCTGCGCAGTCTGGATATCCCCACCTTCAAAGCCCCACGGCAGTTGGTGGAGATATCGGAAAAGGCTGCCAGCATCTTTTTTTCGGAGTCCAGGATCTGTTTCCCATAAAAAACCATCTGCTCTCCCTCAAGGGTAAGATGGAGAGCCGGCTTACGCTGGAACAGCTGCACATGGTACTCCTCCTCCAGACGCTTGATGTGGCTGCTCAGGGCCTGCTGACTGATATAGAGCCGCTCTGCTGCCCGGGTGAAATTCATCTCCTCAGCAGTGATTAGGAAATACTCGATGCTCTTTAAGTTCATGTTGTCTCTCCTCTATTTGCTTTGTCTCATTTTAATGCAGTCCGGCCTATATTACAAGATTTGTGTTGTTAAAAACAGAAAAAATTGCTGTTGGACAATTGTGGCATTCCAATGCTATGATGAAATTAAGGAAGCCGGCTAACCGAAACAAAACAGAAAATAAAGGAGAGGTTTTCATGACAGTTAAGACATTTTTGAGCGATATGCTCCTGCTGTCGGTCTTTATGCTCATCGGATTCTTTGTCCGTGAAAAGGTCAAACCCCTGCAAAAGCTGTTTCTCCCCTCATCCCTCATCGGTGGGTTGATCCTGCTGATCCTTGGCCCCCAGCTGGTCAATGTCATTGCGGTTCCAGAGAGCTTTTCCGGACTTCCCAGCGCACTAATTGATGTGGTCATGGCCTCTCTGGTGTTTGGTGTCAGCTTTAACCGGGAGAAGATTGCCTCCTATCTGGACTACACCTGCGTTCCCATGACAGCCTACGGAATGCAGATGGCGGTGGGTGCGCTTCTTGGCTTCCTGCTGACCAAGCTCTGGCCCGGCCTGCCCGAAGGCTGGGGCGTGATGGGTGTTTTCTCCTTCCACGGCGGCCACGGCACCGCTGCTGCTGCGGCTGCCACCTTCGAAAAGCTGGGCATCGACGGCAATATGGCCGTAGGCATGGTTCTGTCCACCTTTGGACTGATTGTGGCTATGCTGGTAGGTATGGCGCTGGTGAATTTCGGCGTCCGCCGGGGCTGGGCCACCTATGTAAAGGAGCCCAAAGCACAGCCTGCGCACTTCTATGGCGGCGTCCTGCCGGAGGAGAAGCGTACTGCCACCGGTCACACCGTGACCACCGGCATCAGCATCAACCATCTGGCCCTCCAGGGTGCGTGGCTGCTGGCCGCCCTGTTCCTGGGCCGCAAGCTGTTTGATGTGGTCAGCCTGGCCGCCCCCGCCATCGGGGAGCTGCCCAGTGTCCTGCGGGGCGTGTTTGGCGGCGCGGTGCTGTGGCAGCTGTTGAAAATGACCAAGCTGGACAAATATGTGGACCTGAAGACCATCAAGCTGATCAGCGGTTTCCTGCTGGAGATCGTAGTCTTTACCGCAATGGCTACCCTGGATGTGGAATTTGTCTCTACATACATCGTTCCCATCCTAGTCTATACTCTGGTAATTGTTGTGCTGACGGTGCCCATCATCCTGTTCAGCGCCTACCGTTTCTGCAAGAACGAGTGGTTTGAAAAGGCCATGATGGCTTTCGGAGCCGCCACCGGAAATACCTCCACAGGGTTGGCTCTGGTTCGTGCCGTGGACCCAGACTCTCAGAGCTCCGCCGGCGACACCCACGGCGTCTATACTACCCTCACCTGCTGGAAGGATGCTTTCGTCGGGTTGACCCCGGTCTGGATTCTGAGCGGCGTGGGACTGACCATGGGGGTTGGTATTGCGCTGATGGTTGGATTCTTTATCTTCGGATTTATCTTCTTTGACCGGAAACGTCGTAAAAACTGAATCAGCATCCACCATAAAACGGAAAAGGAGCGTAAAAAATGAGTGTTATCCTGATGGATTGTACCCTGCGTGACGGGGCAAATGTTGTGGGTAAGGGCTTTTCCGCCGAGATTACGGATATGGTGCTGGACGGACTGACGGCCTGCCATGTACCTATCATTGAGTTTGGCAACGCCGGAGGCATCGGCGCTTACGAGGTGGCCGGCTTCACTAACGCCGAGACCGACCAGACCTACCTGAATATCGCCCAGAAGTATCTGGACCGGGGCTCCCAGTTGGGTATGTTCCTGAATGCCAAGCGGTATCGGGAGAAAAATGTGGCCCTGGCCAAGGAGAGCAGCCTGTCCTTCCTGCGGGTGGGGGCGGACGCCGGAGATGCGGATATCTCCATCCCGGCCATCCGCAACATCAAAAAGGCGGGCCTGAAAGCCTTCTACTCCGCTATGAAAGCCTATCTGCTTACCCCGGATGAGTTAGCCGAGGAGGGCAAAAAGCTGGAGCAGGCTGGGCTGGATCAAATCACCATCATGGACTCCGCTGGAACCATGCTTCCTGGCCAGGTAGCGGAGTACACCCAAAAGCTGACCCGGGCGGTCTCTATCCCGGTGGCCTTCCACTGCCACAACAATCTGGGCCTCTCCGCCGCCAATGCAGTGGCCGCCTATGAGAACGGCGCCGCTATCCTGGACTGTGGCCTGATGGGCATGGCCCGCAGCGCAGGAAATCTGGCCACAGAGATGTGCGTGGCCATCATGCACCGGTACGGGCAGATGCAGGACATCGATCTGTATGGGATGCTGGAGTTCATCGACAGCCGTCTCCAGCCCGCTATGGATGCTCACAATTATCACAACCCTGTGACACCTCTGGACCTGATTCTGGGTTTGTCCGGCTGCCACTCCAGCTTTGTGAAAAAGTTTAAGGCAGCTGCGGAGGAGCATCAGGTGAACCTCTACCAGCTGATTACCGAAGTTTCTGCCATCAACCGGAAGGCACCATCGGATGAGTTGATTGCTCAGACCGCCGCCGCACTGAGATGAGGGAGGGAGATCAAATGATAAACGTCGTATTGGCGGGCCAATATCCCGCCGGGACCTGTGAGAAGCTCCGAGCTATGCTGCCCGAGGAGCAGTTCACCCTGACAGTGGTGGATACCCAGGAGGCCTACAGTGCCATGACCGATGCGGAGATCATGATCCTGCGCATTTTCAAGGCTCCGAAGGAAGTGATTCTGCGCAACCCCAAGCTGAAGATGATCCTGCGCTGGGGGGCGGGCTACGACTCTGTGGATATTCAGGCTGCCGGGGAGCGGGGCATCCTGGTGACCAACACCCCTGGGGCCAACGCCGGTGCGGTGTCCGAGCTGGCGGTGATGCTGATGCTGGCGGTGGGACGCAAGCTCCTATGCCACACCCGGAGCCTGGATAGGGGGGAGTGGAGCAAAAACACCTATCTGAACAGCTCCTTCTGCCTGAACAACAAGCTGGTGGGCATCGTGGGCGGCGGCAATATCGGCCGTCAGGTGGCAACCAAGGTCCAGGCCTTCGGCGCCCGGGTGCAGTACTACGACCCCTGCCGTCTTCCCGCTGAGCTGGAGGAACAGTGTCGTATGACCTATGTTCCCCTGGAGACCCTGATTGAAACCTCCGATATTATCAGCCTCCACGTGCCCCTGCTGGACTCCACCCGCCACATGCTGGGCGGGGAGGAGATGAGGCGGATGAAGGATGGGGCCGTCATCATCAACACCGCCCGGGGCGGTCTGGTGGACGACGAGGCCCTGGTCCGGGCGGTGCGCTCCGGCAAGCTGGCGGGGGCCGGCCTGGACGGCGTGGAGCGGGAGCCCCTTCCTGTCGGCGACCCGCTGCTCACCGAGTCCAATATCATCATCACCCCCCACATCGGCGGCGGGACGGCGGATATCGGAGATATGATTATCCCCATGCTAGTCCGGGATATTCAGGACTTCACAGCGGGCAGAGAACCGGTGCATATTGTGAATCAGAAATTTTTGCGCAAATAGCAAGAGATGCCAAGAAAAGAAAGTTGAGAGAGCATGGCTTTTCCATCGATGAGTTCAATACTTATGTTGTGCCGTAATCCCGGTGCGGTGCTTTCTGGTGCCATACATATCCATTAACTTTTAAACCATTCGCTCCATGTGGACTTGTTCCACACCACTGAAATATTGGAATAACAGATCCAGAAAGAATTTTGAGTAGTGGGACAGGTAACGGTCTTTCATACGAATCAGGGACAGCCTCTGAGCCAGAGGCTGTCCTTTGTAATTCAGGGGAAAGATATTGATATCCTCCGGGATTTCTTTCTTCTGGCTGACCAGGCTCATCTGGGAGATAAAGCAGGCTGCCAGCCGCTGGAAGCAAACGGTGGTCCCAACTTGGGTGTAGGTACTGGTGATATAAGCTCTGGGAACGATGTTGACCGCCTCGAAGCACTGATTAATCTGCCGCCCCATGCGGTTGTTGAAAATGCAGAAGGGCAGCTTGGCGAAATCCTTTACATCTGCCCCGCGGATCGCGTTCTCCTTCAGGGCCTGGGCCGTTTCTCCATAACAATTTTGAAGCAGGGAGTCTGACATGCAGAGGTAGACCTGGTCGTCCATCAGCTGGTGGCTGACCAGCCTGGGGTGCTCCTCTCCGTTGAGGGTAACCGCGAAATCCAGAGAGCCGTCCAGCACCAACGGTTCCAGGCGGGCGGTAACGGCATCTGTGATCCGGATATCCACATTGGGGTATCGGGCGGAGAATTGGGGCAGAATGGCGGGCAGGCACATGTTCAGCCGCAGATTGCTGGCCCCGAAGCGGAGTATGCCCCGCTCCTGTTGAGAAATGTCGGACAGGATATCTTTTAAATTGACCTGTTCCTTATTCACCACATCGGCAAAACCCAGCACAAACTCCCCGGCGGTGGTGAGGGAGAGAGCGGGCTTGCGGTGGAGCAGCTTGGTACCATAGTAGTCCTCCAGCCGTTGGATGTGGTTGCTCAGGGTCTGCTGGGAGATAAACAGCCGGTTGGCCGTGCGGGTCATGTGCAGGTCCTTGGCCAGTTCAGAGAAATAGTACAGGCTGATGAGGTCCATCAGAGCACCTCCACAAAATTATTTTGTTGAAAACTTAAATATTCGCTGTTTTACTTTTGGCTCGCTTTATATTACTATGAAAGCACAGGAAATACAAGGGCTTTCAGCCAAAAGAAACATAATTTTAGGAGGAGTTCCAGATGTCTGTAGGAAAGAGAATCTATCTGAAGCGTGAGATGCCCGACCCAGAGGTCATGGCCCAGTTCAAGACCATTCCCGCCTCTAATACCGCCGACGTGATGAACCGCAGCTGCGCCATG
>OFHO01001875.1_pt1 | contig 13984 bp, 17 predicted proteins | sample 1521531 | NCBI WGS metagenome assembly OFHO01 (sample SAMEA3504124, study PRJEB24116) | mouse gut metagenome | biome: mouse gut; feature: mouse-associated habitat; material: faeces | place: Denmark | collected 2011
CCTCCCCTGCCCCTCCGGCCGCCGCAGCCTCTGCCCCTTCCCCCTCCCCCGTCCCCCTGCGGGAGGAACAGGTGGTGGGGGGACAGAGAATCACCACCCTCCATTCCCGCGTGAAGCTCACCCCCAGCCAGCAGAACCAGCTGATTCGCCAGGACCCGGAGATTCCCCAGCTGCTGGAGCTTTTGCAGGAGGTGCTCAGCCGCCCCCTCACCCCCTACGAGACCGAGGGCTTTCTTTACCTTTACAGCGGGCTGCGCCTTTCCGCCAGCTACCTGCTGCTGGCGGCCCAGTACAGCCGGGAGATTGGCAAGGACAGCATCCGGCAGATAGAACGGCTGGTCACCGGCTGGGTGGAAAAAGGGGTGGAGACCTACGAGCAGGCGGAGGCGGAGATTCAGCGCCTGGTCCGCCGCCGGAAGAACGAGGGGGTTATACGGGAGCTGTTCGGCATTGGGGAGCGGAAGCTCTCCTCCAAGGAAAAGGACTACATCGAGCACTGGTTCACCGACCTGGGGTACGGGCCGGAGCTCATTAAGCTGGCCTACGACCGGACGGTGGACAACACCGGCAAGGTGGCCTTCCCCTACCTGAACAAAATTTTAAACCGCTGGAAGGAAAAGGGGGTGTGCACCCCCGACGAAGCGGTTGCGGAGATGGAAAGCGGCCCCAAGGCCCCGGTTGGGGGCCGGGGCCAGAAAGCAGCAGCGGAGCCGGCGGAGACCTCCTTTGATTTGGAGAAAATCCGGCGGCTGATGGAGGAGAACTCCGGAGGATAAGCCATGTATTCCACCAGAGCTATACAAACGGCGTCGGGCATCCTGCAAAGGCGGCGGCAGCAGGCCCGCCAGGAGGCGGCCGCCCGCCAGGAAAAGCTGTTTGCCCGCTACCCGGAGCTGGAGCAATACGACCAGCGGCTGCGGAGCCTTACCCGGAGCATCGCCCTGGCGGCGGTTTCCGGCAAGGGGGCGGAGACGGAGCAGATTTTGGCCGAGATTCAGCAGCTGCAAGGGGAGCGCAGAGCCCGGCTGGAGCAGCTGGGCCTGGCCGCTGGCTGCCTGGAGCCCCAATACACCTGCCCCCTCTGCCAGGACACCGGCGCGGTGGAGGGAAAGCGGTGCCAGTGTATGGAGACCCTCCTGCGGGAGGAGAGCTGCCGGGGGCTGCCCTCGGTGGTGCTGGACGGCCGCAGCACCTTTGATACCTTTGACCTGGGCTACTACCCGGACACCCCCGTTCCCGGCGGCCGTTCCCCCAGGGAGCGGATGGCCAAAATACTGGAGCGGTGCCGGGACTACGCCTGCCACTTTGGGGCACAAAGCGGGAGCCTCCTCTTTTTGGGGCGGACGGGCCTTGGCAAGACCCACCTTTCCCTGGCTATTGCCGGGCAGGTGGCAAAGCAGGGGGCGACGGTGCTGTACGCCTCCGCCCAGTCCATCATCGACCGGTACGAGCGGCTGCGCTTCGACCGCGGCCCCACCCCCGACGACCGGGAGTTCGCCCAGATGGCCCCCCGGTGCGACCTGCTGGTTATCGACGACCTGGGGGCGGAATTTTCCACCGCCTTCTCCCAGTCGGTGCTCTATAACATCCTCAACGAGCGCATCACCGCCGGTCTGCCGGTAATCCTCAGCTCCAACCTCACCCTGGAGCAAATCAGCGCCACCTACAACGAGCGCATCGCCAGCCGCATCCTCTGCGGCTGCACCAGCTTCGTCTTCACCGGGGAGGATATCCGCTTTTTGCGGCAGATGGAGAAGAAAAAGCAGTAGTACGCAAAAGCCGGGGAGCCAACAAGCTGGCCCCCCGGTTTTTATCGGAATAAATCGCTATGGCTCCCCGTCCGTGTCAAGTGCAAAATCAGCTCATTTTGGTCAATTTGGTAAATAAGCAGCCAGTCGGGGGTTAATCAGCGGGAGTTTCATTACTGGTCTCCAACTCCTCCATCAGCTCTTCCACCGAAGAAAAAGCCCGGCTAAGCTCAATGCCTCTTTGAACATCCTCCATGGCTTTTCTTGTCTCCTCATTGGGGACATCCCCGCCAATTTCAAGCGCGCCGAAAATTTCTCCCGGTCCGCAGTACGCTTTCATATCTTCCCACTGCTCTTCTGCTTTAAATACTCGTTGACAAAGCCGTCCAAATCCCCGTCCATCACCGCCTGGACGTTGCTGGTCTCGAAGCCGGTGCGGTGGTCCTTCACCATGGTGTAGGGCATGAAGACATAGGAGCGTATCTGGCTGCCCCAGGCGATGTCCTTCTGGTCCCCCTTGATGTCCTCTATCTTATCCAGGTGCTCCCGCTCCTTTATCTCGATGAGCTTGGAGCGGAGCATATTCATGGCTACCTCCCGGTTCTGGAACTGGCTGCGCTCCACCTGGCAGGCCACCACAATGCCGGTGGGCAGGTGGGTGAGGCGCACCGCCGAGGAGGTCTTGTTTACCTTCTGGCCGCCGGCGCCGCTGGAGCGGTAGACGTCCATTTTGATGTCCTCCTCCCGAATCTCCACCGACATATCGGCGGTAATCTCCGGCATCACCTCCAGGGAGGCGAAGGAGGTTTGGCGGCGGCCGGAAGCGTCAAAGGGGGAGACACGCACCAGGCGGTGGACCCCGGTCTCCGCCTTCAGGTAGCCGTAGGCGTTAAGGCCCTCCACCAGGATGGAGGCGGATTTGATGCCTGCCTCATCCCCGTCCAGGTAGTCCAGAATCTTGTAGGTGAAGCCCTTCTTTTCAATGTACATGGTGTACATCCGGTACAGCATCTGGGCCCAGTCCTGGGCCTCGGTGCCGCCGGCCCCGGCGTGGAAGGTGAGGATGGCGTTGCGGCTGTCATACTCCCCGGTGAGAAGGGTGGAAAGGGTCATGGCCTCCATCTCCTTCTGGAGGGTGTCGGTGTCCCGAAGGGCCTCCTCGTAGACCGAGCCGTCCTCCTCCCCCATCCCCAGCTCCACCAGGGTGAGGGTGTCCTCGTAAAGAGCGGTGAGGCGGCGGTAGCTTTCCAGCTTCCCCTTCACCGCCCCCGCCCGCTGGAGGATTTTCTGGGAGGCCTCGGCGTTGTCCCAAAAGCCCGGCTCGGCGGTGCGCTGGTCCAGCTCCTGGCTTTCCACCTCCAGGCGGTCGATGTCCAGCGCCTGGCGCAGCTCCCGGAGCTGGGGCTCCAGGGCGGTGAGGCGCAGTCTCAATTCTTCCAGTTCCAATATTGCCATAGCAAAATACCCCTTCAATAGCGGACGCCGCCCCCTTTGGGGCCGGTGCCCGGCGTTTCCTTCGTGCTGTCCTATTGTATCCTATTTTTTCCCAAATGTAAAGATAGGCTGCCGCAAGGGGGACTTCTTTTTCTTTTCACGAGAAAAGAAAAAGAAGCAAAAAGAAAAGCGGCAAGGGCTATCAAGATAAAGGTGCAGAATCTTGGACTCCAGGCACTCGCTTACGCTCTTTGCTTAGGTGAGGCCGAAGGCCGTGTAGGGCGAGACACCGGCGGCACGCCGGTTCTGGCTGTTATTTTATCACATCTGCGGCAAATTTACCACTTTTCACCGCCAGGAAGACGGGGAACGGGTCTTTTACGCAAAACTTTACAATTATTTCATTGCAAACGGACGGTTCCTGGCCTATAATATGCTGTAGCTACAAAGTAGGAGTTGATACTGTGTCAAATTACACGGGATATCGCTGCCCGGTTTGCGGGAAAGCCTTTGCCCAGGGGGACGACGTGGTGGTCTGCCCCGACTGCGGCGCTCCCCACCACCGGGAATGCTACCGGAGCCTGGGGCGCTGCGCCTATGAGGAAAAGCACGCCGCGGGGGAAGCCTGGTCCCCTGCCACCGCCGCCGGGGAGGAGGAAGGCGCCCCCCAGCAGCCGGCCGCCATCCTCTGCCCCCGGTGCGGTTCCCACAACCCGGCGGGGAATATCTTCTGCCAGGTGTGCGGGCAGCAGCTTACCGCGGGGCAGGCCCCTCCCCAGGATAGCCCCCAGGGCTACCACTCCCCCCAGGGCAGCGGCTGGGCTCCGGGAGCCCCCCAAGGCGCCGGCGCGCCGCCCCCCTGGGTGCAGGAGCTCTTCACCGAGATGATGGAGGAGCCGGAAATTGCCCCCGGCATCTCCAACCGGGAGGTCTGCGACTATGTGGGCCCCAACAACCTGGTGTTCCTGATGCGCTTCCAGCGCCTGCTCCGCTCCGGGGCCAAAATCTCGGTGAACTGGTGCGCCCTCTTCTTCTCCTTCCTCTACTGCTTCTACCGCAAGATGTACAAAATGGGGGTCATCCTGCTGTGCCTCACCATCGCCTCCATGGTTCCGGTGCTGCTGGCCTTCATGCCCCTGATGCCCACCTTTTCCGAGATGCTTCAGCAGGGCGCCCTTACCGTGGAAAGCCTAAACGCCCTGCTCCAGATGCCCATCGCCCAGCCCTATGTAATGGCCTCCAACATCGCCAGCTTTGTCCAGCTTGCCATCCGCCTCTTCTGCGGGCTGTTCTTCAACCCGGCCTACTGCAAGCAGGTCTGCCGGGGCATCCAGACGGTGCGGGAGCGGGGGCACTTCTCCTCCGGCTCCCCGGAGTACCGCTACGCCCTCATCCGCCAGGGCGGCGTAAACGCCAACGCCGTGCTGCTGGCCTTCTGCTCCCTGATGGTGCTGTATATTCTGGGGGCCTATCTCCTCCTTATGGCCAGCTTCCCTTCCCTGTAATCATCAACCAAAATAAGGACGGTTTTTTGCTATGAATGTGACAAAAGCTGTGATTCCCGCCGCCGGGCTGGGCACCCGTGTCCTCCCCGCCACCAAATCGGTCCCCAAGGAGATGCTCCCCATTGTGGACCGCCCCGCCATCCACTACATTGTGGAGGAGGCGGTGCGGGCGGGCATCACCGATATCCTTATTATCACCAGCCGTGGAAAATCCAGCGTGGAGGATTACTTCGACCGGGCCCCGGAGCTGGAGGAGCGGCTGCTTCGCTCCGGCAAGGAGGCGCTTTACCGCCAGATTATCGCCGTCACCCAGATGGCCAACATCCAGTATGTCCGCCAGCAGGAGGCCAAGGGGCTGGGCCACGCGGTGCTTTGCGCCAAGAGCTTTGTGGGCAGCGAGCCCTTTGCCGTCCTTTACGGGGACGACGTCATCGTCTCCCCGCCGGACAAGCCGGTGATTGGACAGCTTTGCGAGGCCTACGACCGGTACGGCCTGGGGGTTGTGGGGATGAAGGAGGTGACCCCGGAGCAGATTGTAAAATATTCCTCCCTGGCGGTGGAGCCCCTGGAGGACCGTGTCTACAAGGTCACCGACATGGTGGAAAAACCGGCGCCGGATAAAATCCTCTCCCTCTATTCCATCCTGGGGCGGTGCATCCTCCCCGCGGAGGTCTTTTCCATTCTGGAAAGCACGCCGCCGGGGGCCGGCGGGGAGCTTCAGCTTACCGACGCCATGCGCGCCCTTGCCCGGACCCAGGGGATGACCGGGGTGGATTACATCGGCAAGCGGTACGACATGGGCAACAAGCTGGGGGTGCTGGAGGCCATTGTGGAGGTGGGGGCCGCCCATCCGGAAATCGGCGAAGGGTTTAAGGCCTATCTCCGGGAATTTTGCAGGACACTGGGATGAAACGCTGGCGCTTTTGGGTGATTTTCTGGCCTCTCTGCTGCCTTACTCTCACTGGTGTGATGCTGTACCAGTGGTCCGCCGGGATGGCGTACCGGGACCCGGTCCACGCCGTCTTCCCTATCTTTTCCCTGCTGTTTTTCTTCATCGGCATGGGGATGAAGAAGAACAGCGCCAAACACCGGGAGGTTGCCACCCGCCTGGCCCCCGACGCCACGGTGGCCTATCTGAACACCCGCCGGGGGAACCACGGGACAGTAAAAACCCCGGTGTACCGGTACACCGCCGGGGAGATTTCCTATACCGTCTCCTCCCGGTCCTCTTACAGCCCCTGCCCCGTCCACACCGGGGAGGCGGTGGAGCTTTACTACTCCCCCAGGACCCCCGGACCATCTACGTCCCCAAGGAGGAGCGAACCCGCCTGCGGTGGGCCAGGCTCCTCTGCGGCATCGGGGTGGCGTTCCCCTTCTTCGCTTTGGCCGCCCCTTGGCTTACCCCCTGGGTGGAGAGTTTGCCTTAGCCTTAGGTAACGTCGTCACAAGTGTTCGCAGATGCCTTTCCGGCAAATTTAGCCGCTCAACTCATAACGACACTCCTTAAAAAACGCACTGGTCAAAAATCACCAGTGCGTTTTGGCTATTCTCTTTCCCCTCGCAGCCGTTCAAACAAGGCCCTTTGCCGTTTTGTCATTCCCTTGGTGCTGATTTCGTCCTTCTTAAGGTCCGCCCGGATGAGGGCCTTGATATATCCCTGTTTGCTGGGAACCCTGGAGAGCTTTTCCAATATGTCCCTATCGGTGTTGTGGTTCAGGTTCATTACGATTCGGGTGGTGTGGGCCGATGCCCATGCCTTCTTTGCCGCAGAATCTCCCACGATTCCCACCTCCCAGCAGATTTAATCCTCCAAAGTCTTTTGCAAATTATCAACGATTCGGTCAATTTTTTCTGCTCGCTTGTCCTCGTCTGTTTCTTCCCGCAATTCCTTCATATCATCTAAAATAAACCGAATAAAAGCCTTGAACTGGCTATCTGTTTGTCCCATTTCACTTTCCTCCTTTCTGCACCTACATTATACCATCGGTGTACACCGATGTCAAGGCGGATTTTTCCCAATTTTTTTGCTTTTCCGGCGGCGGAGGGCTTGACAAGCGGCCCTGGCGCCGCTATAATTTTAGTGTTATGCCATTTGTTGGCTTAACTCCTTGCCCCATGGGGATACCTGGGGCCTAATGTCCATAAGGAGGTGTAAAAAAATGAGCAAGCCCAACGCAAGCTATGAGACCATCATGGTGATCAGCACCAAGAACGGCGAGGACGCCACCACCGCGCTGGTGGAAAAGTTCAAGACCCTCATCCAGCAGAACGGCACCATCGATTCGGTGGATGACTGGGGCAAGCGCCGTCTCGCCTACGAGATTCAGGACGAGACCGAGGGGCACTATGTGCTGGTGAACTTCACCTGCCCCCCTGAATTCCCTGCCGAGCTGGACCGCGTCTACAAGATTACAGACGGCGTCCTGCGTTCCATCATCGTCGCCAAATAAGGAGGTATCGTTATGTTTAACAAAGCGATCCTCATCGGGCGGCTCACCGCCGACCCGGAGCTGAAGCAGACTGGCAGCGGCACCTATGTGGTAAACTTCCAGATTGCTGTGGACCGGCGCTTTAAGAGCCAGGACGGCGAGCGCAAGGCGGATTTTATCACCATTGTCTGCTGGCGGCAGCAGGCGGAGTTTGTGGCCAAGTACTTCCACAAGGGGGACCCCATCGGCATCGATGGGAGCATCCAGACCCGCAACTACGAAGACCGCCAGGGCAACAAGCGCACCGCCGTTGAGGTGGTGGCGGATAACGTCTTCTTTGTAGGGGGCAAGGGCAGCGGCGCTTCCCAGATGGCCGCCCCTGCTGTTTCCTCCCCCGCCCCCGCCGCCCCTGTGACCTATTCCAGCGGCGCCGACAGCGACTTTGAGGAAGTGGAGACCGATAACGACCTCCCCTTCTAACTGTGCTTTTCACCATCAAATTTACCTGAAAAGGAGGGTTTCATAACCATGGAGCGTACTGATAGACCCATGCGCGACCGCCGGCCCCGCCGGAAGGTTTGCGCCTTCTGCGTGGATAAAATCGAGACCATCGACTACAAGGACGTCCCCCGCCTGCGCCGGTATCTTTCCGAGCGGGCTAAGATCGTCCCCCGCCGCGTCACCGGCACCTGCGCCCGGCATCAGCGGCAGCTGACCGTCGCCATCAAGCGCGCCCGCCATCTGGCGCTGCTCCCCTACGTCAGCGACTGATTTTCCCTGCCCCCTCCTTTTGCGGAGGGGGTTTTTTCTGCGCCAAAAAACTCCGCCCCATCTGGGACGGAGTTCTTTTTATGTACTGGCAGAGGCTGGCAGTCCTTAAAGCCTATATCGCCTCAACAGGCCTTTTTGTGGCGTTACCCCGAAGGGCTTCCCGGTTTATTCGGGCAGCGTCACCAGCTTGCCTGCGGCGTAGTCAATCTCAAAGGCAGGGGTGCCGTCGGGGCTGAAATACGCCCTGGAGTCGGTAATAACCCCGTCCTCCGGCCAGAACAACCACCGGTTTACCCCCTCCACCTTCCCCAGGGGGTTCCCCTTCAGGTCGTAGGAGCAGACGGTGGAGGTGTTGTCCGGATCAAAGAGGTACAGGGTGCCGCCGGTAATCGCGGAGGGGATGCCAAGAATGGGGGAATCCCAGACCTCCTTGAGCTCCTTGTCCAAAAGCATGGTGTAGACCCGGTTGTCCGCCCCCTTCAGGGCGATGGCGGTATAGCCCTCGCCGGTAACGGAGACATAGGAGCTGGAGCTGTGCAGCTTATCGGCGTACTTTCCCTGATAGCGGGACCATTGGCCGGATGCGATATCATACCGGTAGACCGGGATGACCTGGGAATCGGATCGGTCGGTAAAGAGCATAACGCCGTCCCTGTGCCCCAAATAAAAGGGATCTTTGCCAATCTCCTTTGGGACGGTAATGGAGTTCAGAACGCCCTTGCTGTCCGCATAGGTATACTCTCCGGGGTTGGGGTTGCGGTTCTCCTGGTTGGAGGCGCCGCGAAGCATCATGATCCCGTCCTGGCAGAGAAGGTCCTGAAAAGCGGAGGTGTTTGTCATGGTAAGCTGATCCCGCTGCCAGACGTCGGCTTGCGCAAAATAAAGGTCGGCATACCGGACGCCGCGCCCGTAGTTGTTGCGGGCGGTGATCTGCTCCTCTGTAAACTCCTTGTCGGTGTTGGGGACGATGGCAAAGATCCCATCGCCCCAATACCCTAAATTGACGGTGCAGCCGTAGGAAAAGGAGGTCAGCTCCTTGCCGGAGCCGTCGTACAGGTGATAGACCCAATCCTCGGCGTCAAACCCGGCCTGGTGCTCCTCGATGACGAGGTAGCCGTCACCCAGGGCGGCAAAGAGACGCAGGTCGTCACCTAACGAATGGGTGGCCGCCTTGCCGTCGGGGCCGATGACAGAAACGGCATTGTTATTGCGGTTTTGGGTATAGATGTAACCGCCGGTGTTACGGTCGGAATCTACGGTGTTGCCTGCAAAATAGCTTTGGAGCTTTCCCTTGGCGTCAATGATGCCGCTGTAGGACTTGCCTCCGGCTGTATCGCGAAAATAGATGTAAGCATAACCGTTTTGGAAGCTGCTGGCATGGTTTACTGAATAGACAGGCTCCGGCTCCGGCGGGGTGGATTCCGACGAGGAGGAGGTGGAGGAACTTTCCGGCGTGGAGGAGGGAGAGGCCTCCGGCGCGGAGGAGGAAACGGAGGAGCTTTCCGGCACGGAGGAGGAGGCCGAGGAGCCGTCGGAGGAGGGGTTGGCTGCGGGCTTTCCGCCGCAGGCGGCAAGACTGAACATCAGCACAGCCGCAAGGAGGAGGGCTAACGCTTTTTTCATTGGCTTGTCAGATCCTTTCTTTTTAACAGCTTTTTTCGGAAGACCCGCAGAGCAGCTGTTTTACACCGCGGGGTTGCTACGATGTTTGCCGCGTGACAGCCTGATACATTATGCAGCCTGTTCCGGCGTCTGTAATCGGTCTAATCTGCGGCATAAAATCGCCTTCTTTGTACATGATTATAACATTTTTATACGCAAATCGCAAGAAAAAACTCCCCTGGCCGTTAACCAAGGGAGTTTTTCGTTACACAAAAGGCCCTATGTGAAGAAGCGGCGGGGGCAAGCTCCTACCGGCGGACCCATTTGCCGAAGATGGTCTTTTTGAAGCGCAGCAGGGCCTCCTGGGCAGGGGGATAGTTCCCGGCCTTTTGGAGGTACTCCACCCCCTTGCCGATGTTCTCCGGCACCCCCAGGCCGTCGGCGTAAATAAGCCCCAGGCCGTAGCTCTTCCGGTCGCTGCTGTACTTCGCCTCCTCAAAGAGGGCGCGGGCGCGGGCGGGGTCCCGCTGGCAGCCGTAGCCGAAGAGATAGCAAAGGCCCAGCATATCGTTGCCCCAGTTGTTGCCGTTGCGGTGGGCCTGCTCAAAGAGCTGCACCGCCCTGGCCCGGTCCTGGGGGATGCCGTCCTTCCCCTCAAAATACATCTCCCCGGCGATGTTGGCGCAGCCGATGCTGTCCGGGTCCGCCAGGCCCTTTTCGCAGCACTCCATGGCGTAGCGCAGGTCCTTCTGGACCCCCTTGCCCAGCTGGTAGGCCTGGGCCGGGTAGTACCAGGCGGAAAGCTGCCCCTTCTTCGCGGCGGCGATGGCCAGCTCCACCCCCTCCTTTTCCCGGCCCTTGGTGTTGGTGAGGGTTTTGGCGTGCCGCTCCATCCAGTCGGGGTAGCCCAGCTGGGCCCCCAGCTGCTCCAGGGCGGCGGCCTTCTCCTTCTGGGGCTCCACCAGCCCCTCCTCCCCGTCGTTATAGAGATTATAGAGGTTGCGCCCGGCAAAGCCCATGCCCCCCCGGAAGGCCTTTTCAAACCAGGGGATACAGGCCAGGGTGCATTCCCGCAGGTAGGCCCCGAAGCCATCCTTTGTGGGGAAGCTCTCCGGGCCCTTCCCCTCGATGCGGACGATATCCAGCCAGAAATAGGTGTTGCCAATCATGTTCTGGGCAAAGAGACAGCCGGCCTCGGCTTTCTCCCGCACCACCTCCCAGGCCTCCTTCAGGGTCTTAAAGGGCATGACCTCCTCCATCTCCGGGGTGAGCATCCCGCAGCGCATCGCCCCCAGGACGCCCATGGCGCTCCCCTGGCGGATGCTTTGGCGGACATAGTATTCCACCCCGTCGTCATCCTCCGGATAGGGGTGATACTTCCAGCTGTACTGGGGGCCGGAAAGGCAGCGGGAGGCGATGTAGGAGGCGTCCCCGTCCCCTGCCGCCGCGGCGGACTGGAGGGCTGCCAGGGCCGCCTTGGCCCGCTGGTTATCGTAGCAGTAATAGATATCCTCCAGGGCCTTATCCACCACGTCGCTAAAATACTTTCCCATGTTGCGCTTCTCTCCTTCTGTTTTTGTTTTATGGTCTCCTGCCCGGTTTCCCGTCAGGGGAGCTACTTTTTACCGCCTTTGTTGCCTCCCAGCGTCCTTCCCTGGCTCTCCTTGGCTTTCATCCGGCGGGTCTCCTCCGGGGTGGCGGCGCTTAGCCGCACCGGCTGCCAGCCCCCCTTAAAGTCCGGCAGCTCTCCCCTTTCCACCAGGGTCAAAAGCATCTCCAGGGCCTTTTCCGCCGTGGTAAGGGGCGCTTTGTGGTTCCCCTCCCCCCACTTGGGGGAGGAAAGGGTTTGCACATACCCCGCGGTGGGATGATCCTCGCCGGGGGCCTGCAGCATCACCACCAGCATCAGGCCGCTGCTTTGGGACTCCCTGACGCAGTTAATGGCCATCAGCTCCAGCCCCTCCTCCGCCGGGATGGGGGGCTCCGGCTCGATGCGAAACTGCTGCCCCGGCTGGAGCTTTGCCAGCTGGTTTTCCACCACCCCCCGATCCACCGGGGCGATGCGCCGCTGTCCATCGGCATAATCAATCAGAACAAACTGCTGCTCTTGCATACCAGTCCCTCCTGTTATCTCTTTTTGCAAACCGTGTTGGCAAGGAGGATGACAGCCGCCGCCACCAGCACCGCCGCCGCGGCGAAAACCCCGGCAAACTCCGCCGGAAGCTGTTCCTCCCAAATGGTCATCAGCGCCAGCAGGGCGCTTAACACCGCCATCCCCCCGCCGGTGACCCGGCAGAGGCGTTTTTCGTCGTACCGCTGCTTTTCCTCCCTTGGGGCGGTGTTATACCCCGCAATGAGCCAGCTCCCCTTGCCCAGCAGGAGGAGCAGCGAGAGGGCCGCAAAGAGGGCTGTCACCAGGTACAGCACCCAGTCCGGGCCGCTGGAGATATCCGCCAGGGTCTTACCACTCATCGCCAATCCCTCACTTCTTGCCCCCGCTCTTTTTCTTCTGCTTTTCCAGCTTTTCTATCCGCCTTTCCCACTCCTTGGTCACTTCCTTCCACTGCTGGAAGCCCTCCGGAAGCTGTCCGCCCAGGCAGCCAACGAACCATTCCGCCGCCTGGCGGCCGCTGGTTTTTTCCCGGAAGGTGCGGAAGGCCCCCTTTAGGGGAAGGGAAATTTGGATGGTGGCGCGGGCGTCGTTTTTATCCCCGGCGTCCAGCATAATGAGGCGGGGGGGCAGCCACAGGATGGCCTCCCGGTAGCTGCCATCCGCCACCTTCTGGGCGGCCAGCTCCACATCCCGCTGGGAAAACCGCTCGTATTTGCGGCTGGCTCCGGCGCCGTCGGTGATGTTAAGATAGGGGGCCTGCCGCTGGGCCGCCTCCTGCTCCGGCGCGGCCTGCACCTGGACCGCCTGCCAGCCCTCCCCAAAGACGTCCGGGGCCTGGCGGGGCTCCAGCAGCCGAAGCAGCACCTCCAGGGCCCTTTCCTTTTCCGCCCCTATCATTCCAAACCCCCGCATGGGCAGAGGGGAATTGGTGGTTTTGAGGATGGCAACCAGCCAAAGGCTCCCGTCCCCGTGGCGGACACAGTTGAGGGCCATCAGCTCCTCGGTGATGCCGGGGCCTATCTCCCCCATTCCCGCCGGGATGGGCGGGGTGGGGTTCAGGGTTATCCCCTGGCCGTTTTGGAGGGCCTCCACCTGCTGCGCCACCAGCTCCCCCGTCACCTGGGAGGTGCGCTGTCCATCAATGCGGGTAAGGGCAAAACCGGCGGCCACCCCGGCAGCGGCGGGGGTGGCGGCGCGCTCCGCCAGCTTCCCCTGGCGCAGGCGGAAATCGTGCTCCCGTCTATCCCAATCGTCCTGGGAGCAGCCGATGATTTTAAGGTAATCATTATAGTCCCCAAAGGCGGCGGCGGGGGCCCGCAGCCGCAGGCACTGGACGGCGGCGTCCAGCTCCCGGTAGTCCATCATGTCGGTGATTTGGCTCTTCTGCCGGTGATCCACGATGAGCAGCTGGGTGATATGCCGGTTGCCGCCGCCGCTGCGGTAATGAATCTCGTGGCGGCGGTACACCCCCCGGATGTTGGGGATATAGCTGGCCTCATCCCCCAGCACCCACTCCCGGCCGATGCCCACCTTCTCGAACCAATTGGCCCCGGCGGCCAGGTCCCGGTCCACCATGGCAAAGAGCTCCTGCCAGTCAGGGGCCTCCTCCGGCCGGGGGAGCTGGGCGCAGATGGAGCGGGCCAGGGTGCTTTTCCCCGGCTGGAGGGAATCCCGCAGGGAGGTAAAGCACTCCCAGGCCCCCGCCGCCGTAAAACCGGCGCAGAGCAGCCATCCGGCCCCCATCTTGATGTACTCCATGTAGTCCCAGCCGGTTTTGTCCTCCCCCAGCTGTGTAAAGCCATAGACCCCCATGCACAGCCCCAGGAAGAGGAAAAGCAGCCCCCACAGGGCGTTGGCGGCGCGGCCCTTGGCCCTTTCCAGGCAATAGGCGGCCCGGACCCCTTCGGTGTTTCGATTGGTTGTCATCTGCATACGCGCACGCCTCCCGCACCGGCCCCGGCCATTTCCGCCGGGCGCCGGGATATTGATTTCATTATAGTACGGGCTGGCGGATTTTTCAATATCTATGTAAGCAGCAATCCTTCTCCTTTGGGTTTTGGCCCTCCGGCGGGGCGGCGGGGGCCTCCCCCAGCAGCATGGCGATTCGCCTTTCCACCTTGCGGTAGCCGTTCGGGTCCCGGATGCGGAGCCATTCCAGCTTCAGGGCAACGCCCCTGGTCTCCTCCCATTTTCCGGCGTCCATCTTGCCCCTCTCCCCTCTTTTGTGATTTCTTGGAAATCATTTTATCATTCTTTGTAACAAAAAGCAAGGTGTTTTGGGCTTCCCTGTTTACTTTGAAAGCAAAATACGGTATAATGTCCGCAAGCGGCCATTATACGTTTATCCAAAGGGCGTTCGCCTCGTCCCCTTTGGGGACAACC
>OFHO01001898.1_pt1 | contig 13847 bp, 10 predicted proteins | sample 1521531 | NCBI WGS metagenome assembly OFHO01 (sample SAMEA3504124, study PRJEB24116) | mouse gut metagenome | biome: mouse gut; feature: mouse-associated habitat; material: faeces | place: Denmark | collected 2011
CACGCCCCAAAACGGACAGGATGCATTTTTTCATTGCCTCATAGCTTTCCGGTGTAATGTCGTGTTCCATTTTGCAGGCATCGCCCGCCGCGATTATGGGGTCAACGCCAAGATGGACCAGCCAGTCCGTCAGCAGGGTGTGGCGCTCATAGACGCCTTCCGCGATTTTTTGCCCGTCCTCCGTCAGACTGAGGAACCCTTCTTCCGAAACGGTGATGTATCCGCGGTTTTTCAGGTTTTTCACGGCGACGCTCACGCTCGGCTTTGAAAAATTCAGCTCGGTCGCCACATCGACGGAGCGCACCACGGAGAGGCGGCTGCTCAAGATCAGTATTGTTTCAAGGTAATCCTCAAGGGATTCCTCGGCTTTGTGTCGGATATAACTCATGCTATCATCATACTCCTTTCCGGGCTTAAAGCCTTCCCATTAATCAATCCTAACACTTTAGGGAAAAAGGTGCAAGGTCTGACAGTAAAAAGGGTGTTATCGGATTTTATACTGCTTAACGATTTCACTTGCCTTGAAACCAGACTGCATAACGCTGACTGGTTCAATCGCTTGATTGCATTAGGCAATATTCAGCGTTATGCAGTATATCAGCGGCCACTGACAGGTGTGCCGCATTTTTGAAGAGTATGGGTTAGACTACGCTAACCAAAAAGAAAGCGGATTCCTTTTCTTTGGAATCAAAACCGCACTTTCCCATATGCATCAAGAATCTGGGCAAGCTTTTCCAGCTTGGGGACCGCCGTGCGCAGCGTGCCGGACGGAGATTCGGTCAGCCTGGCGATCTGCTGCATCAGATGGCGGTACTGCTCCCCCTGTGCATCATTCCAGTTCTCGCTGGACTTCATGGAACCTCTGACATTTGCCTGAATCCGTTCTATTTCCTTTATCGTTTTTTGAAGCGTCATCTTCATCTGCCGGATCGCTTCTGCCGATGCGTTAATTGCCATAAAACCATTCCCTCCTCTTATATGTCCAACGCCTCATATGCTTCGATTTCCCGCAACAATGCCTTCAATGTCGTAATGCAGCCTCCCAGCTCCTCGATGGGTTTCGTGAGCGCAGTCGTGCAGTCATTGACGATGCCCCCGAGCTGCTGGTACTTTGCATCCCTCCAGTTAGCGCCCGCCATATCATAAGTGCGCTTCAAATCATGTGATGTCTTGTCAAACTCGTTGATCGAGTGCTCGCACAGTGAAATTGCCCTGGTCACTGCTGCCTTTTCCACGGAAACATTTGCCATTCCAGATACTCTCCTTCCTTTTTCCGCCCATTCCAGAATAAAAGCACAGGCGCGTCCATATTCATGCTCCTACATCTCAGAACGTGACAGAATAGCCCTGGCTTTCCACTGTAGTTCCAGATCCGCGTCCTGTGAGGCGACGCGCTGAAGCCACATCCGTGCCCGCTCCCTGTTCTTTGGCACCTCTCCATTATAAAGCATTTCAGCGCACTTATACTGAGCTTTGACATGGTTCCTGTTTGCCGCCTGTTCGAACCAGGTATAGGCTGCTTTCATATCTGTGGGCATTCCATCGCCATTATAATACATCACGGCAAGATTGTACATTGCTTTTACAATGCCTTGCTGCGCAGCCTTTTGAAACCAATCCACCGCTTTTCCCATGTCATGCGCGACGCCTTTCCCATGGTGGTACAGCTTGCCGCATTCAAACTGCGCGTCTTTATGCCCCTGCATAGCGGCTTTCTCATACCAATGAAGTGCTTTCGCCTGATTCGGAGCAGTCCCTTCGCCGTTATAGTACATCTGGGCGCATCTAAATTGCGCGTCTTTGTGCTCCAACGCAGCGGCTTTCTCAAACCACCGAAGAGCAGCCTCCAGATTCGGCGGCGTCCCTTTCCCGTTATAGTATATCCAGCCGCATTCGAACTGCGCTCTGGCAAATCCTTTCTCCGCCAGCTCTTCATACAATCTCAAGGCAGTCTCATACTCCTTTGCGGCATAAGCCTTCTTTGCCGGTTCTGCACTGACAAACCACGCCAAATCTTCAATTTCCGGGAATACATAGGGCTTCACCTGGCATGTGTCCTTCACGGAATCCGTATAGTAAACCGTATTGCCCGTCAGCGCGGCTACGGAAACGCCCGGGATCAAAGCGTCTGCGTCCGCATCATTCAGGGAAAAGACGAACTTTTCCGGAAACTTTGACAGTACATTTTTCCCATAATACATGTTTTCCTTGATGCTCGTAAATTGTGATTGCGGGCAGCCGTATAAAAATGTACGGAAACCTTGTGCGGAGGGGAGATTTGTGATATGCTTTGTTAAACAGCCGGAGATTTCCCGGGCGGACGGCGGCTGCGGAATGTGGAAACAGAATACGGATATAAAAATATGGATATGAAATAGGAAGGAAGCGGCATATGAGAAAAGCGGATGGATTTGTCAAGAGCCTGTTTGTGGAAGGCCTGTGCCTGGCGGCTGTCCTGGGCCTGACAGGATGCGGGGACAAGAGCCCCTTGGATCCCGGGGATCCTGTCTCCCTGACGGTATGGCATTACTATAACGGTTCCCAGCAGGCGGCCTTTGACGCACTGGTGGAGGAATTCAACGAAACGGCGGGCCGGGAGCTGGGGATTTATGTACAGGGCTACAGCCAGGGCTCCGTATCCGACCTGGAGACTGCGGTGCGGGACGCCATTGGCGGAAAGGTGGGGGCGGACGCCATGCCGGACCTGTTCTCCTCCTACGCGGATACGGCCTATGAGGTGGAGCAGGCCGGCGCCCTGGCCAACCTGTCGGAGTACCTGGACGAGGAGGAGCTGGCGAAGTACGTGGACTCCTACATCGAGGAAGGGCGCATCGCCGCCGACGGTTCCCTGCGGATATTCCCCACGGCCAAGTCTACGGAGATCATGATGCTCAACAAGACGGACTGGGAGCCCTTTGCGGCGGCCACGGGCCTCACCCTGGCGGATCTGGAGACCATGGAGGGCGTCACCGCGGCGGCGGAGGCGTACTATGAGTGGACGGACAGCCAGACGCCGGACGTGCCGGAGGACGGCAGGGCGTTCTACGGCAGGGACGCGGTGGCGAATTATTTCCTGATCGGCATGCAGCAGCTGGGGGTGGAGATCTTCCAGGTGGAGAACGGCAAGGTTACCCTGAACGTGCCCCGGGAGGAGCTGCACCGCCTGTGGGAGAATTATTACGTGCCTATGGTCAAGGGGTATTTCGGGGCCTACGGGTCCTTCCGCTCGGACGATGTGAAGACGGGAGACCTGCTGGCATATACAGGCTCCACGTCCTCCGCCATGTATTTCCCCAATCAGGTGGAGCTCGAGGACGGCAGCTATCCGATCGACTATCTGGTGATGTCGGCACCCGTGTTCCGGGGCGGGCGGCACATAGCCGTGCAGCAGGGGGCCGGCATGGTGGTCAGCAAGTCCGACGCCAGGCACGAGTACGCTGCCGTGGAATTCCTGAAATGGTTCACGGAGACGGAGAACAACCTGCGCTTCGGCTGCGTGTCTGGCTATCTGCCCGTGCGCAGGGAGCTGGACCGGGTGATCGAGGAGCAGGGGCTTGAGGTGGCTCCTAAGACTTACGACTGCCTGACCACGGTATTCGGCCAGATGGAGGACATGACGCTATACGCCAACAAAAGCTTCGAAAACGGCACGGCGGCCAGGAAGGTGCTGGAGTACCATCTGGCGGACAAGGCGGCGGAGGACCGGGCGGCCGTGGAGGAGGCCCTGGCCCAGGGAAAGAGCCTGGAGGAGGCCGCGGCGGACTATGTGACTGAGGAGAGCTTTGAAGTGTGGTACGGGGCTTTTTGCGAGGCCCTGAAGCAGGCAGTGGGTGAGTAGGATAAATGGAAGGCAGAAGACCGAGCAGAAAAGAGACGAACATATTTATGATTTTTCTGGTTCCGCTGATCGCCATCATGCTGATTCAGAGTCTGATTACCATTGGCACGCTGGTGATGAAGCGGGTCACGGGGATGATGGAGGAATCCTCCGTCAGCATGATGAACCGGCTGGGGGAGAACAGAAAGGGGATCCTGCAGAACGACATGAACCAGAGATGGGCGTCCATCCATGAGCAGGAGGGGGTCCTGGACGGAATCCTGGAAGGGGTCCTGGAGGACGCGGATTTGAGCCTGGAGGGGCTGCTTGCCTCGGAGGAGAGGAAGAACGAGCTGCTGGAGCTGTTTTTCCCGGAATGCCTGGACATTCTGCAGAGCCATTCCACCACAGGCATCTTCCTGGTCCTGACGGGAACGGATATGCGGGAGCCCGGGGAGTTCGCCGGCTTCTTCGTCAGGGATTCCGACCCGGATACCAATCCCGCCAACGGCACGGACCTGCTTCTGGAGCGGGGCAGCAAGCTCCTGTCCAGGAAGTGGGACATCCCCCTGGACACCTCCTGGACTACCCGCTTCCGCATGGAGGGGCAGGGCAGGGAGGCTGCGGACAACTATTTCTATGAGCCCTGGAGGGCGGGGACGGAACATGCCGATGCGGACACGGCGGACCTGGGGTACTGGTCGCTGCCCTTCTATCTGGAGAAGGACGGGACGGACTCCTATGAAATGATTACATACTCCGCGCCGCTGCGGCATGAGGGGCAGGTGTACGGCATAATCGGCGTAGAGATTTCCAGCAGACGGCTCTACGATTATTTCCCGGTGGCAGAGCTCAATGACCAGCAGCAGTCAGGGTATCTGCTGGCGGTCAGGGACGGCGACGGCCTTTACAGGCCCATGGTGGGAAAGGGGATCCTCTCCAACCTGGCCAGGTCCTCAGGGAGGGAGCTGGAGCTGCGAGGAACCCGCTACGGCAATCTGTGGCAGGTGGGGGATGTGCGGCTGGAGCGGCAGAACGTGTACGCGGTGGCCTGCCCCCTGAAGCTCTACGGCAACAATGCGCCCTATGAGGATACGGAATGGGTGCTCCTGGGGCTGGATACGGAGGAGGACCTCTTCGGGATGGGCCGCCAGCTCTATCTCTGGCTGGTGGTGGCCATCCTCATCGGGCTGCTCTTCGGCGTGCTGGGCATCTATCTTGTGGTCAGGCACCTGACCAGGCCCTTCCAGTATCTGATGCAGTGCATCAGCCGCGGGAGGGAGGGCCTTTTGGAATTCAGGCCTTCCAACATCCTGGAGATAGATGCCCTGTATGATGTGGTGAAGAACCTGTCGGAGCAGCAGCGGGAGGCAGCGAACATCCTCCTGGAGGAGAAGGAGCGCTACCGCGTGGCACTGGAGTCCTCCAAGGACGTGTTCTTCTCCTATGACGTGCAGAAGCACGAGCTGGACATCGTGAACCATGAGACCATGAGCGGGCTGTGGGACTGCCGTGAATACAAGAGCGGCTTCGTGAATCCCGACTGCATCCACGACGCGGACAGGGAGGAGGCTGTCCGGATCCTGCAGGGCATGGAAGATAAGGCGTACATGGAATTCCGGCTGAAATGGCCCAGCGATTCGGACTATCGGTGGGTGGCGGTATCCGGCAAGGCGGTCTATGATACGGACGGCATGCGGCGCAAGCTTGTGGGGAGCATCCGCAACATCCAGGAGCAGAAGGAGAGGGAGGCCGAACAGCGCAGGAGGAACGCAATGGACGGTATCACGGGCGTGTATACCTTCAGCGCGGGCCTGGAGCAGGTGGAGGCCGACAGAAGGGCGGGTCTTGGCAGCGGTGTCATGGCGGACCTTCTGGTGGGACGGCTGAAGGAGGCCAATGAGAAGAACGGCATCGTATTCGGGGATATGGTGCTGGAGGGGCTGGGAGACCTGATCCGGAGCCGCTGCCGGGCGTATACGGCACAGACAGGGCGGAGGACAGTGGCGCTGCGGCTGGACGGGGACGAGTTCGTCATATGGCTGGATCAGGCGGACAGGAAAGAGGCCTCGGAGTGGATCGAAGGGCTGCTGGAAAGGGCCGGGGCGGACTTTGACAGGGAGCGCTTCGACGTAGCGGTGTGCGCAGGGCTGGTCTGCGGCGTGAAGGAGCATGGGACGGAAGCCCTGATCCGCATGGCGAAGCTGGCCGGGAGGCAGGCGCTGTCCGGTCCGGGAAGAGGGTATGTCTTCTGCGAGGATATCCCGGAGCGGGAGCACCGGGAGCTTCCGGCCCTGCAGGGGCGGGAGATCATCAGCCTGGACTACGGGGAGGACGTGGGCCTGGTGTCCATAGCGCTGAACCTGTTCGGCAAGGGAGCGAATTTCCCGGCCCAGATGACCTTGATGCTGCGCAAGATCGGCAGATACTATCAGGCCGAAGCAGTGCTGGTGTCCGTGCTGCGGGAGGATTTCTCCGCGAATTACCTGGAATACCAGTGGCGGGCGGACGGGGAGTCCCCGGCGGGGAACGTGCGGAAATACAGGGAAGAGGACAGGGAGGCCTTCCGCGGCTGGCTGGGCCAGGAGGAGGTAAAGTGGTTCTCCGGGGAGGACAGCGCTCTGGAGCTTCTGCAGTGCTTTCTGGGCGTGGCGCCCGGGCAGTACGGCGCGGCGCTGCCCATGTACGACAATGGCAGCTATATGGGGAACATCTGTATCCTGGGCCTTGGGCAGGAACAGGCCTTTGACTCTGAGCGGCACCAGAACCTGGCGGAGCTGGGCAGGGTGATCCAGAGCCAGATGAACCAGCAGCAATACGACATCGCCAGCAAGGCGAAGTCGGAATTCCTGTCCCGCATGAGCCATGAGATACGGACGCCTATGAACGGGATCATCGGCATGACGGAGATCGCGCTGCAGCAGGGGCAGAGCCAGGAGCGGATCATGGACTGCCTGCAGAAGATACAGTCCTCCTCCGGCTATCTGCTGGGACTGATCAACGATATCCTGGACATGTCCAAGATCGAGAGCGGGAAGATGAAGCTGGAGGCGGACGATTTCGATATCTACGACATGCTGGATACCATAAAGGAGCTGGTAGCGCCTCAGGTAGCGGCAAAGGAGATCGACTTCGTGCAGGACATCCGGCTGGCCCATCAGTGGCTGTATGCGGATCGTATGCGGATCAGCCAGGTGCTGATCAACCTCCTGGGGAACGCAGTGAAGTTCACGCCGGTGAGGGGAAGGGTGACGCTGGAGGTCTGGGAGAAGGAGGCCGGGGAAGAAGGGATCCTGGTGTCCTTCGCGGTGCGGGATACGGGAATCGGCATCGCAAAGGAAGACAGGGACAGAGTCTTCCGTTCCTTTGAGCAGGCCTCCGGCAGGAATCCCTCCAAACAGCAGGGCACGGGCCTGGGCCTTTCCATCAGCAGCCGCCTGATCCAGATGATGGGCAGCGCGATCCGCCTGGACAGCGAGCCCGGGGAGGGCAGCACCTTCAGCTTCGCCATCCGGCTTGGGCTGGGACAGAAAAGGCAGACGGAGGAGAGGCAGGAGGCGGTGTCCTTCGAGGGCTATCATATCCTGGTGGTGGAGGACAATGAAATCAATGCGGAGATTGCCCAGTGCCTGCTGGAGGAGCGGGGCTTCGCGGTGGACTGCGTCTACGACGGGGCCCAGGCCGTGGAGAGGATCCGCTCCACGAAGCCAGGTACCTATGACGCGATTCTGATGGACATCCTGATGCCGGTGATGGACGGCCTGGAGGCCACCCGCGCCATCCGTGCCATGGACCGGGAGGACTGCAGGACCATACCCATTGTGGCCATGTCCGCCAATGCCTTTGACGATGACCTGAAAAAATCCGTGGAATGCGGCATGAACGGACATCTGTCCAAGCCGGTGGAGGTGGATAAGCTGTACAGGACCCTGGACGGGATCGTCCGCGGAAAGGACAGGGAAAAGCGTGGGGAACATGGAGAATAGGGAAAAGAAAAGCTAAAAGATTCCGCCCGGAGGCATCCGGGCGGATTTTTTTACAGGGAGCCCTCCGGGGCGGCGAACACTTCCCGGATGGCCTCCAGATAGCCGTATCCGTACAGGTCGTCGGGCTCCAGATAGCTGGTCTCCGTCCACTCGTTCCAACTGTTGACCGTAATCAGGGGCGGCTGCCCGGGATGTGCGTCGGCGTAAGCCTTTGCCATCAGCAGGGCCTGCCTCACCGCCTCCGGGGTATTGTTCTTTACGATGCCCTCCCGCATGCCGGTGAACCGCGGATTGTTGTCCCAGCCTACGGAGACATGGGGGAAGTAGGGGATGTCCCACTGGCTTTCCAGCCGCGCCCACTCTGCCTTCACATCCGCGAGGATCTCCCCGTAGTCTCTGTCGATATCGGTGAAATGGACGAACTGGTAGTGGCTGATGCTGGAGAAGCCAAGCAGGCTTCCTATGCCGCTGTAGCTTCCCCTGTCCCCGGAGTCCACGCCGGACAGGTCCGGCACCCGGCCATATACGGTGAGCTGCAGGTGCAGATCCGGGAACCCGGCCCTGACGGTCTCCGCCCGGAACCATTTCAGGGCCTGCGCCGTCTCCTCCATGCCGCCCAAGCCCTCCACCAGATTGCACAGGTCGTAGATTTGGAACACCGGCGCACCGTCGATGCGGTAGTAGTTGGGCTGGCTGAAATACCGGTCTATGATCCGGCGGCAGGCCCGTTCAAATCCCTGCCTGTCCGTGGCGCCCTTCCAGATGACATTCTTCTGATCCTGGGACAGGCGCTTGTCCCAGAGGTTGTTGGCGTCATGGTTGGCCCACATCAGGTAGAATTTCATGCGGTCACGGTTCCCGGCCTTCAGAAAGCCATCGTTCAGGCAATTCTCCAGAAACGGTCTGTCGTCATACCAGTACCAGTCGTAGATGAATACATTCACCCCGTGGTCGGCCGCGGCCGCGATCTCCATCTCCATCACATAGGGGTCGGCCTCGTTCACGTATCCCCAGAGGGGCTTCCTGGGCCAGCTATGGCCGGGGAATTTCGGCACGGCGTCCTTCACCGACTGCCATTCACCCATGCCCTGTGGCCAGAACATCCGGGTGCGGGGCTCGTCGCCGGTGTAGGCCGGCCATATGTAGGCGGCTATGTCGTAGGTTTTCATAAAAATGGTTTCCTTTCTTTTTTCATGCCCGTCCGGTGCCTGCGGGCAGCCTTTGCGATTGTTTCATTCAGCCTTTGACGCTGCCCACGGTCAAGCCCTTCATGAAATATTTCTGCACGAAAGGATAGACGGCCAAAATGGGTGCGGCCGCGATGAATATCTGGGCCGACTTCAGCGTGCGGTCTGATACGGTGCTCATCATCTCCAGGGTCTCCTTGCTGGCGGTGGCCAGCAGGGCGGTGTCGCGGACGACGATGATGCTCTGCAGATAGGTCTGCAGCGGATAATTGGCCGGATCCGTCATGTAGATCATGCCCGCGAACCATTCGTTCCAGTGGCCCACCACGGTGAACAGGGTGATGGTGGCCAGGGATGGCAGGGACAGGGGCAGATAGAGCTGAGCCAGGATGCGCAGGTGCCCGGCGCCGTCCATCATGGCCGATTCCTGGATTTCCTTCGGAATCTGCTTGAAGAAGTTCATCAATATGATGACGTTGAACACGGGCACGGCTCCGGGCAGGATCAAGGCCCAGATTGTGTTCATGAGATTTAGCTGATTCACCACCATGAACTGAGGGATAAGGCCGCCTGAAAAAACCATGGTGATGAACATGAACCAGGCATAGATATTCCTGCCTTTCAGCTCCCTGGAGCTTTTGGACAGCGGGTATGCTGTCAGGACCGTGCAGGTCATATTGATGACGAGGCCCAGAATCACGCGCTTCACAGAAGTCAGGAATGAGGTGAGGAACTGGGGCTTCGTAAGGGCGTATTTATAGGACTGCAGATTGAACTCCAGCGGAACCAGGCCTACCAGCCCGGCGCTGGCTTTTGCGGAGCTGGAAAATGAGATGGCCAGGACATTGATGATGGGCAGCAGGCAGACGATGGCGGCTGCCCCGAGGAAGACATAATTGAAGATGTCGAAAACAAGGCTGCCGTTCCGGACATGCTTGCTGGTGTATTTTTGCTTTTCTTTCTTTTCTTGCATGGACAAACCTCCTAGAATACCCGGTAATCGGCGAATTTATAGGCAAGCGTGTATCCGATGGAAATGAACGCGAAGGAGACCACTGATTTGAACAGCCCCATGGCGCTGGCGATGCCGTATTGGTTGTTCTGGAGGCCGATGCGGTAGACAAAGGTGTCTATGATATCCCCGGTGCTCATGACGCTTGGATTGTACAGGTTCAGAATCTGGTCGAAGCCTGCGTTCAGGATATTTCCAAGGCTCAGGGTGGCCATCAGCACGACGATTGGCGTGATGCCGGGCAATGTCACATACCGCACCTGCTTTAAGCGGTTGGCCCCGTCGATTTTGGCGGCATCGTACAGCTCCATGTCGATGGAGGTGATTGCCGCAAGGTACACGATGGTCCCGTATCCGAAGCCCTTCCACACATCGGAGACGATCAGCACCCAGGGGAACGCGTTTTCGCTGCCCAGGAAAAAGACCGGTTCTATGCCGAACCTTCCCAGGACCTGGTTCACGATGCCCGTGGACGGGGACAGGATATCGATCAGAATCCCGCTTAAGACGATCCAGGACAGAAAGTAGGGGATGTAGATCAGGGTCTGTATGCTCCGCTTATACCCGCTGTGCTTTACCAGGTCCAGCAGAATGGCGAAGAGGATCGGCACCACCAGGCCCAGCAGCATCTTCATGAAAGCGATGAAGACAGTGTTGTATAATATCTGGCCGGTATTTGGCATCCTGAATACATATTTAAAATTGTCCAGCCCCACCCAGGGGGAACGGAAAAATCCGAGGCGGGGATTGTAACGTTCAAAAGCTATCAGGATTCCGGACATCGGATAATACGAAAATACCAGCAGAAGGATGACCATGGGCAGCAGCATCAGGTGGAGCACCCATTGACGCTTGAAGCCCGCGGAAAAACGCTTCAGGAAGCTGTCGGTTCCGGAAGACGGCTTCGCTTTTTTGCCATTCATGCAATCGCTCCTTTCTCTTATGGGAACGCGGGAGAAACAGGTGCCTGTCCCTCCCCGCGCGTCCGTTTATCTGCCGATCAGCTCGTTCACTTCCCGGGTGATCTGCTCTCCGCCCAGGGAGGCCCACTGGGCTGCAAAATCATCGAAGCTGTCCACGGGAGTGTCGCCGGTTATCATCTTGGTATAGTTTTCTCTGATCAACTGGTCCAGAATCACGTTGTAGGCCGCCATGCCCTCCGTATTGCCCAGAGTGTACAGGTTCTGGAGCCTCTGGTTGTTCTGCTCATAGCTTTCCACAACGGAGAACGCGCCTTCGGGGCCGCTCCAGATATATGTTGCGTAGTAGGAGGGGTTGTTCTCCGGGTCGTTCATGTATGCCTCTACCTGCCCGGCGTTATCGGATACCCAGGAATTCTCCAGCTGGGATTCATCCCCTTCCAGGTAGGCCTTCACTCCCCGGTGGATGTAAAGGTTCTGCTGTGGGTAGAAGGTCTTTAATACCGCCCAGTCCATTGCCCATTCAGGGTGATCCCCTACAACGCCAGTGATATGATAGGTATTATCATAATCAGGCGATAGTGCGCAATCTTTTTGATAAAAATAATTGTACATGTCCATGACTGCCTCAGGATGCTCACAGTCTATGCTTATCACATAGTAGCCATTTGCGCTGCCGCTTACCATGACCTGGGGCAGGGCTCCGTCGAGACCGGGAATCGGATAGGGCATCCAGTCCGCATCCGGATTCAGGCTCCTGGCATCCGGGAAGGGCCAGAAAGCATTGCCGTGGGAACCGAAGGTGATGCCCACTTTACCCGCGACGACATCCTCGGACACTTTGCTGGTGTCCTTGGCGATGAACTCCTGATCGATTATGCCTGACTCATACCACCTGTGCACGGTCTCCAGTACGCTCTTCATTTCCGGCTGCACCAGGCCGAAAGCAGCCTTGCCGTCCTTCTCCACCCAACCGCTGTGCGCGCCGAAGATTTCCATGATGCCGGTCAGGTCGCAGAAAGCATTGCCGTATACATCGCTGGAGAGCGCGATGCCATAGGTGTCGTCCTGTCCGTTTCCATCCGGGTCTTCCGAGACGAAAGCCTGGGCCAGGTCTTCCAGCTCTGCCAGAGTGGTGGGAGCTTTCTTGTCCAGCTTCTCCATCCAGTCCCTGCGGATCCACATAATCGGTACATTGTCATGGTTGCCGCCTACGTTGGGGAGCGCATACAGGCCACCGTTCATCTTGCACTGCTCCAGTGCGGTATAATCGTCAGCTTCCATCATCTCTCTGGTGAAGTCGCTGGCATTCTGCTCGAACAGGTCGGTGAGCTCCATGACCATGCCGTTGTCCACCAGAGTCTTGAGCTGCGAGCTGCTCACGTTGAACACATCCGGGATATCGCCGGCGGATATCTGGGCGTTCAGCTTATCCTGATACTGGGTGCCCGGTACGGACCACAGATTCTCCACATGGATGCCCAAATCCTTTTCATAGCCGTTGTACCAGCTATTGTTGGTCTGTACATCGTCTTTTACGCCGATGTACTGCTGCATGGCATCCGACAGGCTCACCACGGTGGTGATGGTGATGAGGCCGCCATTGTCTGCAGCCTGGTCGTTCGCGGCGCTTTCGGAAGATTCCTCCGAAGGCTTCTCATCTGACTGGCCAGAGGCCGTGCCCTCGGTCTTGCTTTCCTGCTGGCTGCCGGATGGATCCGAAGAGGCGTCCCCGCCGCCGGAACCGCATGCGCCGGTGAAAAACGCAGCGGCACAGACGATGGATAAAAGTTTCAGCGTTCTTTTCTTTGCCATAATAAATCCTCCTGACTTTCGTCTGCTGATTTACAGTTGTCAAGAGGATTATAGTACCCATTTTGTAAAAATGCCATGTACAAAAAGGGCGATAATTTGTACTTTTAGACAAAAGAGCTTACTTTATACATGTATCCGCATACTTTTTGGGCGATATGCCCACTTTCCGCTTGAACAGCTTGCTGAAATAGAAGACGTCGTCATAGCCGAGCATATATGCCACTTCGCTTACATTGTACCGCCCGGTCTGGAGCAGCTCCTTGCCCTTCTGAATCCGGCATTCGATGGCATAGGCCTTGGGCGTCCTGGACATGACGCTCTTGAAGATGGCGCGGAACTTCTGGGGCGGCATGCCGTATTCCAGGGCGATCTGAGCCATGTCCATGCGCTCCTCCTGGCTGTTCATCAGGCTCTGGAGGTAGCGGTTCACCACTTCCGCGCCGTCCAGGCCGTTGCTCTCAGGGGGATTGTGGACCTCCTGTATGACCATGTATATCAGCTCGTAGAACAGGGACTTCACCAGGATTTCATGGCCGAAGCACTGGCTCTGGAACCGGGCCAGCAGCCTGGCGAACAGCTCCCGGAGCCGGGCATGGTCATGTATCAGTATCTTGGTGGGGAAGGAGATGCCGTTGAGGGAATAGACAGTTCTCCCAGCAAGCTTTTTGTCCACGGGCATCTCGATCAGGTCTGCCTTGACCAATCCCAGGTTCTCCGGAATATAGACATCCTCGTTGAAGGATTCGGAATCATCGTAGAAGAAATCGAAGTGGACGCCATAGTACCAGCAGTGCTGCCCGGGCGTTATCTTCAGCCGGTTCTTCAGGAAAGGGGGGATGATGCACAGCTCGTTTTCCCGGAATTCGATATCCTGGTCTTCAAAGGACAATGTGATGGAGCCGCTGTCCACGAAGAAGAGGAAGTTGTCGTACAAAATGCGCCAGGGGAGATAATAGTTGACGTCTCCTTCTATATATTGGACATATCTCACATAGAGGTTCATTTCGTTGAAATTGATGGTGTGTTCCATGGGGGCCTCCTTCCGCCGGTCTGCGACGCCGGTTTTGTTATCCATAATTGTATTATACCGTTTTCTGCTGCTTTCACAAG
>OFHO01001899.1_pt1 | contig 13846 bp, 11 predicted proteins | sample 1521531 | NCBI WGS metagenome assembly OFHO01 (sample SAMEA3504124, study PRJEB24116) | mouse gut metagenome | biome: mouse gut; feature: mouse-associated habitat; material: faeces | place: Denmark | collected 2011
TTATAAAAAAACTATAAAATATTTTCCAGATTTACTTAAACTTTTCTTAAAAGTTTGTATTGTGTTTTTGGTCATATCATGCTATTATATATTCCATTGGAGGCTTTTGTTTGTATATTTTGCCAAACGAAAGCAAATTAAATCATTGGAGGGTAAAACTTATGGGAAAAACAAAAAAGAGTTTTCCATTTGGCTTTTATGTGTGCTGTCTTTCCTTTACATTTGAACGACTCGCATACTACGCTGCCAAGTGGGGACTCACGATTTTCATTGCCGCAGAGGCAGTGAAGGGCGGACTTGGGATGGATAAGTCCGTGGCGACGACAATGGCTGCGAACCTGGTGGCGCTTACTTATATCACGCCGATCATCGGTGGATATATTGCCGACCGTTGGGTCAGCCCCCGTCTTCTTGTTCCGATCGGTGAGATCTTAATGGGTCTGGGATATCTGTGCGCATGGAAAGCGAACGGAATCGGAATGGTATGGGCGATGGTTATTCTGGTTGCTGTAGGTACAGGTTTCTTCAAAGGAAACGTTTCCGGTATTAACGGACGTTTATTCCCGCTTGCCGACGAGGATGAGCTGGATACCGTATTCAGCCTGCAGTATACGTTTGTAAACATCGGTTCTTTCAGCGGTACGACGTTCCTTTCGCTTCTTGCAAAAGTGGCCGGATACCGTGTGTTGTTCCTTGTGTGTGCGATCGCGCTCTTTGTTGACTGCGTATGGTGGATCTTTGGAATGAAGTTCTTCGGCGATGCCGGAAAGAAACCATTCCTTGTTGATAACCGTGTTGAGAATGTTGAGAAGGCAGAAAAGGATACGGCTCCTCTTACGAAACTTGAGAAGAAACGTGTTATTGCAATTTTAATCGTAACAGCATTTTCCGGTATTTTCTGGCTGATCTGGTACATGGTATACAATCCGGTATACTTCGAGTTCGGTCCTACCAGCGAGGCAGGTCTTGGATGGGCGAACTGGAACATCGGTTCCTTTACGATGCCGACGGCGTGGTTCGACTCTATGAATGGTCTGCTCTGTATCGTCTTGTGTCCGGTATTTGCTGGAATCTGGGCGAAGTTAAGGCAGAGGCCTCAGGGAGATTTAGGAATGTTCAAGAAGACGGCTCTCGGAATCATTATCCTTGGGCTTACTCCTGCGACGATGGTATTTGCAGCAATCCTTGCGGGTTCCGGAACAAAGGATCCAGTAGGTATCTGGATCATCGTCCTTGCGGCGGTATTTATGACAGTGGGCGAAGTTATTTTCTCGCCTCTGGGGAATTCTTTCATCAGCAAGTATGCTCCTAAGAAGCTGCTTGGTACGCTGCTTGGAATCTGGCCGCTGGCAATCTTCTTCGCTTCTCAGGGAAGCGCGATGCTCTACAACTGGCTTTCCAAGATAGACTTTATCAAAGGATACGGCGGAGTTGCAGTTGTCATTATTGCCTGTGGAGTCATCATGTTTGTCTTCTCCGGCAAGGTCGATAAAATGGTTGAAGGAGAATAATTCTTACATATGTATGCCCTGCGGGCAGACAGATTACGTCCGATAAGGGATAGGACTGGGTATCGTGAGATAGTTAACAATTAGCTATTTGGCGATACCCTCGCTTTTTATAAAAGGCTGTCCGGAGATTGATTTTTATGGAAGGGAAAGATATATGGCATATAATTACCGTGTAGTATATGAGGAGACAATCGAAACGCTGGAGGCGGTCTGTGAGCTGTATGATTCAGACAGCAGTGACTTGACGATGAAGTTTATTTCCGTGGGGGCGGGAATCCTGGTGCTGGTGTTCATCTTCATCTACGGGGAGCCGGGCGGGGGAACCCTGCCGGGACTTCTGTTTTTTCTGGTCAAGTATCTTGCTGGGTGGGCGGTCCTTGCAGCCGCTGCCATGTTCATTAACAGGACGGTATGGAGAAAGGCAGTGCGCGCTACCGCCGCCGGGGATGCCCAGGAGATGTATCGGCGCAGGAAAGCAAAGAATGGGGATGCGGTCATTGCCCAGATTGATTTCTACGAAGAGCGTTTTGAGAGTGTGACCAAGATCAAAAAAAAGGCGTTTGAATACGGGCAGGTCGTAAGGCTGCTTGAGTCAGAGCGTGGGCTTGGGCTGGTCGTTAAGAGAGACAAAGATATGGTAGGAAGCCCGAGAGCCATGATCGGATTCCCCAAGGAAGCCCTTGCGGGCGAGGGGATTGAAGAATGGAAGGAGTTTCTGCTTGAGAAATGCCCGCAGTTGAATGGGAAGATCAAGAAATTATAATAGGAACATAGAAAGGGGCGGGGAGGCTCCTTTTTTCTGTGTGAAAGGATTAACAAAATTATAGAAAATTGTTGCAGGAAACCGGCAAAAGGGATATAATATAATTGGCAAAAATTTGGTTTTACTATTTTAATATGTAAGAAAATGGAGGACTTGACTATGGGCAACATGGCAACAGAGAGTGCGGCAAGTATGAGAGTAACATCATTACTTGATGCAGGAAGCTTTGTTGAGATCGGCGGGGCTGTAACTGCCAGGAACACGGATTTCAACATGCAGGAAAAAGAGACTCCTGCCGACGGCGTGATCACCGGCTATGGAGTAATTGACGGGAATTTGGTGTATGTGTACAGCCAGGATGTGTCTGTCCTGAACGGGGCAGTGGGCGAGATGCATGCGAAGAAGATTGCGAATATCTATGATATGGCAATGAAGATGGGAGCGCCTGTCATCGGTCTTGTGGACTGTGCGGGGCTCAGGCTTCAGGAGGCGACGGATGCGCTGCATGCGTTTGGGAACCTTTACATGAAGCAGACCATGGCTTCCGGGGTAATTCCGCAGATCACGGCAATTTTTGGGACATGCGGCGGCGGCTTATCCGTGATTCCTGCGTTGACGGACTTTACATTCATGGAGGCTGTTAAGGCGAAATTGTTCGTGAACTCCCCTAATGCCCTGCCAGGCAACAACGTATCGAAACTTGATACTTCTTCGGCAAAATTCCAGAGCGAAGAAGCAGGGCTTGTGGACGCAGTGGGGAGCGAGGAGGAGATTCTTGCGAATATCCGCGCGCTGGTCTGCATGATTCCCGGCAACAATGAAGAGAATGGCGCTTATGAAGAATGTACGGACAGCCTGAACCGCCTCTGCGAGGGTATTGAGAATGCGGCGGAGGATACTTCGATCGCACTTTCCATGATTGCAGATGACAATGTATTCTTCGAGACGAAGCGTGATTATGCAAAGGATATGGTGACAGGATTCATCCGTCTGAACGGCATGACGGTGGGAGCAGTGGCGAACCGTTCTAAGGTATATGACGAAGAGTCGGAAGTTACGGCTCAGTTCGACGGCTCCTTATCTGCGGACGGCGCAAAGAAGGCGGCCGAGTTCGTGAATTTCTGTGACGCTTTTAACATCCCTGTGCTGACGCTTACCAATGTGACTGGATTTGCGGCATGTGAGTATGAGGAGAAGAACCTTGCAAGGGAGGCGGCAAAGCTTACCTATGCATTTGCCAATGCCACCGTGCCTAAGGTGAATGTGGTCATCGGCAAGGCGTTTGGGAGCGCGTATGTCACTATGAACAGTAAGTCCATCGGCGCAGACATGGTGTATGCATGGCCGACGGCTGAGATTGGCATGATGGAGGCAGGTCTTGCCGCCAAGATCATGTATGCAGGAGCAGACGCCGACACATTAAAAGAGAAAACTGCACAGTACCGTGAATTGCAGTCAAGCCCGTTATCTGCTGCTAGAAGAGGCTATGTGGATACCATCATCGAGCCAGGCGAGACAAGGAAATATGTAATCGGGGCATTCGAGATGTTGTTCACGAAGAGAGAAGACCGTCCGATGAAAAAACACGGATCGGTTTAGAGAGGTGAGGCAAAGTGAGGAAAAAAATTAGCTTATTACTCTGTGCTGTCGCTGTGATGCTTTGTTTTACCGCATGTGGGAGCAGCCAGAAGGCCGAGGATGCTGAGTATAACGATGCGGCTATCGAGCAGACCACGGAGTTCATGATTCAATATTGCACCAATGCTGACGAAGAGATGTTGAAAGAGTTCCGGAATATGAAAGAGCTGACCCTGGATTTTCAACTGATCCAGACAGGGATTCCGGTCACGGCAGAAAGTTTCCTTGGCGCATTGAACGCATGGGAAGCGGCTGTTGACGAATGCGGGGAGTATGAAAGCCACGGCGAATTTACTTCCGAAGTCACGAACGACGGATACAAGGTATCTGCAGACGCCAAGTTTTCGGAGAGGGAAGCGACGATTACGTTCATCTTCGACGAGCAGTCTTACATGGAGACTATGACGGTGGATGCGAAGTATTCCACGAAGGAGATTTTGGCGAAAGCGGGAATGAATACCCTTCTTGGAATGGGAACCGTGTTTGTGGTCTTGATCTTTATTTCGTTCCTGATTGCCCGGTTCAAGATTATCCCGACGCTGTTCGGACCTAAGAAGAAAGAGGAGCCTGTGAGCGCTCCGGCCGTAAGCGCGCCTGTGAGCGTCCCAGAAGCGGCGCCGGAGACGGACGATACGGAACTGATTGCGGTTATTGCGGCGGCGATTGCGGCGGCAAGGGAAGCGGACGGCATGGATGAAGCCAGCGCAGGAGGATTTTTTGTGAGAAGCATCAGACGCCGCCCGGCAAATAAATGGAAAGCATAATACCCAAAGGAGGATTATTTAAGATGAAAAATTATACGATTACGGTGAATGGCAATGTATATGATGTTACGGTAGAAGAAAACGGTGCGGGAGCGCCGGCACAGGCGGCAGCGCCAAGAGCGGCGGCAGCGCCAAAGGCAGCCCCGGCAGCGCCAAAGGCTGCGGCTCCTGCAGGAGCAGGTTCTATTGAAGTCAAGGCAGGAGCGGCAGGCAAGGTGTTCAAGCTTGAGGCAAGTGTCGGGCAGAGCGTCAAGAGGGGCGATGCCGTAGTGATCATTGAAGCGATGAAGATGGAGATTCCAGTTGTGGCGCCAGAGGATGGAACCGTGGCAAGCATCAATGTGGCAGTTGGAGATGCGATTGAATCAGGCGCTGTTCTTGCGACATTAAATTAGGATAATCATTAGGGTTATCTGACACGACTGGAGGTTAAAAGATGGAATATATAACAACGACATTAGGAAACCTCATGCATCAGACGGCGTTTTTCAGTCTTACCTGGCAAAATCTGGTAATGATTGCGGTTGCATGTTTTTTCCTGTATTTGGCAATCCGGCATGGGTTTGAACCTCTGCTCCTTGTGCCGATTGCATTTGGTATGCTGCTGGTGAATATCTTCCCGGATATCATGCTGCATGCAGAGGACGCTGCGAACGGGACGGGCGGCCTGCTGTATTATTTCTATATGCTGGATGAGTGGTCTATCCTGCCGTCCCTGATTTTCCTTGGGGTAGGCGCTATGACAGACTTTGGGCCGCTGATTGCGAATCCCAAGAGTTTTCTCCTGGGCGCGGCGGCGCAGTTCGGTATCTTTGCGGCGTATTTAGGCGCTATGTGGATGGGGTTCTCGGACAAGGCTGCTGCTGCGATTTCAATCATCGGTGGTGCGGACGGGCCGACCTCTATTTTCCTTGCGGGCAAGCTGTCGCAGACGGCGATCATGGGACCCATTGCGGTCGCTGCGTATTCCTATATGTCTCTGGTGCCGATCATCCAGCCTCCGATTATGAAGCTGATGACGACAGAGAAAGAGCGTAAGATCAAGATGGAGCAGTTAAGGCCGGTCACGAAGTTAGAGAGAATCCTGTTCCCGATCATCGTTACCATTGTAGTCTGTGTGATCCTTCCTACGACGGCTCCGCTGGTAGGTATGCTGATGCTTGGGAACTTGTTCCGTGAGTCCGGCGTGGTAAGGCAGTTGACGGAGACGGCTAGTAATGCATTGATGTATATCGTCGTTATTTTGCTTGGTACTTCCGTAGGCGCAACGACCAGCGCGGAGGCATTCCTGAACTGGGATACGCTGAAAATCGTAGCTCTTGGTTTAATTGCGTTTATGTTCGGTACGGCTGCAGGCGTCCTGTTCGGTAAAATCATGTGTGTCGCTACCGGTGGCAAGGTGAATCCTCTGATTGGTTCTGCGGGCGTATCTGCGGTTCCGATGGCGGCAAGGGTATCCCAGAAGGTAGGCGCGGAGGCTGATCCGACTAACTTCTTGTTGATGCACGCCATGGGGCCAAACGTAGCCGGTGTCATCGGCACGGCAGTTGCAGCGGGAACCTTCATGGCGATTTTCGGAGTGATGTAAGTGAAATGGACCTTGGCAAGGTATTTTAAAAATATGGAGGATAGAAAATGGCAGAGAAAAAACCAATTAAAATAACAGAAACCATTCTGCGTGATGCGCACCAATCTCTGATCGCCACACGTATGACGACGGAACAGATGCTTCCCATCGTCGAGAAGATGGATAAGGTGGGATACCATTCCGTAGAGTGCTGGGGCGGCGCGACTTTCGACGCGTCTCTCCGTTTCCTGAAGGAAGATCCGTGGGAGCGTCTTCGTAAGTTCCGCGACGGGTTCAAGAACACGAAACTCCAGATGTTGTTCCGTGGGCAGAACATTCTGGGATATCGTCCCTATGCGGATGACGTGGTAGAATATTTTGTTCAGAAATCTGTGGCAAACGGAATCGATGTGATCCGTATCTTTGACTGCCTGAACGACCTGCGTAACCTACAGACGGCGGTCACGGCGGCAGTAAAAGAGAAAGCGGATGCCCAAGTGGCATTGTCCTATACATTGGGGGATGCTTATACGCTGGAATATTGGGTGGATATTGCGAAGAAGATTGAGGATATGGGCGCTACGTCTATCTGTCTCAAGGATATGGCAGGGCTTTTGGTTCCGTATAAGGCTACGGAGATGATCGAGGCGCTTAAAGAGGCCACCAGCCTTCCGATTCAGCTTCATACTCATTATACCTCCGGAGTTGCTTCTATGACTTACCTGAAAGCAGTGGAGGCAGGCGTGGATGTGATCGACACAGCGATGTCACCTTTTGCCCTTGGAACTTCACAGCCAGCGACGGAAGTTATGGTGGAGACGTTCAAGGGTACGCCGTATGATACGGGATTTGATCAGGGGCTTCTCTCGGAGATTGCGGATCATTTCCGTCCGATTCGCGACCAGGCCCTTGAGAGCGGGCTTTTGAATCCTAAGAACATGGGCGTGAATATCAAGACTCTGCTTTATCAGGTTCCAGGCGGTATGCTGTCTAACCTGACTTCCCAGTTGAAGGAGCAGAATGCGGAAGATAAGTACTATGACGTGTTAGAAGAGGTGCCGAGAGTGCGCAAAGACCTTGGAGAACCGCCGCTTGTTACCCCGTCTTCTCAGATCGTGGGTACGCAGGCAGTATTCAATGTGCTGATGGGCGAGCGTTATAAGATGGCGACCAAGGAGACGAAGGATATCCTGAGCGGTAAGTACGGTGCAACGGTGAAGCCTTTCGACGAAGAGGTGAAGAAGAAGGTCTTAGGAGAGAATCCGGAGGTTATCACCTGCCGTCCGGCGGATCTGATTCCAGATGAGCTGGATACCTTGCGCAAAGAGTGCGAGCAGTGGAGCCAGCAGGATGAGGACGTGCTTTCCTATGCACTGTTCCCCCAGGTGGCTACGGACTTCTTTAAGTACAGGGAGGCGCAGCAGACCAAGATCGACCAGACCATGGCTGATACGAAGAATGGGAGTTATCCAGTTTAATAAAAGAATTGAGAAGGGATTGCTGCGGCAGTCCCTTTTTTCTAGTTTGACGGGTATGCGTTACGGTGTGCCATTTGGATATGAGCTCTTATGTAGAGTCGAGGTTCCGTGATATCTTTAGGTTAGTTTAAGGTTCTTTTTAGTATGCCTTAATTAAGGTCAGTTAAAATATTTGTATGAACAAATTTTGTTTTGAAGAATAGGGAAACTGACAGAGGTAGTCTCCCAGAAGGCAGGAGGAAAGAATATGTTGAAATGTAACCATCTGAGAAAAATATATCGGAAAAAATGTGTGGTTGACGATCTCAGTTTTTCTGTAAAGCGGGGGGAGGTATTTGCTCTGTTAGGAAGCAACGGGGCTGGGAAGACGACGACCATTAAGATGCTCCTGAATCTGATTCCAAGAGATGGAGGAAGTATGGAGAGGGCAAAGGAGGTTTCGGCCGGCTATTCTCCGGAAACGCCCTACTTCCATCCCTTTCTTACCGGGCGGGAGGTTTTAGAGTTCTACGGAGGCCTGCAGGGAATCCCAAAGGAACAACTGAGACAGGAGATCCCCAATCTTTTGCAGCGGGCAGGTCTTGAGGACAGTAGTACGAAAGTGAAACACTATTCAAAGGGAATGCTGCAAAGACTGGCGCTTGCCCAGGCGCTTCTGGGAGATCCGGAGTTTTTGATTCTGGACGAACCAACGGCAGGGCTGGACGCTATGGGGAGGCTTGAGATGATGCATACGATTCAGGCGTTAAAAAAGGAAGGGAAGACGATTCTGATCAATTCCCATATCCTAAATGACATCGAGAGGGTCTGTGACCGTGGGATCATCATGAAGAAGGGAAGGCTGGTTTATGAGTGGGAGAACGGTGAGAGCGAAAAGAGCCTGGAAGAGATTTTCGTAGAGCAGATCGGAGGTATGGGACAATGATGGGAATTATGAAGAATGCGCTGCGGGAGAGGATTCGCAGAAAAGATATCTATGTGGTTATGGTTATCGGACTATTCATCGTGCTTCTATGCATGAGCGGTACGGTCACATTGTCCATTGACGGGGTTCCGGTGACGGAAATTCGGATGCTGCTGCCATTTGTCCTGAATGTGGCGTCAGTCATCGGAGGGTCGATGGCGGTGGCGCTTAGCCTTCGCACCATTCCCAACGAATATGAACGGAAGACCAGCCATCTGGTGTGGATGCGTGGAATCAGCCAGTGGAATTACCACGGGCAGCTTGCGCTGGCAAATGTCATCAGTTCTGTGGCGGCTCTGTTGGTTTTGTATGCAGGCGTGGTGATATTTGCCCTGGCCAAGGGGGAGGCAGAAGTGGTGTTAAGGAGTGTTCCGGGGTTTTTGATCTTTGCATCAGCCACGGCTTGCCATTGCGGGCAAGATTGTGGAGAAACATGGGGGAAAATTGCAGTATGCCCGGCGTGAGGATAAGAATATTTTCACGGTGACACTGGAAAATATAGAAAAAACTCGAAAAACCACAAATAGCACTTGCAATTCCTCCCATCATCTGGTAAGATAACAGTGTTGTGAGTCTGTGGGACAGACTATATATGGATGTTAGGAGGTGCAGTCATGGCTAAATGTGCTATTTGTGAAAAGGGTGCTCACTTTGGAAATAATGTAAGCCACTCTCATAGAAAGACACCGAAGATGTGGAAATCCAATGTAAAATCAGTTCGCGTGAAGACAGAGAACGGTGCGACAAAGAAAATGTATGTTTGTACTTCTTGCTTGAAGTCAGGAAAAGTTGAGCGTGCATAGTGTGAGGAAGTGTACGGTTTTGTTCATACGGTTCCTAATTTAAAACTCAGATTTCGGTACGGAATCTGAGTTTTTATTGTAATATATGGTAAAACAGGGTATAATAACAAGATAGGGAATCCATAGAATGATAGGAGGTATTCAGGTATGAAGGGATGTATGAGTACGGATCTTGGGATTGTTACGATCGATCCGGAGGTGATTGCGAAGTATGCCGGGACGGTCGCAGTGGAGTGTTTCGGGATCGTGGGAATGGCTGCCGTGAATGTGAAGGACGGGCTGGTACATTTGCTTAGGCGGGAGAGCCTGACGAAGGGAATCAAAGTGTCGATATCGGATGAGAACCATATCAGTATTGACTTTCATATAGTTGTCGCATATGGAGTAAGTATTTCAGCCGTTACGGATAACCTGATCAGCAATGTGAAGTATAAAGTCGAGGGATTTTCAGGAATGCCGGTGGATAAGATCAATATCTATATTGAAGGCGTCAGAGTCATCGATTAGTTAAGGAGGAGCATGAGAAGTGGCTACGAAAACTATAAATGTGGATATGCTTGCAAAGATGTTTTTGGCAGGTGCGCAGAATATTGAAGCGAAGAAAGAGTATATCAATGAACTGAACGTATTTCCTGTGCCGGACGGCGACACGGGGACGAATATGTCCCTTACCATTATGGCGGCGGCAAAGGAGGTAACGTCTCTTAACAATCCGGGTATCAGGGATTTGGCTAAGGCGGTTTCATCCGGTTCCCTGCGGGGCGCCAGAGGCAATTCCGGCGTGATCCTTTCTCAGTTATTGCGTGGGTTTACCAAGTCGATCCGGGAGGAGAAACAGATTGATGTACAGGGACTTGCGGCGGCATGTGCCAGGGCGAGGGATACGGCGTATAAGGCGGTTATGAAGCCTAAGGAAGGCACGATCCTTACGGTTGCAAGCGGCATTGCAAAGAAGGCGGCCGAGATGGCGGAGGAGACGGATGATTTGGAAGTATTTCTTCCGGCGGTGATTGAGCATGCCGAGGAGGTGCTTAAAAAGACGCCTGATATGCTCCCGGTATTGAAAGAAGCCGGGGTTGTGGATTCCGGCGGGCAGGGGCTTTTGGAGGTTATTAAGGGCGCTTATGATGCATTTCTTGGGAAAGAGGTGGATTACAGTGCAATTACGCCAAAGGCGAGTGTCAATGTCACGAAGGTCAGCGCGCAGGAAGCGGCGGATATCAAGTTCGGATACTGTACGGAGTTCATTATTCTGACAGAAAAGGAATTTTCGGATGAGCAGGAGCGGGATTTCAAGGGTTATCTGTCTTCCATCGGGGATTCCATTGTCTGTGTGGCGGATGACGACGTGGTGAAGGTACATGTGCATACCAATGACCCTGGGCTTGCGATTCAGAGGGCTTTGACGTACGGGCAGCTATCACGGATGAAGATTGACAATATGCGTGAGGAGCATCAGGAGAAGCTGATCAAGGACGCCGAGAAGCTGGCGGCAAGTGAGGCGGCAAAGGAGGCTGGCGCAAAGAAACCGGAAGACGGAAAGAAGGCCGATGGGCCGAGGAAGCCGATTGGCTTTATAGCGGTTTCCATCGGGGAAGGGCTCAATGAGATTTTTAAAGAGCTTGGCGTGGATTATATTATTGAAGGCGGGCAGACCATGAATCCAAGTACGGAGGACATGTTGAATGCCATTGAACAGGTGAATGCGGATTGTGTGTTCATCCTTCCGAATAATAAGAATATCGTACTTGCGGCGAACCAGGCGAAGGATCTGGTAGAGGATAAGAAGATTGTGGTGCTTCCGACGAAGACGGTTCCCCAGGGAATTACGGCGGTCATTAATTTTATGCCGGATGCCGATGTGAAGGAGAATGAGGAAGCCATGCTGGAAGGAATCAAGAATGTGAAGTCCGGCCAGGTGACTTATGCGGTCAGGGATACCCATATTGATGATAAGGAGATTCATGAGAGCGATATCATGGGAATCGGAGATGCGGGAATCCTGGCGGTTGGCAGAAGCGTGGAGGAGACGACGAAGGAACTGCTTGGCCAGCTGGTGGATGAAGATTCTGAGCTGATTAGCCTGTATTATGGCGAGGAAGTGAAGGAAGAGGATGCCCAGAGGTTCATTGCGGAGATTGAAGGGATTTATCCGGATGTGGATGTGGACGCCCATTACGGAGGCCAGCCGATTTACTATTATGTGCTTGGGGTAGAGTAAGAGGGATTTAGAATAGATGAATCATTGAGCCAGATTTCTGTGGGAATTCGTACAGAGTCTGGCGTTTCTGTTTATTTTTGTTCCAATGACAGTTTGTAGGTTTCGTTCAGTATAATGTGAATGAAAGAAATAAGTTGAGGTAATCATGATAGATAAGACAAGCATCAGAGAATTGAAAGGAATCGGGGATAAGACGCAGAAATTATTTGAAAAGGTCGGTGTGAGTACGGTGGGCGACCTGATTCGTTATTATCCCAGAGGTTATGACATCTACGAAGACCCAGTGCCGGTAAGCGAAGCGGAGGAGGGCAGGACCCAGACCATCAGCGGGGCGATTTACGGGAGAGTCCAGGTATCGGGAAGTACAAAGATGCAGGTGACGACCATGTATGTCAAGGATCTGACGGGAACGATGAAGGTAATCTGGTTTCGGATGCCCTTCCTTCGCAGTACCTTTGCCAAGGGCGGTGCGGTCACGCTTAGGGGGAGAATCGTAAGGAAGCGGGACGGGCTTGTGATGGAACATCCGGAGATTTTCTATCCCTGCGATAAGTATGCGGACAGACTCAATACCTTGCAGCCGCTCTACGGGCTGACCTCTGGACTTACCAACAACGCCGTTGCGAAGGCGGTGCGCCAGGCATTGGACGGGATGGACCTTGCGTCAGACCTTCTGCCAAGCAGGATTAGGCTGCGTTACGGGCTGGCAGAATATAATTACGCCGTGCGGGGAATCCATTTTCCGGAGGACAAGGAAGTATTTTATCATGCCAGGGACCGTCTGGTGTTCGAGGAATTTCTTGCATTCATCCTGTCTATCCGTAAGTTAAAGGATAAGAACGAGAAACTTGCCAATGAATATGTGATTGGGATGAAGCCGGAGACGGAGGCGTTTCTGCAAGGGCTTCCCTTTCGGCTGACGGAGGCACAGAAGAAGGTATGGAATGAAATTGCGAAGGATATGGCGGGGGAGACTGCCATGTCCAGGCTGGTGCAGGGCGACGTGGGGTCCGGCAAGACCATCGTTGCTGTGCTGGCGCTCATGAATACTGCGCAAAACGGGTATCAGGGCGCGATGATGGCCCCGACGGAGGTGCTGGCAAGGCAGCATTATGAATCCATCACCAGATTATTTGATACATATGGAATCAAGATCAAGGTAGAGCTTCTGACTGGTTCCATGACGGCGAAGGAGAAGCGCAGGGCCTATGACCGGATTGAGTGCGGGTACGCCAGAATCATTGTGGGCACCCACGCCTTGATTCAGGGCGGCGTAAATTATGACTGCCTTGCCCTTGTGGTGACGGATGAGCAGCACAGGTTCGGGGTAAAGCAGCGGGAAGCATTTGCCAAAAAAGGAAGCGTTCCCCATGTGCTGGTCATGAGCGCGACGCCGATTCCTAGGACGCTGGCAATCATCCTGTACGGCGATCTGGACATTTCAGTGATTGATGAGCTTCCGGCGAACCGCCTTCCTATCAAGAACTGTGTGGTGGATACCGGATACCGGAAGACGGCTTATTCATTTATGAAGAAACAGGTAGCCCAGGGGAGACAGTGCTATGTGATCTGCCCCATGGTGGAGGAGAGTGAGAGCATGGAGGCGGAGAATGTCATTGATTACGCATCCATGCTTCAGGAGGAACTGGGCGAAGAGATTGCCGTTTCCTATCTTCACGGCAAGATGCGGCAGACGGAGAAGGACGATATCATGGAGCGTTTCGGGAAAAATGAGATTCAGGTCCTTGTCTCTACCACGGTCATCGAGGTAGGAATCGACGTGCCCAACGCCACGGTCATGATGGTGGAAAATGCGGAGCGTTTCGGTCTTGCACAGCTCCACCAGCTTCGGGGAAGGGTCGGAAGAGGAGAGTTCCAGTCCTATTGCATTTTCATGAGCGGTTCAAAATCAAAAGAGACGAAGGAGCGGCTTGCTATTTTAAATAAGACCAACGACGGATTCAAGATTGCCAGCGAGGATCTAAGGCTTCGGGGACCCGGAGACTTGTTCGGCATCCGCCAGAGCGGGCTTTTGGATTTCCGCCTTGGGGATGTGTACCAGGATGCGAAGCTTTTGCAGATGGCAAATGAAGCCGCGGACGAGCTTTTAAATTCAGAAAATGACTGGATGAAGAAT
>OFHO01001902.1_pt1 | contig 13831 bp, 16 predicted proteins | sample 1521531 | NCBI WGS metagenome assembly OFHO01 (sample SAMEA3504124, study PRJEB24116) | mouse gut metagenome | biome: mouse gut; feature: mouse-associated habitat; material: faeces | place: Denmark | collected 2011
CAAAACCGCCCGCTAAGGGCAGAAACCAGGACCCGGAACGGTGAGCAAGGCAAACCGGACACGCGATATCCTTCTAAAGTTCTTTGTCAGCCCGGAAGAACAGAAACAGATACAGACCAAAATGGAGCAGTACGGCACCGCAAATCTCAGCGCGTACCTCCGCAAAATCGCCATTGACGGCTATGTGATTAACCTGGAGCTGCCGGAACTGACAGAGATGGTATCCCTTCTGCGCCGGTCCAGCAACAACCTCAACCAGCTTACCCGCAGGGTCCACGAGACGGGCCGGTTTTATGACGCTGATTTAGAGGAACTCCGCCAGAGCTATGACGGGCTGTGGGCCGCGGCGCAGAAAATTCTTACCGCGCTGGCAAAAATCCAATAACAAGCAGCTAAAACAGGCTGGCGAAAGTATATTTCGTCAGTCGGTTTTAACATCACCTTCTGGAGCAGGCGGAACAAACTCCAAAAGATCACCTATCTCACATTCAAGAACAGTGCATATTCTCGCCAGGACATCAATGTCCAGTCTGGTCACAGAATTGTTGCAGTAATGGTTAATTTGTGTGCGCTGCATCTCCGCACGATGGCTGAGTTTATTTTTGCTTAATCCACTCTGTTCAATCAACTTCGCCAGATTGATTTTAATGGTCCCATACCGTTCCAAGAAAAAATCACTCCTATCCAGCAAATAGTATTTGACAGAAGTAGTGTATATTTGTTAGAATGGTGTTGGAAGTTCTAATTAGTCTTGTCTGTTTAGTTGCACATCCTCTGAAATGTAAGGAGGACTTCAAATCGCTACCACACGTATCATGCCTTTGCATATCGGTATGGGCCGGACTGTGGGGACAGCCATTCAGGATATCATTGACTATGTGTCAAATCCAGACAAGACGGATGGCGGCAGGCTAATCTCCAGCTACCAATGCGACAGCCGGATCGCGGATGCAGAATTTTTGTTCGCCAAGCGGCAGTACCTTGCCAAGACCGGCAGAAAGCGCGGGGCCGATGATGTGATTGCCTACACCATCCGGCAGTCCTTCGTCCCCGGCGAGATCACCCCGGAGGAGGCCAACCGCCTGGGCTATGAGCTGGCCCGCCGTTTCACCAAGGGGAAACACGCCTTTATCGTCTGCACCCATGTAGACAAAGCCCACATCCATAATCACATCATCTGGAACTCCACCACTCTGGACCATGACCGGAAATTCCGGGACTTTCTCGGTTCCGGGCGGGCGGTGCGGCGGCTGAACGACACCATCTGCGTCCAGAACGGCTACTCCATCGTGGAAAATCCCAAGCGCCGGGGCAAGAGCTACAACAAGTGGCTGGGGAGTAAACCGCCCTGTCACCGGGACCAGCTCCGCATGGCGATTGATGATGCCCTCGCACGGAAACCCGCCGACCTGGATGCCCTGCTGAAGCTGTTGCGGGACGCTGGCATAGAGGTCTCGCCCCGTGGCAAATCCATCCGGCTGAAAGCGCCGGGTCGAAAGAATTTCGTCCGGCTGGATGAGGACAGCATGGGGGCGGACTACTCCATTCCCTCGCTGCTGGCCGTCCTCGCCGGGGAGAAACAGCACACTCCGCTTTCAAAAAATATCCGCCGCGCAGATCCGCCGAAGGTAAATCTGCTGGTGGATATTCAAGCAAAGCTCCAGGCGGGCAAGGGGGCCGGGTATGCAAGGTGGGCCAAGACCTTCAATCTCAAACAGATGGCGCAGACGCTGAACTATCTGACGGAGCATGGCCTGCTGGACTATGCCGACCTTGCCGCCAAAGCGGACGAGGCCACCGGGCGCTATCACGAATTGTCCGCCAGGATCAAGGCGGCGGAGCAGCGCATGGCGGAGATCGCCGTGCTGAAAACGCACATCATCAACTACTCCAAGACCCGTGATACCTATGTGGCCTACCGCAAGGCCGGGTACTCGAAAAAATTCAAGACAGAGCATGAGAGTGAGATTCTGTTGCATCAGACGGCAAAGAAAGCCTTTGATGAGCTGGGGCTGAAAAAACTCCCCACGGTCAAGAGCCTGCAAGCGGAGTATGCCGCGCTCCTGGCAGAGAAGAAATCCGCCTATACTGATTACCGCAGGGCGCGGGATGAGATGAAGGAGCTGCTGACGGTCCGTGCCAATGTGGACCGCTTAATGGGCTATGGCGGAGCGGAGCCAGACAAAGAAACGGAGCGTCAGGAGGAACGCTGATGTTCCGCTCATCTTCTGTGGGCCAGCGGCCCACATCAAGCGTCCCGCCAGGGACGCGCAGCCAGCTCCAGAATGGAGCTGTTCAAAGGGGTTTGGGGGCGCTGCCACCAACAAGCAGAAATGGCCGTCCCGCCGGGGGCGGGACGGCCATTTTTCGCAAGTGTTAATACACTTGCCCTGCTTGCCCGTTTCTCCAACCCCCGTTTGGGTTCTGATGCACTTATCCTGGTATCTTATGTGCAGGCAAATACAAGCTGGAAACGCACAGAAAAAATTTCTAAAAATTTTTTCAGAAGGGTTCATCCTTTCCAGGCTTCTGTTACGTTATACTAAGTAGACGGGTGGTGAGGTAATGGAGTATAGCGACTACAATTTAATCAAAGGCATCAAAGACGGCGATGGGGACGCGCTGGAGCTTTTGGTTCGACGATGGTATCCCCGAATCTTTGGCTACGTTCAAAAAACCCTTGGCAACGAGCAGGATGCCTATGACATCACCCAGGAGATATTTCTGTCGGTCGTTCAAAATATCAAGGCCATCTATCCGTGGAGCCGGTTCAAAAGCTGGATTTTTACCATTGCCCACAACAAATGCCTGGACTTTCTCAGACTTCAGCGGCCCATTGAGACAAAGGACATTCAAGACATAGAGATACCAGACCCATCTCCATTGCCGGATGATCTGATTGAAAGCTCCCTGACCGTGGAACAGGCGTTGAATATGCTGTCCACGCCCCAGCGGGAGACTGTTGTGCTGCACTATATGTATCAATTTACCTCCAAAGAAATCGCCCGCATGACCCATACCCCGCTACCTACCGTAAAATCCAGGATCACGTCCGCCAAACAGCTCTTATCAAAATTCTTTCGGGAGGGCTTCTCATGAATGAACGAATGGAGCAGGAAATGAATCGGACCATCCAAATACTGCGGGCATCCATGCCCAGGAAAACCGGCAGGGCAGGTATGCGTGTGTTGCTGCGCCTGTCGGCGGAGGAAATGAACGGGGCGCTGCTGCTGGCGCTGCTTGGCGCTACCGTCCTGCTTGGGGTGACAGTGGCCCGTCTGCTGTCTCAGCCGATGCTTACGGCGTTCTATACCGCACCTTTGCCGGGACTGCTACTGTTCTGCCGTTATGTACTCTATGGCAATGAACGGATGCGGGAGCTGGAGGAAACCTTTCGCTACTCCTATACGGAAATGCTGGTGGGGCGGACGGCGGTGATCTCGCTGTATATGCTGTTGGTACAAATCTGTCTCGCCTTTGCCCTGCATGGCACAAATGGGGCTGATTTTCTTCGACTGGCCCTGTGCGGCGCTGTCCCCAGCATTTACCTGTGCGCCTTTCTCCTGCTGCTGTCCAGTTTGATCCGGCAGCAGAAAACTGTGTCCGCCATCGCCGTGGCGCTGTGGATGGTACTGGCGTTTTTGGCCGTGTGCTTCCCGGTGGAGCAATTTTTACAAAGCCTCCAAATGGCTGCCTATGGGATCGTTGCGGTAATTGGGCTGATCTTCTATGGGGCCAGCGTATGGAGAACAACGACAGCGGGGGATCTGTATGTGGTCAATCAGGGATGAATGGAAAAAGCACCGGGCCTTTCGGGAGGTTTGGGTGGGATACCTGCTGGGCGCGGCCTATCTCCTGTTCAGCCTCATTCAATATTGGCGCTATGGCTTTCCCAGCTTATGGTTCGAGATCCAGCAGGACATTTACCTCTACGGGAACACGTTGACTGCCTTTTTGATTGTCATGGGCTTGCCCCGGCTGATGTGCTGTGAACAGGAATACGGAACTGTCCACACGATCCGGGCTTCGGAGCGGGGCACGTTCCTGGTCTGGCGGTCAAAGTCGCTGTTCGCCGTGGGTTATTGTGCCACTGTGGTGGCGATCATCGGAACGGTGAGTCTTTTGTTCCACGGCGGGTTAATCGGGTTCCGGGATGCCCTGGCCCCCGTATCGGAATCCCAAACCTTCTCCGGCGAACTGCCGCCCCTCTCCAATCTGACCTACTGTATTGTGCAGTATGGCTTCCTGTTCCTGGGCGCGGTGTATTTTGCGGGCTTCGTCCTGCTGGCGGCACAGATTACCCAGCGCACTACCCTCACCATTTTTTTGTGCGGCGGGGTTTATCTTGCCCTTCTCGGCTGTGCTGCGGTGATCCCTTTCTCTATTCAAGATATCCAACAGCCGTTTACTTTGATGGATTTGCCCTTTCTGCTTTTGCAAAGTGTCAGCTTTGCGGCATTTATGTCCCAACAAAACTTTTCGCATCTGTTCATCCGTCAATGGAACGACATTTGGAAGCCGGTGGCGCTGGTCATTTTACTGAGCGGGTTAGAGTTTGGCGCATCCTGGCGGCTGTGGAGGCGGAGGGCGCGAGCATAAAACTGGAAAGGAGCGCGGAGGGTAATGGCGCTTGTACTTGAAAATGTCAGCAAGCTGTACAGGGACACCGTGGCCCTGGACCGCACCAGCTTTGCGCTGAACTGCGGGATATACGGTCTGCTGGGGCCAAACGGCGCGGGCAAGACCACGTTGATGCGAATCATGACCGACCTGCTGGCTCCGTCCACCGGGCGGGTGCTGCTGGACGGGCAGGACATCTCCGCCCTGGGCGGGGAATTTCGGAAACGGCTGGGCTATCTGCCCCAGGATTTTGGAGTGTACCCCAACTTTACCGCTGAACAGTTTCTTCTTTATATCGGAAGGCTCAAGGGCCTGTCCAAATTTGAGGCCAAGCGGCAGACGGACGAACTGCTCCATTTGGTGGGGTTGGAGAAGAAACAAAGAAAAAAGCTGGGGAGCTTTTCCGGGGGAGAGCGGCAGCGGGTTGGCATCGTTCAAGCGCTGTTGGGCGATCCCGATATCTTGATCTTGGATGAACCGACGGCTGGCCTTGACCCGGAGGAACGCATCCGCTTTCGCGGCATCCTCAGCGGTCTGTCCCAACAAAGGCTGGTGCTGCTCTCCACCCACATCGTATCCGATCTGGAGGCGGTGGCCAACGAGATAATCCTACTCAAAAATGGCGTTGTGATGAAGCGAGAAACGCCTTTTGAACTGCTGCGGACGCTGGAGGGCATCGCCTGGACAGTGACGGTTCCTGCCGGGGAAGAAGCCGAACTGACAGGCGCGTATCTTTGCAGCAACGTGATGCACCAGGATGGGAAAAGCGTACTCCGGCTGCTCTCCGACCGCAAGCCCCACCCGGACGCCGCCCCCGTCACACCGAATATGGAGGATATGTATCTCAAATATTTGGGGAAGCAGGAAATCTGAGCCGCGAGAAAGGAATCACCCATCATGAGCAAAAAACTGCTGAAATTGAATGTCAGGCTGATGTTCACATCCCTGATCTTTTTCCTCTTTGCTGCCTTTGCACTGGGGGCCTTCCTGGTGTTTATCGGCTATATCTCCTGGTCGCCCTATATCCATCCCATCAATTATTCTGCTGTGATCAACGCGCTGGAGTATCTGGAGATCGGCCTGTTTGTCATGGCTTTCTGCCACGCCATGTACTGGTCCCACCAGCCTGCTTTACTGGAGGAGATCTGCTTTGTGCCGCGGATTTCAGTCGTGATGTGCAGACTGGCCGCGTCCATCCTTGCCACCAGCACGGCCTGCCTGATCCCCTGCGGGTTCATCCTGATTTCTGCGGTACAGCAGGGGACCGGCCCCCTCTTTACGCTGAATACGCTGGGCTTTACGCTGATCCGTTGGCTGACGCTCCTGCTGACCGCCAACACCCTGGGCTTTTTCCTGGGATATCTGATCAAAAGCACCTACGCCTACGTTCTCGCGGCCCCGGTCACGGTGCTGTCCTGCTACTTCAATCAAGGGCTTGTGGAGATATTCTTTGGCTTTCATACCTCTGCCTCCCGAATTGTAGCGCAGCTGCTTTCCACCAGCGATAGTTTTCCGGCCGCTCTGGAAATGGATTATCCCGGTCCCAGGCTGGATCTGTATTATCTTTTGGACGGACTGTTTCTTGTGCTGGCCTGCTTGCTTCTGATTTGGGTTTTGAATTACATCGTATCCAAGCGCCTCACCGTAAAAAAGGCGTTGGCAGGGGGCGGCCTGATCGCCGCCGCCGTGCTGACCGTGTGGACTTTTGTCATACTGTCTCCCCTGGAATATCGGTATGAAGAAAAACTCTACCCCGTGGAGTACGAAGCCCAGCCCTATGAGATCACGGACTATGAAGGGAATTTTAAGCTGTCCGAGTTCAGCCGGTTCAACGGCAGCTTTACCGTCCGCCCTACAAGCGCACAAAAGGCGGACACCCTCACCATCCGGCTGGACGGCTGCTTTACGGTGGACGAACTGACCTGTGGGGACGATCCTGTACCGTACACGCGCAGCGGCGACTATCTGACGTTGGAAGCGCCGTCCAGGCCAGTTACGTTTCAAATCAGATATCACGGGAGGCCATATTATTTAAGCGATATCGGCTGTGTGAATCTGTTTACTTCTTGGCTGTCCTCCGCCCTACTGCCCAACTTTGCCTTTGTACCGTTGATCGACGGAGATTTCAGCGCCAAGCATTATGACATCCATGTCACCAGCGGGAACACCGTCATTTCCAACCTGGATGTGACGCAGGAGGGGAACCTGTACCACCTGAGCGGGGAAGCGTCCTCTATCTGCGTTTTCAGTGGGTATCTGACGGAATACCAGCGGGACGGCATCACCATTTATCGAACAAAGTATAACGTCTCCACAGACTATGATGCCGTGCTGAACCGGGCGCTGTCCGGGGGATATTATATGGATTCCCACACGATGGAAATAAAACAGGACGGTTTTGATAAGCCTGGGAAAGCGTTCCTCATTTATGATTATTATGGGGTTGCGGGTTTCCCCGTTGTCTATGACGGCTATATTTTACAGAATTATGGCAGCACATATTCCTGAGCGATGGGCCAAATTTGAGCCGGGAGGTAAGCATTATGCTGGAAATCAAAAATGTATCCTATTCCTATCATCGAAAATCGCCGGTACTCCACGAGATCAATCTGTCCCTTGACACGGGATTCAATTTGCTCATTGGGGAAAACGGGAGCGGTAAAACCACGCTCATCAAAAACATGACCGGCATCCTGCCTTTGCAGCAGGGCGAGATTACCCTTGGTGGTGTACCTGTTTCCAACCGGGAATATCAAACAAAAATCTCTTATCTGCCCCAATCCTTTGACGTTTATCCCAAGCTGACGGTCCGGGAGATCCTGCGCTTTGTGGCCTCGGTGAAAAGCGGACTGGACAAGCAGGCGGCGGAGCAACAGCTCACAGACATCATGGAATTGACCCATATCGCCGATTTTGCCGGGAAAAAGCTGAAGGACTGCTCGGAAGGGATGCGGCGGCGGGTGGGCATCGCCACAGCCCTGATTGGCGACCCGGAGGTGGTGATCCTGGACGAGCCTACGGCGGGGGTTGACCCGAAGGAGCGGTTCCAGTTTTACAAAACGATCCAAGCCTGTTTTCCCAATAAGATTGTCCTGATTTCTACCCATATTCTGGACGATGTTGACTTCCTGGCCACGAATGTCATCATGCTCTCCGGCGGCAGGATTCGTTACACCGGCAGCTATGCCGAGTTCAAAAATACGCTGAAGGACAAAGAAGGGGCAACGGTAGAAGATATTTGGCTGTACTATGAAAACGGCGGTGAGCAGGATGTATAAGTGGCCGCTACGCACCGATGTGCTGTCCTGCTGGAAACTATATGTATTTTTTGTGGCGTATTTAGCACTCCTTATGTTGTATCCGGGCTTTGCCTATACAACGGTTGGAGGGAGCAGCGAGCTGTTTGCGAATAACAGGTGTTACCTCTATCTTCAATTCATTGCCTGCTTTTTTGTGGTGGGTATGACCGCAAATATGTTTGAGGAAACCTTCCAAAAGGATTCCAAACAGTATATTCACACCTTTCCCCTGGGAACAGGAAGCATCATCTTTGCACGATACGCGAAGCTGCTCTTTTTCATACTCATTCCCTATGTTCCCACCGTGCTGGTCATGTTCATTCAGGCAAATGCAAATCTGCAAGACTATCTTTTACTTTTCCCGGACACCGGGGATTGCCCACCAATCCCCTTGCTGTTCCCGCTGGTTCATTGTGTGATCGCGGTCAATTTTTATATTATTGGGACCATGTTTTTGATGTTTATTCTCCAACGCAAAGTGATTGCGCTAATCATTATCATGATATACTGCGCGATGGAAGCGGCCATGCTGCATTTCATATTTCCTCGGTTTGTTGTCTTCCGTGGTGCGTTTAATATTCCAGACTTTTATCATATATTTCCGACGAACATTCAGATTTTAGCGGTGGTCTCTGTTGTCATGCTTGCGTTTATCCTGCTCTTTTATAAATCTCGGCACTCTTGGCAAAAAATTTTATAGAACTGTTGATTTCTTAACTTTTTTCATCATTTGCCGATAATAATTAAAAAGGTTTAGTACCAAACACCACACTTAGCGTATGGTGATGGGAGGTATAGCCCATGTTGGTCTATTATCTGCAAATGCTCGACACGCCGGAGGAAAAGATTCGGTTTGAGCAAATTTATCTGAAATATCGCGGCCTTATGTACCATGTGGCAAACGGCATCCTGCATGACCGGCAGGACGCAGAGGATGCGGTACACAACGCTTTCCTGCGAATCATCAAGAAGTTTTCCAAGTTTCAGAACACCCCCGCCAAAGACTTGGCTCCGCAGATCGTGGTCATTGCCAGGAACGAGGCCATTTCTCTCCTGCGGAAAAAGAAGGATGTAGTTCCGCTGGAGGATTGGGAGGGCTTTGCTGAGACAGCGGAGGAAGTCAGCGACTACCATGCGCTGGTGGATACCTTCACCCACCTGCCCCAGACGTACCGGGCCGCGATGGAAATGAAGCTGCTGCTGGGCTATTCTGATGGTGAGATCGCCGCCAAGCTGGGCTTGTCTAAAACGGCGGTCAGCGTTCGGATCAGCCGGGGGCGGCAGCTTTTGCGGGACATCGTGACGCGGGAAGGTTTCTTGATGGACGCATAGGTGCCCATGTTCAGATATTTTCGCCCCTTGTATGAGAATCCGTTTCTTTGCTGTGTCGATACAGTGAAGAAGCGGATTTTTTCGTCTTGTCCTTTTTTATACAGCCGAGCAGATATAGAAAAATCAAAGAAAAATTTTTCAAAATCCTGTAGGAATCAGGTCCTTCGCAGCGTTAAATATAGTAAAGGGAGTTTTATTCTCAGAACATACGGTGGAACACGCATCAAAAGGAGCGATCATAGCGGATATGCAAAATGGAACAAGAAAAATTGGCTACTACGGCGCTTATGAAAACACGGGGGCAAGTCGGCCCGCGGTGGCGCTGACAGAGGACATGATCCGCGCTTTAGCACAAAAGTATGATGTCACGCATATGAACCGAAATGAATACAGTCTGCTTTTGCACGATCTGCGGAGTGCGGGTGTAATCACTACACAGGAATTCAGCGCCGGTTATGGAGGAACGCTTCCCCATGCAAGTATTCCCATGGCAAAATTTCCAGAAACAATGCCTCTTGGGGACAATAGGACGGATTTCGCGGAGCTGCTGAAGCAGTATATGGGATACTGCGGCGAGTTTCTCAAAGCGTCCGCTGGAAACGGTTTAGAACAGGAGCATTCAAGATTCCTGTTGGACGCCTATTCTCACCTGTATATGCTGTTCAAGCAGATACATTCCGTCAGATCAGAATTTTATACAGAAAGGGGTGGCTCAGATTGACAGATCAGGCATTGGACGGTCTGCTTCGTCAAGTGCTGCTGGACGCGGACGGCCAAGAATATGGCGATATGATGGAGCTTTTGCCGGAGCATGACTTTTCCCCGGACTTTGAGCGGAAGATGAAAAAACTGATCCGCAGGGCCAATCACCCCATTCGGCATCGAGTCGCCCAAGCTGCGGCCTGCTTTCTGCTGGCGGCGCTGTTGAGCGGCTGCACTGTCCTGGCAATCAGCCCGGAGGCGCGGGAGGCGTTTGCAGGATGGGTGCGGGAAGTGTATGAGGGGTGGTTTGTGTACCGTTATACTGGCAAAGCTCAAGCTGCCCCGGAGAATGTTGTATACTGTCCGACCTGGTTGCCTAATGGCTACACAGAAACTTCATCTCCTGATTTATACGAACAGGAAGTTACGATATATGAAAATGCAGATGGTTCTTTGCTGATATTTGGATATTCCAAAAGTATGGGCGTAGTGGGCTTATATGTATCTCAGGATGATGCAGTAATTAAACAGACAACCGTTTGGGGAAACAAAGCAGAACTGTATCTATACCCCACGAAAGAAGATGCCTTTAGCTATTTAGTATGGGTTGATGATAATTCCGGGTTGATATTCTGGCTTGTTGCCAGTTTAGATGAAGCTACTTTACTTCAAGTAGCGGAGAGCGTGGAGGCGGTGCAATAGGTATCTAAACTTTGCCGTTCCAGTTAGGATGATTAAATTATGAGGAGGAACCACTATGACAATCAACGGTATTCACAATTCTTATAGAGCAGTTACTACCATTACCGCCCCAAAGGTAAAAGCCAGCGAGGAGGGCTTGTTCAAACCGATTACCGCCAAGGTCAGCGGTGCCTTGTCCGATGAATACATTGAGCAAATCAAAGCGTGCGCCCGCAAAGCGGCCACAGAAGGAACAAATATGGTCAGCAGCGGGTATGCAGCAGCACGGGATGCACAGATGGAAAAATTCATTTCGCCTGATCGGGGAAAGGCCATTTCTCAAGTCTCCGCTGCGCTCAACGACCGCAACCGGGTTTGGAAATACGGAGAAAACCTTCTGGATTTGTTAGGTATCCCTTATACCGCCAGTGTCCACAAGGGTGCCCGTTATACTACATCAGAAATTTTCAACGAGAACGGTGAAATGATTGCGGGCTACCACAGTGATAATGGGGGGTGGACCTCTGTTCCAACTGCGGATGAATCGCGGTTCCAGTACGAATCAAACCAGATTTACCGCGAGGCATATAATGCGGCCAAAGCAGAGCTGGCCGCTGCCGCCCAGCAGACGGCGGCTTCGGCAGAGAGCGGCGGCGCAGCAGCCGGTTTTGACGTGAAAGCCTGATAATAAATTTTCGCCATAGGAGGAATAGGCAAATGGACGGAATTATCAACAACCCATTTTCTGGGCAGAAGTACATTCAGTATGGAAAGTACACCTTTGAGAATATCACCAATCAGGTAACGGTCACAGACCTTGGTACAGCAGGCATAGATCTTACGAAGGGGCACATCCTGGAGCTGAAAGACACCGCCGCGACTTGGAAAAAATATTACAGCGACATCGCCCTGTCCAAAAGCCCCGTGGCCAATGTTAAGAAAGAGGTAGATGCCAAGACCTCCGCCGTCATCAATGGCTTTTTTGACGGCACAGTGTCCGAGGATGAGTTGGCCGATACATTCCAGACTCTGGCCGGACAGCTTTCCGATGCCTGCGAGAGCGCCGGTTATCCCTCTCCGCTGTGTTCCGTTGGCGCAACCCAGGCCCTTACCGAAACCTTTTACAGTGAGTTCCGCCGGAAGATCTTGGAGGTTGCAGTCCAGCGTGGCAATCAGGAGGGAAAGCAGTATCTCACCGGCGAGATGAACGCCCAGCGGAATTGGAAATACTATAATTCCGACTACTATTTCAAAAGTGAAGCGGCCATTTCCGCCATCACGGACGGGCTGAACAAGCTGGCCCAGGGGCCTGCCTACGAGGGCTTTACCATTCCCGACTACAAGGCGGAGGGGCTGAACCTCTATTACAACTATAACACCGCCTTTTCCAATGGCTTCGCTGTGGATGAACAATTCATGCTGGACCCGGACGCGGTTCCGCCGGAAAACTTTCAATGGTTTTATCAATCCGGCGGCGACGGTACGAGCAAGGTAATTGAGGCTGATTCCCTGACCATCGAACACCCGGACGGCACCACGGAATTTATAGACTACAGGCCCAAGAGCTTCGATCCCACAGACTACAGGACTGCCACCACATGGGCCTCCTACCGGGATGCCCAGGGGAACAAGCACGTTGTCTCCACGGATTTCTTCTACAATTTCTCCAAAGATGATCTGCGCAATGTGGCGGATCTGCTGAACTTCACCCAGGGCGATCCAGCCCAGGATACCGCTGTCAACCGCTTTCTGAAAAATTTGCAGGTATACAGCCAGGGGTACTTTTCGCGGTTCCCTCAGATAACCAATTTTGACCGTCATATATAGGCTATGGATGAAGTGAGATGGAAACTTATGAATATGAAAAGGCAACGTGGGTACTGTGCCCTTCCTGCAACAGCAAAACACGAATAAAGATACGGGATGATACTGTACTTGAAAATTTTCCGCTCTACTGTCCAAAGTGCAGACAGGAAACACTAATCAACGTAACACAACTGCATACCACAATTATCAAAGAGCCAGACGCATAGACGCAGAGCCGATAACAAGCAGATTCTGAACTGCTGTTATCGGCTTTGTGATTCCCGGATTCACTTTAGATGGGCTGTGCAGTATCGGCCTCCACCAATTCATGTACCATGGCGCGGGCTGTCGCTAAAATCAGCCGTTGTCCCTGTTTTGGGCAAGCCCGGTATAGCCCAATTATTTCTTGGAGATCAGTGTCCTGATCGTCAGGGGATGTAAACAGGAAATCAAACGATATGCCCAGCACGTCAATCAGCGCGGCAAGTACCTCAAAGGACGGGTTCATCACACCTCGCTCAATGCGGGAAATCGTCCGTACTGCGAGACCCGATACATCTGATAACTTCTGCTGGCTCCATTTGCGGCCCTTGCAAAGTTGCCTGACCTGTTTTCCGAGTTTCTTTAAGTTTTCATCTGGCGTAATTCTTTTATCCGACATATTTGTCACCTCAACCTTATTCTATCGGTCCAGAACAAGGAATAACAGCACCTTATCAGTCCAGTAAGCAAGTCCTATCAGTCAATATTTAGAAAACTTCCATTCCGGGAAGCTGTAAAAAAAACGGCAGCTTTGCGGAACGCTTTTCATGCTCAAAAAGCCATAACTGCCGTTTCGGAGGCAGCTATGGCTTTTTTATTTAGCTTGCCTGCTCTAAAGTCAGGCCAATCATCAAAAAAATCTGCGACAGCAACGTGTCCTCTTATCCCCATGATAATGACCAATCTGTCCAGAATGAAAAGACAAATTATTCCATGAAGCAGGGGGCCGGATACTCGTCAAGGGTATCCAGCCTCCTGCTTTGTCGAATAATGGCAAACCCTGTCGGCTCCTGCGGGTGCCGAGGCCCGCCCTCCGTTTCGATGCGGCACCTTCCCCAGTCCCACCTACGAATGAAACGGAGGTAACACGATGTTTGATCCCAAGAGCGACTATGCTCTCAACAAGATGGACCCGGAGGCCATCGTATATATTGATTCCAGGGGAACCCTGATTCGGCTCACTATAATGGCGTCTTTCATGCCCATGCTCTTGCCGGAGCCGGAGACGCCCAAATAGAAGCCGTGGGGGGAAATAAGCCGCTTGCGGTCACAAATCAAAAGGTTGCGGGAAATAGCGTTGATGCCGTAGGACAGCCCGCCGGGGTCCTGTATCTCCTGCACCCGGTAGG
>OFHO01001909.1_pt1 | contig 13784 bp, 19 predicted proteins | sample 1521531 | NCBI WGS metagenome assembly OFHO01 (sample SAMEA3504124, study PRJEB24116) | mouse gut metagenome | biome: mouse gut; feature: mouse-associated habitat; material: faeces | place: Denmark | collected 2011
TTTTCCAGAGCCAGTCCCACGGCCTCTTTCTGGAGGGCGCTCTCCGCCTCCTCCCAGGTCTTGCAGCCGAACATGTCGTCCCGGCCTACCTTGTCGAACAGCAGGCCCAGGGGGCCCTGCCCCTCCTTGGTGCCCACTACGCTGGCGCTGTTTAAGATATATACCGGCCTCTCCAGCCGGACGCTGGCTCTGCCCAATTTCTGGTTCATAGATTTTCCTCCTAATTAAGTCGCTGCGCGACGGCTCTGAAGGGTAAAGTCACTTCGACGCACTTTTTTGAGAGGAAATTTTTCTCGAAAGTTCACTCGCAAAATTTTCTCTCGTGCGTCTTCGCGACTTTACCAGGCTGTATACAGGGCTGTCGCTGCGCGACGGCTAACTACCATTATTATCTCCGGGGGAGGAAAATCTATTCTCAGTTTACCGTCAGAATACGGCTTTTCTGCTCTACGCCTCGTATCTCTCGGCCTGGGCGCGGATCAGTTCCGCATCCTCGAAGTAGTTGATGCGCATGGCGCTCTTCACCTGGGACAGGGTCTGGGCGGCCGCCTCCCTGGCTTCATCGGTGCCCTTCTTCAGGATATCATAGATGGCGGGGATGTCCTTCTCCCACTCTTTCCTGCGGTTCCGGATGGGCTCCAGGGTCTCCTGCATGATGTTGTTCAGAAACTTCTTCACCTTCACGTCCCCCAGGCCGCCTCTCTGGTAGTGGGCCTTCAGTTCGTCCAAATTCGCGTAGTCGGGCAGGTACCGCTCGAAATGCTCCTGCCTACAGAAAGCGTCCAGATAGGTGAATACCGTGTTGCCCTCCAGATGGCCAGGGTCGCTGACCTGCAGATGCAGCGGGTCTGTGAACATGCTCATGATTTTCGTGCGCACTTCATCCGCCGTGTCCGCCAGGTAGATGCAGTTGCCCAGGGACTTGCTCATCTTGGCCTTGCCGTCCGTGCCCGGGAGCCTGCGCCTGGCCTCGTTCTCCTGCAGAAGGGCTTCCGGCTCCACCAGCACAGGGGCGTACACCGTGTTGAACTTGTGCACGATCTCCCTGGTCTGCTCGATCATGGGCAGCTGGTCGTCCCCCACGGGGACTGTGGTGGCCTTGAAGGCCGTGATGTCCGCCGCCTGGCTGATGGGGTAGGTGAAGAAGCCCACAGGGATGCTGGACTCGAAATTGCGCATCTGGATCTCGCTCTTCACGGTAGGGTTGCGCTGGAGCCTGGCCACTGTGACTAAGTCCATGTAGTAGAATGTCAGCTCGCACAGCTCCGAGATTTGGGACTGGATGAGCAAAGTGGACTTCTCCGGGTCAAGGCCGCAGGCGATATAGTCCAGCGCCACCTCGATGATGTTCTGGCGCACCTTCTCCGGGTTCTCGATATTGTCCGTGAGGGCCTGGGCGTCCGCGATCATGATGAAGGTCTTCTTGTACTCGCCGGAATTCTGCAGCTCCACCCGCCTGAGCAGGGATCCGATATAGTGGCCTATGTGCAGCCTGCCCGTGGGGCGGTCTCCTGTGAGGATGATTTTGTCGCATGCTTTGTTTTCCATGATAATTGTCTCCTTTATACGGGATGTCTGCGGCCCGGGGAATGGCCACGGTGGCCGATGTGACCGTTTCCGGACATCGTGACCTCTCCTGGCCGCTATGACCGTTCCTGGACATTGCACCCCTTCCTGGCAATGACAGAGGACTTGGCACCATCCCTGGCCAACACCCATTATAGCACTTTGATAATAGAATCGCTCTTTGACTATTATATCATGGATTTGCGGATAGGCAATCTTATTTTTGAACTTCTTTTCGCCTTTCTTTCCGTCTTTTTGGGCCTTCTTTCGGTCTTCTTACAGCCTTCCGGGGCCGTTCATGCCAGAAAGAGTTTTGCCAGAAAAAAGCTCACTATGAAACCGATTGCCGCGCTTCCAAGCGCGTACAGCACCGTTTGGTAGTGACGTTTTCCAAGCTCCTGCTGGGTCTCCATCTCGTCCAGCCGCCGTCCTTCCGTAAACGCGACGATTTCTTTGTAGGTATGGATGTCATTGTCCTTTTTGACTTTCTCCACCTTCACCGCAAAATACATTGTGACCCCAGCCAGCGCTGCCCATGGAATGAGCGCGTACCAGCCCATCCACGCGGCAAGGGGCACCGCCGAGAGCACTGTCAATGCCAGGAGCGCCGCATAGATGTTTCCATAGCGGTTCAGCCTCCTGATTTCCGTTTCCTTGATTTCTTTTCTCATGCGTTCAACATCTCCTTTTATCAATTGGTCAAGGGATATGTCGAACAGTGTGCTTAACAGCAACAGGCTGTGGATATCCGGGTAATTCTTATTCGTTTCCCAGTTAGAGACAGTCTGCCTGCTGACGTACACCTTTTCGGCCAGCTGCTCCTGTGAGATTCCCATATTGCTGCGATACTTCCTGATCTGCGCTCCGACTTCCAATTTTCCTCTCTCCTTTCCTTTTATTTCCCTGATGCCTGCCGGTCTGCGGGCTGCGTCCGGAACATGCCCTTACATGCGTTCCCTGACCTGCGCCGCCTTGCAACGGCGACTTGTATCCCTGACCTGCGCCGCCTTGCAACGGTGACTTGTATCCCTGACCTGCCCCGAGTGTACCATCAGACAGGTGCAAGTTCCACCAAAAGCCTTTGACATTGGCCTGAAAACAGGCGTCAAAGGGGTTTGACATAGGAAACATCAATGGCAGATTCGGGGCATTTTATGGCCAGATGACAAATCTGTCAGTTCTGCCCTGCAGCAGATTAAGGACAGGAAGAAGATGCTCCGGGTATACCGTTCTCCTTCACCCTCAAAAGTCATATCCGTTATGACAATATCCGAATCGCTGTCGGATTCCGTATCGAGACTCATATATTCAATCTGCATCCCATGGAGACTGGACAGCTTCCCGTTCGCATATTCCTCATCAAAAGCCCCCCTTATAGCGGGCCTCAAAACCATCGTCTTCCCGTGTGATGTCACTTTCATCCCAGTCCACCGTCACGGTCTTGCCAGTGACCAACTCGACTTCGATATAATCTATCTCGAGATCTTCTATATCGGTATCGACGCAGACAGTCACCTCACGATACCCTTACAGAACCGTGCGTGCGGCTCTTCCTCACTAAGGATGGTTTTCTCGAAAGATTCCCATTTCTTCACAGGGCTTTCCCAATCCTCTGCATCTTCATCCTCTTCATCCTCTTCTTCCTGTATCGCTTCCTCGTATTCCTCTGCAAATTCCTTCCAAATATCATATGGCGGAAGCTGAAAAAAACACTCCCCTGTATACGAATCTATATCACAGGACTCTCTCTTCGCATAGTCTATGTAAAGCCGGATGAATCTGCCAGTCACATGAGCTCCGCCATCCGGATTCCACTCGTCCCCGCCGTCTGTGGTACAGAAAGGTTCCGGCGGCGCTGCCGTGCTCATTTCAATCGTGTAAATGCCGCCAAAGTCACAGTCGCCGATACGCATATACTTGATTCTCTCCATATCGCTTTCGTAGATGTCGTCTTTTTGCAGAAGTTTCTTTACTGCGTCCCCAATCCATTTCTGTGTAAATTCAATCCTTGCGGGGAATTGAACCCTCTTTGGGATTAAATCTTGCCAAAAAACCGGATAAACGGCATGACTTGCTGTGCTATGTGACTGGCAAGAATTAAATGCCGTTTATATAGTATCGTCATATGGTCAATCCGCTTACAGTTCGCTAATTCAACGATTTGCGAGCTCTGCCCATCCTGCGTTACAAGCCAGATATTGCCATTACCATTTTCAGCAGGATTCTTGACTAAAGAAATATCGCTTGGTTCAGCAACACCGCTTTCTTGAATCAGTTCCTCTATTTTAGAAACAGGGAGAACAGTGTCAATCCAGAGAGTGTCTGCGTATGTTGATTTTTCCCCTTTCCTGTTCATGATTTCATAGCCATACGTACATACATAAATTGTACTATCGGAATCCATATGTCTGATTTGTTCTGCAAAACTCCGCAACGCCGGAATGTAACAGTTTCTAATACACCCATATTTGTCCCTCACATTAACCGTTCCATAACAGAATCCGACGCTCACAGAATCCGACGCTCACAGAATCCGGCGCTCCCTGATAAAACTCTATGCCCTGCCCCCTACGGCTGATTATACCACTGCCGGACAGTTCTGTAAAAGTGCCCTGTCCAAATTAGCACGCAAAACGGCAATATCGGCATTTCAGACCGATATCGGCCTGATTTTCCTATCTGCTCCTTTTTGCCCTCCGGCGGGAAGGAGCTGGAGCGCCAAGAATATGATTTCGTCCGCGGAAATGACAGGTTCCTGGAGGTGGAAAAACAGCCGATAAAAAATAAAAGCTTTGCTGGAGACCATAAATAAAATATAAATCCGGCTTGTCGCGTCCAAGTAGCCCTCCAGAGACTTGCTATTATAACCGAAACAGAAAGAAAAGAGAATAGGGAGAAAAGATGGAAAAGAGAACGGGAGAAAATTGGCAGGATAGCCGCAGAGCAGTTTGTCAAGGGGTCGTGGAATACTGGTTACCCTATGGGTTCTTTTTGCAACTATTGTTTGTAATTCTTGACAGTACCCTTTTACCGTCCATCTCGAATCTGCCGCCACCTACGGCCAAAATATGGATTTCCCGCCAGGAATCAGATATAATCATCACAGAAAGCTTAGGAGGTGAGGACTTGAATGTTACAGTGAAAATCGACCCGGAGGTGAAAGATACGCAGGTTCTGATTACAGCGGAAAAAAGGAGCCGGTTCCTTTGCCGTCTTGTGGACGTCATAGAGGATTTTGATAAAAAACCTACTGCTTCGCTCACCGGCTATATCGGCGACAAGGCGTACCTGATTGATGTGGCGGACATCCTGCGGATATATGCCGCGAACCAAAAGGTGTATGTCCAGACGGCCAAAGCAGAATACCTGCTCCGCCACAGGCTGTACGAACTGGAGGAACTGCTTGACAGGCAGCGCTTTCTGCGGATATCCAACTCCGAAATCATCCATGTCAGGAAGATTCAGGATATCGACCTGAGCGTTACCGGGAGAATCTGTATCCGTTTCAGGGAGGATGTGTACACTTATGTGTCAAGAAGATATATTCCAAAAATCAAAAAATCATTGGGGATATGAGGTGATGTGAATGAAGAAAACAATCTTAAAATGCGGCGTAAACGGGATGCTTTGGGGAAGCTTTGCCTTTCTGCTCTTTTCCATCCTGCTATCCTTGCGCCTGAACACGGGCGAATTCTGTTTTGTGCTGCCTGCGCTGGCGGCTGATTACGGAAATGGAATGACTGCCGGGATTCTGCAGATTCTGGCCTTTCTCTGGCTGGGAGGGATGTGCGGGGCTGCGTATGCTATCGGGAACAGTACGAATCTGGCCTTGTGGAGACAGGCTGCGGGGTATCTGTGCGCTCTGACCGCCGGGCTTGGGCCGGTCTCATTTTTGGGGCGCTGGTATGAACATCTGTTCGTCGGAATATTCAGCTATCTGATTTTTCTTGGATCCATATCGGCGCTGCTGTATCTCATCGGCTGGATAAACTTACGGAATGATATTGTAAAAATAAGGAACGCCATCCAGGCGGACAAGGAGGGACTGCAATGAACAGACTATCATCTGACAGCAAAAAAATCGTTATCTGGCTGTGGGCAAATTATGGCATCTTTGCTGCCGCCTTTTTCATCCTGGGAACTCTGGGCAGCGGGAACCGCACCATTCTTTGGGTCAACTTCATCCTCGATGTGGCTATCTGCGCCGTATCGTTGGTGCTCAACATCCTCCTGTTTCTGCCCAGGCACAAGGTCTCTTTCCTGGGCAAGATTACGCTCATGATGATTACTTTGTGCCTGGCAGCGTTCACATGGTTCGCTTTTTTGATGCCGGAGAACGGATTGCCGCCGGTACTGTTCTGCTGATAACCCTTCCCCGTCACAGCCAGACCGCCCAGTCCCCATAGTCGAAAGTGCCGCTCCCATGGTGCAGCTTCCCGGCTTCTTTCAGCTCCCGGAACCTGTCCCGCATCCGAAAGATGATTTCCGGCCGGATATCCAGAGAATGATGCGCCGGGAACACCTTCCGGGCAGGCAGAGCGGCTATCCTTTCCAGGGAGGCAAGGTACGCCTCCGGGTCTGTGGACGGGTAATAGGCGAACAGCGTGTCCTTGTAAACCAGATCCCCGGTAAAGAGATACCCCCGCTCCTTTTCCCAGAAACACATGTGCCCCGGCGAATGCCCCGGCGTGTGGCAGACTTCTATCCTCCGGCCGCCTATGTCGATTACATCCCCGTCCCGCAGAACCCGCGTTGGCTTTCCCTGAAACAGCTCATAGCCGCTGACATCATAGCCTTCCGGCAAATCACACCGGTCAATGACCATGCCCCGAATCGTCTCCATGGAGAGCGGGAAGCCGCCGGACAGCCAGTCCAGCTCCTCCTCATGGGCGCAGAACTCCGGAAAATATTTATGCCCGCCGATGTGGTCCCAGTGGATATGGGTGGCCACAGCCGTGACCGGCCTGTCCGTCAGCTTTTCCACTTCCTCATGGATGTCGCAGATTCCCAGCCCTGTATCAATCAGCAGGCTGCCCTCGGATCCGTTCAGGAGATAGCAATGGGTCTCCTCCCAGTGGCGGTATTCGCTGATGCAATAGGTATCTTCGTCAATCGTATCAATCGTAAACCATTTCTTCATCTTTCTCCTCTTTTCTCCTACCGTTTCTTAATGGGAAAGAACATATAGCCCTGTCCATTCTCCGCCGGACAGTTGAAATCATGGACGGCCCCTGCCAGTTCCAGGCCCTGTTCGGCCATATAGTCCAGCACTTTCCGGAAAACATCGTCTTCCGAGGCTTTCACATACAGGTATTCGTAAGCCGGAATCGTCCACTTCACCCAGCCCGCCGGGGCTTCCGCGCCGTCCGCGGCCTCCACGCCCGCCAGATACAGGCCTTCCGTAAACCCATTCTCCCATGGCCGGAAAGAATGGGAAAAATCGGACATGGCGCCCCATATCCCCGCCAGATTGCCGTCCCCGTCCTTTTGGGCCAGGTGCTGCACCTCCTGGAAATGGCCGTTGGCATCCTCCCAGAGTCTCTGGATAAAGCCTTCCCCATCATTTGTAGAGCCTTCCTTTCCTATCACGGAAAAGGATTCCTTCACGCATCTTTTGATTTCCATCTAATCATCTCCTCTTCTTTCTTTTGCGCATCAAAAAAGCTTTTCTATTCCAAATAAAATATCGGCCCTTTGGCCGGAAAAGGAAGGCTCCTTCCCCGGGGCACCAGAAACGCGTGATCCCGTCCAAAAAGATTCAGCCTGTCGCACTCGCAGTCGGTGATGATCAGCAGCGGGGCCTCCTTCGGGAAATCCCCGGCCTGCTCCAGCAGCTCCACCCCCGGCTGGAGCACCGTGCCGCCCCGCCCCCGCACCCGGACGCTGCCGGCGATGTCCGACGCCTCCATGTACCCCTGGTCGTAGGGGGACGCGTCGCAGAACACCACCCGCACCCGGTTCACGTCCCGGGCGGCGCTGTAGCTGGCGATGGCCCCCAGAGCCGCGGCCAGCAGGGCCCGGTCCATGGAGCCGGAAGTGTCCAGCAGCACGCCGAAAGTCCGCCCCTCCCGGGCCGCCTCCTCATACCGGTAAGAGGGCCGGGGGATGTCCGGCGTGGCAGACTGTCTTCTGCTGAGCCTGGCATAGGTGCGCCGCTTTTCCAGAGGCTCGAACCGCTCGTCGAACCACCTGGCCAGTTCCACGTCCCAGGGGATGGGCGGCTGGGACAGGGCACGGATCTCCTCCACCAGCCCGGCGGGAAGGTAGCCCCTGCCATGGGTCTGATGGAAGTCCAGCCCCCGCTGGATGGCCGAGCGGCACCATTCATCCAGATCCACGAAATCTTTTGTCTCCTCCCAGCCGGGCGGGCCGAAGACAATGTCGTGGCAGGCCATGCGCCTGTATTTGCGCAGGTTGACGGCCAGAATGTCATAGACGCTCTCCGCCGACAGCCCCGCAAGCTCCGGGTCGTAGAGCAGCCCCTCCGGCATGGAGCCCACCTCCATGTCCCGCAGCCACTGGTTGATTACATAATCGCAAGCCGTGTTCCACAGTTCCGGATCCCGCTTGCCCAGCCGCCGCTCATGGCACAGAGCGGCGTGAAGGTATTCATGGGCCAGCACGAACCTCCACTCCTGCTCGGTCAGGTGAGCATTGGGATTGACATAAATCTCCCGCATCTGAATGGAAATCGCGGCAATGGAAATGTCCATCCGCTGTGCTACAAGCGCGTCTTCCACCAGCCGGAAGCCGGAGGCTATGCCCCCCAAAAGAGGATAGCTGGACAGGAACCATTCCTGTGCCCGCTGGACGGGGCTGCTTATCCGGCGCTCCCCCGGCTCTGCCCGGACACCTCCGGCATAGTCCACGGCGGCCCGCAGCGCCTCCCGCAGGCTGTCCGCAAAAATCTGCCGCCAGTCCGTGGGGCCTCTCCACCAGCTCCGGGCCGTCCCCCGCCAGGACATGTCCGCCCGTCCGCCGCTCATGGTGGAGAAATGCAGATAGGCCGGGTCACTGTGCTCTTTCAGCCAGTCATACAGCTTTTCCTCCTCCCTGGCCCCTGACGGCAGAGGAAAGTCCAGTTCCCCGGGGACCGTTCCGATGCGGAGGTCAGCCAGATACCGGGCCGTCACACAGTCGCAGGCGGCATTCCAGAGGGCATCCTTCTCCCGGTCTTCTCTGATATGGCCCAGCCCTAAATGCAGCAGACAGTGGGCCACCACATAAGCCCACTCCCCCGGTGTCGCCCGGCGGCGGCTGTTGGCATAGATGTGGCCGTCAGAGGTGACCCAGGCCCAGTCCTCCCTGGCACAGGGATAGCTGTCGTCAAAGTGGATGGTCGCCCGCTCCCGCAACGGCCCCAGCACCGGATTTTGCTTCACCATGGCGCATCCGGCCCCAAAGGCCTCCTGAGCCGGATTGGTCTTCTGTTGTCCCTTTTTCTGTTTCCCGCTCATCCGTTCCGCTTGTCCGCCAGCCGGGGGAGGTCTCGGAACAGCTCCACCACGAACCAGTCCGGCAGCTCCTTTCCGTCTTCCGGGGTCACCGCCATCCGGGCGATTTCCAGACTGATATTTGCCAGCTCGGTGATCCGGTCCTTGGCCTGGAGGACCAGGGTCTGGCTGTCGCTGCTCAGCTTCGCCCGCTCCGCCGGCAGCTCTTTCACCAGGCGGGCGCGGAGGGACTGGGCCAGGAAGTAGAGCACATCCCGCTCTTCCGCTTTCTCCGGCCAGGGCTGAGCGCCGGATAGGATTTTGTCCAGGGCGTACTGGCTGCGGATCTGGCGGATGTAGGCCAGGAACTGGACGGCATGGTGGGGGCTCAGGCACCCGGTGGCCAGAATCCGCAGGGCCTCCTCCCCCATGTCCGGGCCGTAGCTGTGGATGGCGTCGCTTAACATATGCCAGGAGCGGGGCGTGGAGAAGGGCTCCTCGCTCTTGGGGGGTTTTGCCCACAGATGGTCCGGGCGGCTGGTGATGTAGTCATAGATGTAGGGATGGATGCCGTTTGCGGCGGCCCATTCCAGCCAGAGCCTGGGGCTGGCGGTGAGCTCCACATGGAACATCCGGTTCACCAGGGCGGAGGACATGGGCCGGGTGATGGCGTTGTCCTGGGCCCGGTTGCCCGCGCCCACCACGATGGAGCCCTCGGGCAGGTGATACTCCCCGATGCGCCGCTCGTGAATCAGGGAATAGAAAGCCTTCTGTACCTCGGAGGTACAGGCGTTCAGCTCGTCCAGGAACAGCACATAGGGCTGCTCCCGGGCAATGGTCCGGGGCGGGCAGAACTGGCTGAAGCCGTCCTTGATCTGGGGCACGCCGATGATGTCCTCCGGGGCCAGCTGACTGCCCAGAAGGGACACACACTCCAGCCCCAGGCTGTCCGCAAATTCCTGGACGATGGCGGATTTCCCGATGCCCGGCGCGCCCCAGATGAACACCGGTCGGATGAGGCCCACGTTCAGCAGGACGTCTAAAAGCTGCTTGTGGTTGACGGTGACGGTAAGGTTCATAGCATGGTTACTCCTTATTTCCCAATGATCTGCCGGTGTCCGGCTTCGTTTAAAGACATCTTGATTGTCAGTACATATCTTTTTGGGAATCAAATACTATAGCCTATTTCTTCTGCGTAGATACTCCACATATTGTTTTCATCAGAGAGCGCTGTAGGGTCAATTTGCTGTATATAATGACGAAATTGTTTTTCGATCTGTTCGCTTTCTGCTATTGTGTGCTTTTGACTTCCACAAATAATTTCCAGGTATTTCTTCGCTATCAAAAGAAATTGCTTAAAACTATTTGAACAATACTGATACAATCCTTTGTAGGGCAAATTATCTATGCTCCCAAATGTCTCCCGCTTAAAAGACACCGTAGAAACAACTTCCAAATATGCCACTTTATACTCTCTACAATAATCACTAATCTCCATAAATTGTCCTCTGGATTTCATCCATGATAATCGGTAAAACGAAGTTCAATTTACATTAAATGTTGCGCTCATTGTTTTATCGCTGACCTCAAATTCTATTTCAAACCAAAACTCTAATTCCTCACCAAAACTTGTTGGGCGATATGTTATTATGGTGGCTAACGGCAAACTATTGAGTTTTACTTCTTCCATGAAACAAGACTTGTTGAAATGATCTACAACATATTTCTTTTTGTCCTTATGATCGTCTTCCCACATAGCTAATTGCATATCCAGCCATTTCCCAAATCCCAGGCAAGCATTTTCCGGCGTTGGTTCTGCATTGTCAAAGGTGGCCCATGAGAGTTCAGGAGGAATAGTAGATACCAGTTTGGTGTATTCTTTTTCCGCAATCGCATCTATCATCAACCTAATCAATTCCGTTGCTTTTATCTTAAATTCATCTTGTGTCATTTTTTGTCTTTCCCTTCAACCAATGTTTCACTAAATCTCCGCCAAACGCCCACATGACCGCTACGACCACAATGATACCAGCACAGACTGCCAGCCGGATCAGCAGAATCTGTCCGCTATGCTCTTTGTACCACCCATCGTCAAAGGCATACACCACGTTGCCCATGTCGGCTCCATACTGGTTGCAGATGTCCTGCAAATACGGTTTGGCGTATGTATTGACGCCTGCTCTGGCACAGATGGGGAGCGTGATGGACTTCCCCTTGGCGAAATCGGCGGCCAGCCCACGATCAAACAGCGCCAGGGCATGAGTGCCGTCCGGGAACTCGATGATGTAGTATTCATTGTAGCCAGTCATCGCCCACAATGTGCTGGTGGTGGCCTGGGAGTAACTGCGGGTGCGGTGGCCCACCACATCGGTACTGCTCTGCCAGCGGGCCAGCTCGTAAACGCCAGTCGGGATTGCATTCACGGGCTCCACCGTAAAATGACTAAACGGGTACTGCGCCATAAAATCCTCCGCTCCCGTGACGCGGGAAATGTCCGCCCCGGCTTTCTGCCCGGTAAACGAAACAGCGGCTCCGGCGGCGTCCACCTCGGCCTGGGTCACGGGCGGCTCATTCCTGCGGAGAAATCCCTCCGGGCGAATGGAAAAGAAAATCGTGAGCATTACCAACAGGGCTATGATGGAACCAGCGGTATAAAGGATTTTCGAGTGCATGACAGACCTCACTTCCCTTTGTTTTGGATAATCTCCTGAAGCTCCGCCTCAAAGGGAAACTCCAGCCCATTTTTATTCACAGGAGCATCATCCAGACGCTGCCAGGGCAGCTCGATCACGTTCAGTTTGCAGGTCATTCCGCGCCGCCTTGCCAGATGGATCATCGCCAGCCCCCAGCTATCTAACACAATGACACAATGGCCGCCCTGCCGCCGCAGCACTTTAATACGTTCCTGAAGAGCTTTGTCAAAGGTGGCCTGATCTTGATGTGCAATCGCCCAACAACATAGATTTAGTTTGTCCTGTATGGTCAAAGGGTCTTGAGGCAGCACCCGCTGGGCTCTTTCATACTCTCCCATTACCAGAAGCCCCTCCACTGTATCATCACCAGCAATGGAGTGGGCTAGCTCAAAATCGTTTGCCAAAATAGCATCTTTGGTGAAGTTTATGTTTCTCTTTTTGAAGTTATAGGGGCCTGCTCCTTCCCGCATATGATGGGGAAACCCTGCCCGAACAAGTTGGTATGCCTGAAAAGAAGCTTGCGCCGCAAGGTAATAATATCGTTTCACTTCTGCATAATCGGTTTCGGCAGCCAAAAGCCAATCCGCAACAGAAAAGTAGCTGTTGCGCAGATCCAGGCAGTAACGGATAATTTGGTCATGCTTATTTTCTTGGATCGCTGCCTCCAACCGCTCTAAAGACATATCACTCAGCTCATGCTTTATAGCGAATAAATTTTTGAAATGTTCACTTTCCAGTTCTTTGTCAATACGTTTTGTGCTGTATTGCATGGAGTTCTTTCCTTTCCGATAATACTCTTACATCTCCCGGGAAAACCATGTTTTGGTTTCAGCAGTCCCAAGTGGCTGAGAACCATCTTTACAGACTGAATCAGCTACTTCCGACAGCTCGTCTCGTCAGCTATGACAGGGGACTGCTCTGTGCACATTACTGCGGTGGAGTCAAAATTCAAAAGCACTATGACTTTTCCTGGGAAAAGTGGATCAGTTCCAGAAAATCAGTAAAACTGCCAGCAGTAAACCCCTCGCCCTCCGGGTCATCCAGGAAATCGTCCAGAAACTCGCTGAAGATATAATAGACTTTCCCGTAGCCCTCTTCGTCCACTCGGATGTAGTAAGAGTCGCCCGCCTCATCAGAGCAAAAGGGGATCAGATACATGGGAATGAACCCATCCATCTCCTGCCATTTCAGCAGTGTGTCCATGGTAGGAAGGTGCTCCGTGACAGGGTGCTTGATAGCAAGGAAATCGTTCAGCTTACACCACTCTGGGTTCAACTCGGTCCCTTGAGGCAGAATACCACCATTATGGGCCAAATAGAACTGCCGCATATCCTCCGGCATTTTGAAGTGAAATTGCTCCTCCAGGGCGCAAATATCTTCTTCTGTAATCTTTTGCGGGTTTTCTTGCCGAAATGGTATCTCTCGCATAAATAGAACCTCTTCCTGTTAACGATTTGTTGTGAGAGTTCCGCATTGATGCTTGGAAACTCAGAACTGTTGAAACTTCATCAGGGCGGAGATGTATTCCTCTGGAATAATTGAGCACTGCTGGTACTCAGCACGCAAAGCTGAGTATTGATCTGGAGATGTGGTGAGTGCAGCTTTTAGGCCAAGTCTAATGTGCTCCGCGATGTACTGAAACAGCGGTGTTTCATACAGCTGTTCCTGCGCCTTTGCATAGGCGCTTCCGCTATTGGATGAAGGGACTAAATTTGTAAAATACATACTGGCATCGGTCAAAAGTCCCAACAAATCGTCTAGGTTATAGAAGGAAATCTGATCATAGGATTCTGCTTCTTCAAAGTCAAGCCGACCGCCTTCGATTGCCACCAGCTCTAGCAAGAGACTTGCAGCCCATGTGATGATTTCCCACTCAATCACACTCAATGCTCTTGATAAAATTCTTCCTGTGTGTCGGACAACTCCTCATCAGCATTGTGAGCAAGTGTACAGGCATAGATATTATTGGCAAAATCCTGAAAATCTGTGTCCACAGTACTGTCATCCACATAGCCCCAAAGCAAATCAAGAGCTTTCTTCAGAATAGGCGAGGGGCACTTATTCATGGCCGCTAACCCCTGACGAAGTGTAC
>OFHO01001910.1_pt1 | contig 13780 bp, 5 predicted proteins | sample 1521531 | NCBI WGS metagenome assembly OFHO01 (sample SAMEA3504124, study PRJEB24116) | mouse gut metagenome | biome: mouse gut; feature: mouse-associated habitat; material: faeces | place: Denmark | collected 2011
GTAACGCCCGAGGGCGGCCATCAGTGGTATGGGGAATGCTACGACTTCCTGGATGAGATGCTCATATGAAAGAATCTCTTCGGAGAATTACAATCCTGACTGGAGCCGTGCGGTATTCCTGGACTGGAGGAATGTCAGGAATCTGATGCTGGAGAGCTGGATTCTCCACAAAAAAGGCCGGACGAGAGGGAAAGCGTCATCGTGGAAAAGTGTACGGTAATCCGTCTGGACATCCATGAAAGATAGACAGAGAAGGAAAGGAAAAATCATGGAACTGGAAAGAATCGCGAAAGGAATCTGGAAAGGCCGCATCGGCACGCCGGAACCCCACACCCCCGTGTCCCGGAGACAGTTTCCCATACAGGAGGAGGCGCTGGAGCTTCTGGAAGAGCCGATACTCCCGGAAGTGGCGGGCGGCATCCCCAGCCGCAGTGACCGCAGAGGCCTGCAGATCATGCTGCCCATGGACAGTGACGAGGATATCTATGGATTTGGACTACAATTACATAGTCTAAACCAGGCGGGCAGGAAACGGCTGCTCCGGGTGAATTCCGACCCGGTGGCGGACACGGGAGAGGGCCATGCGCCTGTCCCATTCTATGTTTCCACGGCAGGCTACGGCCTTTTCGTGGACACTTTCCGCCATGCGGAATTTTACATGGGTACCAACCTGGAAAAAGGCCGTTCCGCCCCTCGCAGAGAGGTGAATCAGGTTCACGAGGAATTCTCGGAGTCGGCGCTCTATGCCCTGAAAAAGAATGTGGAAAGGCGCACCGTCATCATCGACCTGAAAGCCGTGGAGGGAGTGGAGTTCTACCTTTTCGCAGGCAATGTAAAAGAAGTGGTGCAGCGGTACAACCTGTTCTCCGGCGGCGGATGTCTTCCTCCCATGTGGGGCCTGGGCGTATGGTACCGCTCCTATGGGGGCAGCGACCAGGAGGCAGTCAGCCATCTGGCACAGGGTTTCCGGGAGGAGAAGATGCCCGTGGACGTGCTGGGGCTGGAGCCCGGCTGGCATTCCCACAGCTATTCCTGCACCTATCAGTGGTCCTATCTGTTCCCTGAGCCGGAGAAGATGCTGGCGGAACTGGAAGAACAGGGATATAAGGTCAATCTGTGGGAGCATCTCTTCGTCTATCCGGCAGCGCCTTTCTATGAGGAATTGCTGCCTTATGCGGGAGAGTACGAGGTGTGGAACGGATTGGTGCCGGATTTCGGTATGCGGGAGGCCGTGGATACTTTCGCGGATTACCATAGAGAAGAATTTGTCAAAAAGGGAATCCGGGGGTTCAAGCTGGACGAGTGCGACAATTCCGACCTGAACCCCTCCAACTGGTCCTTTCCCGACGTGGCCCGGTTCCCCTCGGGGATAGATGGGGAGCAGATGCATGGGGCCATCGGCGGGATGTACCAGAATCTGATCTATAATGTGTTCCACGGAGAGGACAGGAGGACCTACTCCCAGGTCAGGTCTTCGGGGGCATTGGCGGCTCCTCTGCCTTTTGTGCTGTATTCGGATTTGTATGACCATAAACAGTTCATACGGGGCATGGTCACCTCCGGCTTTTCCGGTCTGCTCTGGGCGCCGGAGGTGAGAGACTGCCGCAGCGGCCGGGATCTGCTGCGGCGCATGGAGACCATCATGTTCTCCGTCCATGCCATCTACAACTGCTGGCGGATTCCCAATCCTCCCTGGAAACAGGTGGACATCGAGAAGAACCTGGCCGGGGAGTCCATGGAGGACGCGGAGTATTACACAAATATCTGCAGACAGTACCATGAAATCAGGATGTCCCTGCTGCCGTATCTTTACAGCGCTTTCGTGAAGTACTGGAAAGAGGGGATTCCGCCCATCCGGGCTCTGGTATTTGACTACAATGACGACTTGCAGGCCCGGAGCGTGGACGATGAATACCTGTTCGGGGACAGCCTGCTGGTAGCCCCTATGACCATAGAGGACGGCACAGAGCGCAGGGTGTACCTCCCGGCGGGGAAGTGGCATGATTTCTGGGAGGGAGGTGTGCTGGCCAGTGAGATTTCGGGAACGGAGGCTGTGGAGGCGGCTCTGAAAGATGACGCATCGGTCAGGGGAGCCCTGGAACAGGACGCTGGGAAAGGCAAGGTTCTGGAAGGCGGGAAGACTTACATTATCCATGCGGATTACGACAGAATCCCTGCTTTCGTCCGGGACGGCAGCATCCTGCCGCTGGCAGACCCGGTGGAATGTGTCACGCCGGACACTGTCTTCACGATTCGCCCCAGAGTCTATGGGGACGGAAGAGAAGGCTGCCTGCTGTACGAGGACGACTTCGAGACCTTTGCCTGTGAGAAAGGCAGACAGAACTGCGTGCACCTGTGGGCGGACGGGGATGGCCGGTTACGGATGGAGCGAAACGGCGGCGAGAGGGAACGTTATCGGATCATACTGCCGGAATCATAGACATTGTTACTTTTTATACCCTCCATTAACTTTTGAACCACTAAAATAAAGGGCACCTGGCGATACGAATTTTGATTTTGTCCCAGGTGCTTTACTTATTGGATTTTTTTCCGTATAAAAATGGTCTAAAATAAGCCTTACCATTAAGAAAGAAAGAGGGAAAGGCTTATGAAATCTCCTACGAAACAATCAAAAAAGAAAAACGGCGGCTTTCTGGCGGGACTGGCTTATGACATCAAGCATAATCCTTATCTGTGCCTGCTGTGCCTGCCAGCCATTCTGTGGTTCTGTATCTTCGCGTACAGCCCGCTGGTGTACCTGCTGACCGCTTTCAAGAAGTACCAGCCCACCCAGGGGCTGTGGGGAAGCGAGTGGGTGGGGCTGAAGAACTTCCAGGCTTTCTTCGGCTCGGACGCGTTCTTCCGCGTGACATTCAACACGATTTTCCTGAATGCCCTGTTCATCGTGACTTCCATGGTGGTCTCCATCTTCATCGCCATCGCCCTTTCGGAGGTGGGCAACAAGATGTTCAAAAAGGTGACCCAGTCCGTGGTCATCCTGCCCCACTTCATCTCCTGGACGGTGATTGCGCTGCTGTGCGAGGCATTGCTGAAGACCCAGAATGGCTTCATCAACAATTTCCTGGTCTCCCTTGGACTGGAGAAAATCAACTTCTATCAGGACGCCGGCGTATGGCCTGCGCTGCTGGTGTTCCTGCGGATCTGGCAGGGGGCGGGCTACGGCTCCATCGTGTACCTTGCCACCATCGCAGGCCTGGATCAGGAAATGTTCGAGGCCGCCAGAGTGGACGGCGCTACCAGAGGCCAATGCATTCGCTATCTGACGCTGCCGCTTTTGAAGACCACGGCCATCATGCTGTTCATCATGAACATCGGCAAGATTTTCAACGGCGATTTCGGCATGATTTACAACCTGGTGGGGACAAATTCCATGCTGTACCGCACCACGGACGTCATCGACACCTATGTGTACCGCATGCTGGTGGAATCCACGAACATCGGGCAGTCCGCCGCAGTGAGCTTCTACCAGTCCGTCATGGGCTTCATCATCGTCATGGCTACCAATGCGCTGACCAAGAAGCTGGATCCGGATTCCGCGTTATTCTAAAATGAAATTTTATTCAGGAGGCTAATATGGCAAAACAAATTTCCGATGAAACTTACGCTGCGAAATCTAAGATAAAGATGACCACCGGGGATAAGATACTGAACGGATTCTTCTATCTGTTCATCACGCTGTTCTCCATTGCGTGCCTGATTCCTTTCATCTTGGTGGTATCCTCCTCCCTGACCCAGGAGCAGGCCCTGACTACATATGGCTATTCACTGTGGCCCAGGGAATTCTCTCTCGATGCCTACAGGCTGGTGACGGTGAGCTCCGACATCCCCCAGGCCTATCTGGTGACCATATTCATCACCCTGTTCGGCACCTTGCTGTCCATGCTGTTCACCTGTGCCGTGGCCTATGCCATGAGCGTGAAGAACTTCAAGAGCCGTTCGGCCCTGGCGCTGTTCATCTACTTCACCATGCTCTTCAACGGCGGCCTGGTGGCCAACTATCTGCTGATGACCAAGACGCTGATGCTCCAGAATACCATCTGGGTGTTGATATTCCCGGCTATCTGCAATGCGTGGAATATCCTGCTTATGCGTAACTTTTTTAACGGAATTCCGGATTCCCTGGCGGAATCCGCCAAGATAGACGGGGCCAATGATATCGTCATCCTGTTCAAGATCATCATCCCCATCTCCCTGCCGGGCATTGCCACCATCGGCCTGTTCTACGCCTTAAGCTACTGGAACGAGTGGTACAAATGCCTGCTGTACATCGACTCCAACCACGGCCAGTACTACACCCTGCAGTACCTGATCCAGAGGATTCTGCGCCAGGTGAACTACGCGGCCAGCCAGCCTGCGGAGGCGGTGGGGCTCAACTCTGTATCCCTTCCCACCTACGCTTACCGCATGGCTACCATCGTGGTCTCCACAGGGCCTATCATATTGCTGTACCCATTCCTGCAGAAGTATTTCGTACAGGGCCTGACGGTGGGATCCGTGAAAGGCTAAGTGAATTGTATTTTTGAAGCGGCATAAACGCCAATGAGGAGAAGTTCCAGGGCAATACAAGTGGCTGCCTTAGGACTTCTTCTGGATTCTGGGTAAAGTCAATGATGCTTTACTGCTATATAAATTGGAGAATTTGGAGGACAGAGATGAGAAAAAAGCATAAGGTCTTCTGTAAAAGGGCTTTAACATTCCTGTTGGCATTGTCATTGATGGCAACAGGTATTTCTTTTGAGGCTATTGCAGCAGAAGCCGGGGAATTGAGGGTTTCTGATATACTGATGAATTCGGGGGAGGAAGGGGCCCCGGGAATACCTGAGGCGAACCTGGAGGAAAACGGAGAAGCGGTTTTGGAGAATTCCGGTGGGAATAAAGACGAAAGCGGAAGCGTAATTCCACAAACGGAAGATGAGACTATAGTTTCCGATGAATCTGAGAAAAACAAAGAGAGTCTTAATGGGGTGGCGACGGAGGCTCCTGTGGTTCAAGAGGAAACTATATATTTCAAAGATGGAGCGGAAGTGACCGGAAATGAGGTGCCGTTGGGTTATGATGGTTATGTAACGGTAAAGACAGAGGCGACCACTGTGACAGTCACGCCGACAGCTGCAGAGGGGTACGAGTTCATGCTGCTCAGTCTGACGGATGACTCCGGCAATGTGACAACGCCGTTGACAAAAGATTATAAAAAGGGTACTGACGGAGAGGGAGTACAGACAGGAGCGGATTACAGCTATTCGTTTACGGTAGATTCCAATACGAGTACGGATATAACATGGCCCCTGATAGGAACCGTATACAGTACTATGCCGACCATTACAGCTTTTTTCGATGCTACAGGGAATGTGTTGAACGGCGAGTTTCCGAAACTGGTTAAGGAGCTGAACCAGCAAAATGCAGGTAAACCAAATTCTGTAACAAGCTGGCTGGGGCCGATGGACGGATATCCTTTATATGGGACTTTACATACCGGTAGTCGGAATGATGCCGGTACATGGAATGGGGTAGACAGCAAAAAAGGCGATTATGCGGTTTATTACGCAGGCGACGGAAAGGCTTTTTCCATAACGGGAATCAATGCATATTCAAGGCTGAATTTCGCTGATAACAGATTTGAACTAGCTGTGAAAGGTAGTGAGGATGGCATTACCTATTCTGAAATATTGGCAATCCATCATGGAACGATCAAGGAGAGATATTCTATTATAAGAAAGAGTACGACGCTGGAGGAAGCAGCGGTTTATCCTTACCTACGTTTAGAAGCAACGACAGATAATGCGGATATAAGCCTTTTAAAGCTGTATGGAAGCATGATAGAAACAGCGGAACCGGAGAAACCGGAAAATACCTACTTCCAAAGCTTTAAAAACGGGACGGGAAACGGCAAGTATTCTGCGCTGCAGGAATTACAGCAGAATGAATCTGGTTATGAGGGATACATAGAAGTAAAGGCAGACGGAACCACTGTGACGGTCACGCCGACAGCCGCAGAAGGATATGACTTTATGCTGCTTACGCTGGTGGATGAGAGTGGAAACGCGTCTACCCCGCTGACGCAGGATTACAGGAAAAATGCGGATGGAACCGAGACGAAAATAGAGGATGGGAATTACAGCTATTCATTCACGGTGGATGGGACGCAAAATACGGTAACAGCAGGCGCTAAGATGGGAACGGTATATGCCGAGATGCCTGTCCTCAAAGTATATTTTGATCCACAAGGAGAGCTGCTGAACGAAAAGTTATTAAACGGAGATGGAGACAGAAAGTTTGCCACAGACGCCAATAAGCTTAGCAGCGGCAAGACATCTCCCGCAAGCTGGCTTGGGCCGGTAGACGGTAAGCCGTCATCAGGAATGCTGCGAACCGGAACAGGGAGCGGGAATGCCGATGCATGGGACGGCGGAGATGCGGGTAACGGCGACTATGTCACCTATGACGCAGGCGAGGGTCATGCGTTCCGGATCACCGGGGCGAGCATATACTCAAGGGTGCATTGGTCTGAAAAACGTTTTTATGCGGTCTTAGAAGGAAGTGATGACGGAGGAAGCTACACAGAGATATTTAAGGTCTGGGGTGCGAATGCGAAAGAGAACAGGGCTATCGTCAGAGCTGCCATGGAAGGGGATGCGGTAACATATCGTTATATCCGGATAAGGGCGGCTGCCAATCCTACGGATGTAAGCCTCCTGAAGCTGTACGGATCTGTCGTTGAGAAAGAGGGTATAAAAAGCAACACGATATACCAGCGCTTTAGAAACGGAAAAACGGTCGGAACATATGACAATGTAGAGGACATGACGGCTGATACTGCTGTGGACTATGACGGCTATGTGAAAGTGACGACTACTGGTACTGCAGTAGAAATTACGGCGGTGGCAAATGAAGGGTTCGACTTCATGATGCTGAATCTGAGGGACGGTAATGGAAACCTCACGACACCGCTGTCAAAAGACTATGTGAAAACGGGTGTGGGACAGAATGCCAACAAAAAGGTGGAGGGCAGTAATTATACCTACACATTTGAGGTAAACGGCGAAAAGGCGACTGCGACAGGGGAAAACGATATCGGAACGGTATACAGCCAGATGCCGTCTGTTGAAGCGTACTTTGACCATCGGGGCGAACTTATCAATGATGAACTGCTGGCTATGGGGCCGGTTGATTCCAAACAGACAAACACGAATGCAGACGAAGAACAGAATTACAAACGTTCCGTAATCCACTGGATAGACTTGGGCAAAGCCACTTTGAATGCGGGAGCAAATGCCTGGGATGGCGGTGATATCGGAAACGGGGATTTTGTCACCTACTATGCAGGGGAAGGAAAGGCGTTCTGCCTGACTGATCTTGTCATCTATTCCAGAAGGAACTGGGCTGACAGGCGGTTCACTGCCGTGGTGGAAGCAAGCAATGACGGGGATACTTTCACGACGATTTTTTCTACAGAGAACAGGCCGGAAAGCGAGCGATATTCCATCGGGCGCATGGCCAAAGACTTTTCCGGCGAAGATTCCCCTGAGTTGAGGTTCAGAGTCCTGCGGATTCGGGCAACTGCCAACAACACAGACATAAATCTGCTGAAGCTGTACGGCACAGTGAAGGAGGTTGCCGAGAATGATTTATCTGAACTGACCGGAGAGGCAGCCGGGAGCCTGCCGGAATGGAAAGGGACTGTGGAAATTCAGGAAGTAAGAAGCGAAGCAGGATTCGTTCATCCGGGCATCGGCATCACGAAGTCGGAACTGGAAAATGTGAGGGAGCAGGTAAAAAATGGTGCGGAGCCATGGTTGGGCTATTATACGGCATTTGCGCAATCCGCCTATGCCTCAAGGAACTATAGCTGCGGCAATGATGATGGAACGGGAAAGCCAAGGGATGACAATTATGACAGTCAGGGCATGAAAGACCGTGCGGCTGCCGATGCCGAAAGGGCCTTTACCCAGGCAGTCATGTACGTCATCACCGGAGACGAGGTGTACCGCTCCAATGCCATGCGGATTCTCCGCGTCTGGGAGCAGATGGATCCCGCTAAATACAGCTATTTCGTGGATGCCCATATCCATACCGGCTATGGACTGTATCGGATGATTCAGGCGGCGGAGATCATGCGGTATACAAATTGCCCCAGTGAGGAATGGGCATGGACGGATGAGGATACGGCTAAGTTCACTGCCAATGTTGTGGATCCGGCGGTGAACACGTTTATGGAATTCAATGATAAATTCATGAACCAGCACAGTTTCCCCTTGTATGGAACCCTTGCGGCGGCAATATTTAAGGATGACAGGGCAAAGTACGAGGAAAAGGTGGAGTGGACTACGGTGAACTCTACTGCTCCCGATTCTTACAGGACAGGATCCATCCAATGGGTATACAGGCTCATAACCACAAATGACGCCACAGGACAGCCTCTGAATCCGGCAGACTATCATGTCCAGCATGCCGAGATGGGGCGGGATCTGGCTCATGCGGGGGATGATGTAGGGACATTGATCGATCTGGCAAGGATGATTGACATTCAGGGCACGAAAGTGAATCCGGTAACCGGAGCAGTGTCTGCAGATGCTGATGCAGTCAACATTTACAATTTCCTGGATGACAGGATATTGCGGGCAACGGATTATTTCTGCCAATATGACATGGGTTACGATGTGCGCTGGACGCCTGTGCGGACCAGTAACGGTGACGAGTATGAACCGGCCATTATCTATCCCATTGTTTCGGATGAGTACAGAGGGCGCATGTATGCAGTGGAGATGGCGGATTTATACTATGTCTATGTATACAGGCTGGGATGGACGCAGGACAGACTGGCAGAAGTGGCGCCGTATTACCTGAAGGCTTTCAGGGAAAGATGCGCGCCGACCTACTATGCGGCGGGCTCCGGAGAGAGTACCGAACTTGAAAAGCGGAATTCATATGGGGCATGGCTGCATATTCCGTCGGAAGCGGGCAGTGATGATTATGCGACGGAAATTCCGGAGGCAGCGCAGGAGAACAGTAAATATCTCTTTGAGATGGAACGTCAGTTCAGCATTATCGATGGCTCCAATCAGGTAGTATCCGCCACGGATAACATTGCTTCCGCCACGGAGGGAAATACAGGATATATCCGGACAAAGGCGACACAGGACAACACGTTGTTCGCAGTCTATAATGTGTCGATGATCAACCGGAAAGCGCAGGAAGCGCTTGTCAGCGTGCGGATTCGGACAGACGGGAATGCATCGCTGGAGATCAGGAAAGATGCGGATTCAGAACCTTTCCACGTCCTACAGCTGCCGGATACAAAGGGTCAATGGCGGAACGTTGTATTTGATATGAGCTATAATACCGTGACGGCCGGCCAGTACCCGAAAGATACGCATTTGATGTATTTCAGTGTAACAGGAAACGGAACAACCGTTGACTTCGACCATATGAATGTCAATGCGGGAGCAACCCTTTCACCGCCTGTCTTTGACAATGTACCGGACTCTGTTATGAATATCGCGGTGGCGGCAGGGGATTTGGTTTCCTACAGCTTTTCTGCTACAGATGCGAATGTGCTGCACAATGGGAATTTGAAATATGAATTGCAGGGGGATGCTCTGACAGGGGCAATTCTGGATGCCGAAGGGAGTTTCCAGTGGTCGCCCACAGAAGGGCAAGAAGGCAGTTATGAGGTCTATGTAATAGTTTCGGACGGAGCGACCTGCAGCGGTGTCAAGCTTCGGATTACAGTGGGAGGAGACCGTGCCGACGCGGTGAAGCGGCTGTCAGAGGGAATCGATTGGACGAAAGAGTATCTGTCCGTAACGGTTGACGACTTTGAAAGGGCAAAGGAGGCGGTTCTTGGACTGCCCGCAGATGCGTCCACAGAGGAATTCAACCAGGCGATGGATAAACTGATACAGGCGGCCGCAGGGCTGACGGAGCTGAATCCTCTGCTGGGAGACGGAAGCCTGAATTTCCCGGCAATGATCGTGGATACTTCACTGGAGACGGGAAAGGCGGAGAGCCTGACAGACGGAAACAGCGTCACTTTTTCCGGAGACCTGACTATGAAATATTTTACGCTTGACTTCGGCGCGCTTTATAGGATACAGGCTTCCCGGTTCAAGATACAGCCCCGGAATATCTGGCCGGCAAGGATGGCAGGCTGTGTCGTTCTCGGCTCAAACGATGGGAAAAACTGGGATATTCTGACAGAAGAGGCAGGATACAGTAACGACATGCAGACACTGGAAATAAAGGAGGCGCATAGGGATAAGGCATACCGGTATTTCCAGGTTACCACGCTGCAGCCTTATACGACGAATCCTTATGCCGTGAAGGAAAGCATATTCAGTGTGGGAGAACTCAGAATCTACGGAACCAGACAGGAGGTGGAAACCCAGGTCAGGAAGGTGTCCATTTCCACGGATGCCCAGGCGCTTACCAATCATATCGGCAATGCCAGCTATATTCAGTCCTATCCAAGCCGGACGATGGAGGGGAATACCATAACTCTGGAAATCACGGCAAAGCGTCCTTTGGAAAACGTTTCCGTTACGATTGCCGGAATGGAGGCAGAGGTGACAAAGGATGGGTTGGATTATACCGCAAAAGTGAAGCTGACGAAAGAAGCGGAACTTTATAATGCAGGGAAAGATGCTATTTTCCAGATTATGTATTCCTATTATGACGATATGGGCGAACTTGTGGAGGGGGAGCCTGTGGACATGACCACAGATGGGACGGCAGTATTTGTTTCCAGCGATGACGGATTCATATCCATGCGCGGCCGTAATTATTATAGTTCGTGGAATAACGATGGCACCGAGAGAAAGACACAGGCAGATATACTGAAAGAAATAGAGCGGGCCTCTGATGATAATACTACGACTGTCAGCGATGCCCGAATGGCAGATGGCACTGGTTATGGCGCATATATCATCATTGATTTCGGTGAAAATAAGGGGATATCGCTGAACCGCTGTGAGGTATTAGGGCGTTTGAGTTCACTGGGCAGAAGTGTCGGTATGTACGTGCAGGGGTCAAATGACTATAATGATACAGACTTTAGCGGGACATGGAATACTTTAACGGATTCCGCAGTGTATACACCGCTGTGGCAGGGGCTGGAGGTCGGAGACCACAGGTATTACAGATATATCCGTTTCATTAATGACGGAAACTGGTTTGGCAATATGGCGGAAATCAGGCTATACGGAACAGAGACTGAGAATCTGGAAGACGCGGTGGACAAGACGGAGCTGCGCGCATTGACGAAACAGGCCGCGGAGGTGGACTTGACGCAGTATACGGATGCGGACAGGATTAGCGCTTTTAGAAAGGCTTTGGAAGCAGCCGAGGCGGGGTTGTTGGATGATACGATAAAGCAGGCAGAGACAGACAGGCTGTATGCAGAGCTGTATGCGGCCATGAAGGCGCTGGAAGTTCAGGCAGAGCCGGACAGGAGTGAACTTGAGGCAGCGATTACGCAGGCGGAGGCGATAGACGAAAGCAGATATACCGAGGAAAGCTGTCAGGCATTGCGGGAAAGCCTGGAAAAGGCGAAAGAAGTCTTAGCTAGGGAGGATGTAAGCCAGGACGAGATAGATGGAACTTTGTTGAAACTGAAGAGAGCGATGGAACAATTGGTGGAGAAGATTCAGGAGCCGGAGCCCACGAAGGAACCAGAACCCACAAAAGAACCGGAGCCTACGAAGGAGCCGGAAGCCACGAAAGAGCCGGAGCCTACGAAGGAGCCGGAAGCCACGAAAGAGCCGGAGTCTACGAAGGAGCCGGAAGCTACGAAAGAGCCGGAGCCTACGAAGAAACCGGAAGCCACGAAAGAGCCGGAACCTACGAAAGCACCAGAACAGGCGGTTGGCATACAGTATGAAGTGACGGTGATTAATGGAATTTCAAAAGTACCGCAGGCTTTTGAGGACATCGAGGGGCTGAATACACCGGAAAAAATCGTGGCATATATGAAGCAGAATATCCGGAATCGGAATAAGGGCATCGAACCGGAGAACATAGCGGTTTATGATGTGGTACTGATGATGAACATCAACGGGACGGGATGGCAGCTGGCTGACAAGGGAAACTTCCCGGAAGATGGTTTGATTGTGACACTGCCGTATCCGGAAGGAACAGGAAAGGACACACATGATTTTGTTGTCGCGCATCTGTTCACTGAGGATATGAATGGGCATCGTGCCGGTGAGACAGAATATCCGGCGGTGACCAAAACGGAGGAGGGACTTCGGTTCAAAGTATATGGCCTGTCGCCGATTTCCGTCGGATGGATGCCGATTGCTTCGGTGACAGACAGCAGTCCCAAGACCAGTGACGACAGCCACGTGGAATGGTACATCCTCAGCATGATTTTATCTGCAGGTCTTCTGGGAGTGATGTATATTGTCGGCAGGCGTAGGCGGAAAGAGTAAAAGATAAGGAAAGGAGTAGAAGATTTATGGTAATAAAAGAGGCGGCCGTTTGATGCGGAAGCCTCTTTTTTCGATTAATATCTTTTGCTTTTTCGGTAATCTCCGGGCGTCGTGCCCGTATGTTTTTTCACAAAGGTAAAGAAGTAATTTTTCGTAGAGAATCCCAGTTTATCGCTGATTTCGGACAAAGGCATATCTGTATTCTGCAGCAGATCGCAGATCAGAGCCAGTTTTTTCTGCGTAATATAGGCAGAGAGGGAATCCCCCGTATTATCCTTGAAGACATTACGCAGATAATTCACGGACAAGTGGACGTGGTCCGCCAGGAATACCACCGACAGGTCCGGATTATAGAGATTGTCCTCTACCAGCTGGATGATTTCATCAATAAGCTCGCTTTTTCCGGAATCCATCTCCTTTGTTCTGGACAGCTGCTCGATGTCGCCTGTGCAGCGCTGCACCAGACGGGCCTCTATGTTTTCCAATGTGCTTTGTTCCAGAGATTTGTAATCCCATTCGCCGTCTGCCGCGATATAGTTTGTTAGTTCCAGCCGCTGCAGGGAGGTGACCAGCTGCAGGATATGGCAGAGAATCTGTTCGATATGGTAGGTTCGCACTGCGGCGATGAATTCATCCGGATGCTGTTTCCGGGGAAAGGGATTTGACGGCATTCAGCAGGGCATCGCCGATTTCAAAGGGATATAGCTGTTCCAGGGCGGGCGCAAGGTGCAGGCCGGAGGCCGCATGGATGGAACCATTTCCGGTAACGAATCGACGGGAGAAGGCTTCGTAAGCGCTCCGGTAAGATAATGACAGTTCTATCAGTTCATCTACAGTATCGCCGATTCCCGCAGAGAAAGTAATCTGGTAATGCTTAAGGATGAAGCTTTGGGCCTCCTGCAGGAGCCGGACGATTTCCTCCGTGTTGGGCTCATTAAAATTCAGCAGGAAAACGACGAAAGTCGATTCCGTCTCGATATACTGGGTAATAACCGTGGAGGACAGCAATTCCTCCGTCACGTTCTGGACCACGTACTTTAGCAGGCTGGTCTCGGCATGGATTCCAGACTGCCCGGAGGTGAGGGGATCGACCCCTAACAGCAGTATCAGGTTATTCTTCTCATGCAGGCTGGCATTCAGCGCTTCCAATTCAGCGGAATACTGGCCGAAAGCGCCGGAGGCATCCGTCAGCAAATGCTTTAAGAGTTTCTTGTGCTGCTCCTTTGTATACGCATGGCTGACTTGCTGGAGGTCTGTATTGATATTCAGGATTTTCTGGTAGGCCTGGGACAAGTAATCGAAATCATTGCCCGGCGCCGCCGGTTTGCCGCCTG
>OFHO01001928.1_pt1 | contig 13698 bp, 13 predicted proteins | sample 1521531 | NCBI WGS metagenome assembly OFHO01 (sample SAMEA3504124, study PRJEB24116) | mouse gut metagenome | biome: mouse gut; feature: mouse-associated habitat; material: faeces | place: Denmark | collected 2011
GCTTCGCCCAACCCTTTGAAAAGGCTTGACCGAAACTTTACCGGCCTTCGGCCCTGCTGGCTAAAACTCCAGGCACTCACTATCGCCCTTCGGAGGGTTAAGGCCCCTTAGGGCCGGGTAGGGCGTGACACCGGCGGCACGCCGGGGGCCTTCGGCCCCAGTGGGAGGAACGAGCCTTTCCCTCCAAGCTCCCCCGGAGGGCAGGGGGGCACATGGGGGGACCTCCCCCCGTGAGGCGCAGCGGAGCCTGGACGGCTCTGCTGCCTAAGACTCCAGGCAGTTACTTTCGCTCTTCGAAGGGTTAAGCCCCCGCAGGGGGCGGGTAGGGTGTGACACCGGGGGCACCCCGGCGGCGGCCACAGGGAGCGGGAGAAGGGGAGGGAAGGCGGGAAAAAATAAAAGCCGTCCCCGGCTTTTGGGGGCGGCGGCTGCTTATCAGCTCTGCTGCTTTTTGAAGAAGTCGTCAATCTCCTTCTTGATGGCCTCCGGCTTGGAGGTTTTGATGAGATAGCCCGCCGGCTTCAGGGGCATCACCTGAATCATGCTCTGGGGGTCCCGGCGGCCGGTGAGGAAGATAACGGGGGTGTCCTTAAAAGCCTCGTCCGAGCGGAGCATCTCCAGGGTCTGCTTGCCGTCGCACACCGGCATCTCGTAGTCCAGCAGCACCAGGTCCGGCGGCTCCAGGGTGATGGTGCGGATGGCGGCGATGCCGGATTCCGCCAGCGCCACCTGGTAATCCTCCCCCAGGAGCCGCTTCATCCCCTGGCGGATGGTGGCGGAATCGTCCACCACCAGCACCTTGGGCTTTTTGCCGTCCCGCTTTTCCTGGGTCTTGCGCCGCGCCAGGTACTCCTCCACCTCGCTCATGGCGTTTTCGTTCTGGATGGGGGTGCCCACCCCCTTCTTCAGCAGGTGGGGGGCGATGAGGCAGAAGGCGAAGTACCCCGCCCCGGTGTCGAAGAGGAGGCTGGTCTGCATCGTCTCCCGCTGGAAGATTTTCTTAAACTGGTCGAAGAGCAGCAGGTTTTCCTCCCGCAGCTCGTACCCGTCCAGGGCCGGGAAGTGCTCCATCACCCGGCTCACAAACTGCCGGGCGGTGTACCGGGCGGCGTGGATGAGCATATCGTCCAGCTTGTTGGTCTGGATGCCCATCACCTTCCCCACGGTGTTAATAAGCGCCCTGTCCTCAAAGACCATGAGGACCTCCAGCTTCTTTTCGTCCTCGCCGTGGCCGTACACCAGGTGGTAGTAAATCCCCTTGCCGAACCTTTCCCCGCCGTAGGCGCCGCTCACCAGGTGGGATTCCAGGTGGAACAGGTCAAAGACCAGCTGGACAATCACCTTTTCCATGGCCGCCTGCTCCTCCTCCGGCAGGAGGTTTTCCCACCGGCGGATTTTCCTCCCGGTGATGGCCTGGTCCTCGGTGAGGGTGTGTCCGATGAGCCACCCGGCGCAGACCCCCAGGAAGTGGTCCACCGCCTCCGGGGCGTACTGGGTGCGCTCCAGCTCCCGCTCCAGCACCGGCAGGGTGCTCTCCCGGAAGCCCCGGTGGAGCCGCTGGTGCTCCTTCAGCCCCTCGTAGCCGATGGACTTCATGTAGGCTTCCTCGGTGGCGAAGTGGTTCAGGGCGTGGGTCCGGAAGAACTTGATGCTCTCCTGGCAGGCCCACTGGCTGTTCTTCCCCTCCTGGCGCAGGGTGAAGAGCTTGTTGATAATCTTAAAAAGCTGCTGATGGTCCCGGTCGATGGCCTCCACGCCGATGTTATACTCTTCCTGCCACACAAATTGCGTTTCCATCCCGCAAATCCTCCCTCATTTCTGTCAAACTCACGGTTTGTTTCGGACCCGCCAAAAGAGCGCCGCCGTCTTTCCCTGCCGGCCCTGCCGCTTTCGATCAGGTCCCAGAAGCATTTTTACGATGTGATACAATTATATACCGCCCCGGCGGGAAAATCAAGGCGCGGCCATCCCGCGCCCCGCCAAAAAAGCCTCCCTATTTCTCCGAAAAGAGGGCCACAAACTGCCGGTACAGCTCCCCGGTGGAAAGCTGGATGTCGTCCAGCAGCTGGGGGAAGCCCCCGGAAAGGCGGATGTCCTCCGCCAGCTGGGTGAGGCCGGCGGAAAAATCCGGCTCCTCCGCCACATGGAAGAAGTCCCGGCTCTTCACCTTGCCGTACCGCCGCCGGAGTATCCGCCGCTGGTCCTCGTCCCCGTCCAGCGGGCCCCCCAGCTCCTCATAGAGGCGGGCAAAGTCCAAAAAAAGCTCCCGGAAGTCGTTTTCCGCCTGCCGCCGGAACTGGGCCACCACCTTTTCCTCGTCCGCCGGGTCGGCAAAGCGAATCTCCAAAACCGAAACCTCCGCCCCCAGCTCCCGGATGCGGGCCACCAGCTTTTTGATGCTTTCCTGGAGCCGGGGGGTTTGGGGCACCATGGCCATGCCGTGGTAGTATTCCGCCCCCAGCTCCTTGAGCTTGCGCCAGATGTACACCCTGGCCCGCGAGGGCTTTGCGGGAACCGTGTAGGTGATGCCCAGCCACACCCGCCGGTTGTCCTCTTTTTCCATCCCTGCCGCCCCCTTTTTTGTCCAGTATAGCATACCCCGCCCCGCCAGACAAGCCCCCAGGGGATGAAGGAAGGCGGCGGCCTCCTTCCATCACTTCACCCATCTTGCCGCCCCCCGTTTTCTTTTGTGGAAAATCCCTTGTAATCGGGTGGGAAATCGGGTAAAATAAGGAAGTAAACACAAAGTGGGGGGAAGGCCCCCTGAACCAAAGGAAGGAGAAGATACACCATGATTACCTACAACAAAGTCACCATCGAGGACCTGGAGGCCGCCGGCAAGCGGGTGCTGGTGCGGTGCGATTTCAACGTCCCCATGAAGGAGGGGAAAATCACCAACGACAACCGCATCGTCGCCGCCCTGCCCACCATCAAGTACCTGATGGACAAGGGCGCCCGGCTCATCCTCTGCTCCCACCTGGGCAAGCCCAAGAACGGCCCGGAGGAGAAGTTCTCCCTGGCTCCCGTGGCCGTCCGCCTTTCCGAGCTGCTGGGCAAAGCCGTCGTCTTCGCAAATGACGACACTGTGGTAGGGGATAACGCCAGGGCCGCCGTGGCCGCCATGAAGGACGGCGACGTGGTGCTTCTTCAGAATACCCGCTTCCGCAAGGAGGAGACCAAGAACATCGAGGACTTCTCCAAGGACCTGGCCTCCCTTTGCGACATCTACGTGGACGACGCCTTCGGCTCCTGCCACCGGGCCCACTGCTCCACCGCCGGCGTCACCGATTACGTGAAGGAAACCGCCGTGGGCTACCTGATGCAGAAGGAAATCAAGTACCTGGGCAACGCCGTGGAGGACCCCCAGCGGCCCTTCCTGGCCATCCTGGGGGGCGCCAAGGTTGCCGATAAGCTCAGCGTCATTGAAAACCTCCTGAGCAAGGTGGACACCCTCATCATCGGCGGCGGCATGGCCTACACCTTCCTGAAGGCCAAGGGCTACGAGGTGGGCACCTCCCTGGTGGACGAGGAGAAGATTGGCTACTGCGCCGATATGCTGAAGAAGGCGGAGGAAAAGCATGTAAAGCTGCTGCTGCCCATCGACACCGTCATTACCGCCGCCTTCCCCGACCCCATCGACGGGCCGGTGGAAACCCAGGTGGTGGATTCCGACAAGATCCCCGCCGGCATGATGGGCCTGGACATCGGCCCCAAGACCCAGGAGCTGTTTGCCAAGGCCGCCAAGGAGGCCAAGACCGTCGTCTGGAACGGCCCCATGGGCGTCTTTGAAAACCCGGTCCTCTGCGCCGGCACCAACGCCGTGGCCAAGGCCCTGGCGGAGACCGACGCCACCACCGTCATCGGCGGCGGGGACAGCGCGGCCGCTGTGATGCAGCTGGGCTACGCCGACAAGATGACCCACATCTCCACCGGCGGCGGCGCCTCCCTGGAGTACCTGGAGGGCAAGGTCCTCCCCGGCATCGCGGCCATTGCGGATAAATAAGAAACGGTCTTTGGGGGACGGACGGAAAACCGTTCGTCCCTCTCCCGCTTCTTTTGCGGCCGCCACTTTATCCATCCGGGCCAAACCAACCCCCGGCCCCAGCGGCGACAGGCCGCAGAAAGGAACGTGAGGGATTTTATGTATATGCATTCGGCGGAGATGATCGCCATCTTTGTGGTTCTGCTCTTCTACCTTGTGATACTGGGAGGCGTCTGGGTGCTGGTGAGCTTTGGCCCCTACCGGATGGCAAAGCACGCCGGCATCCCCCGGCCCTGGCTGGCCCTGCTCCCCGTGGGCAACGCCTGGGTCCTCGGCCTGCTGGCGGAGCGCTCTGTCTACGCCCACACCCAGCGGCCCCGCCGCCTGGCCTTTTGGAACACCCTTTTGCAGGCGCTGCCCCTGGCGGCCCTGGTGCTCCTCTTCCCCCTGGCCCTGGCGGATTGGGATTTTAACCCCCTGATCGGCCTCAGCCTCCTGGTGCTGGTGGTGTCCGGCCTGGCGGGAGTTGTGATGTATTACTACTGCATCTACCACATCTTCAAGGACTATGCCCCGGATAACGCCCTGCTCTACCTCCTGCTGGGGATATTCTTTAACATCTACTGGATTTTCTTCCTGGTGGAGATGAACACCGTCCCCGTCTCGGTCACCGGCTTTGGCGCCTTCCCTGGCGGCCGCCCCAAGTACGACCGCTACCACCGGTGGAACCAGGGCTTCGCCGGACCGGGCTACCCGCCGCCGGGCTACGGCCCCCAGGGCGCCGCCTACACCACAAATCCCGGCCAGCAGACCTATACCACAAACCCTGGCCAGCAGACCTACACCACAAACCCTGGCCAGCAAACCTACCAGGGCCAGGGCCCCCAGTTTTACCAGGGCCAGGGGGGGTATTACCAGCCCCCGGCCCAGCAGCCCTACGACCCCTCCCGGAACTTCCCCTCCGGCGGGTACGACCCCAAAAATCCCCCGCCGCCGGAGCGGCAGCGGGGCGAGGACGAGGGCCCCAGCGGCCCGGAGCTGTAAGGGAGGGCCTCCCCGATGTTTGACATGGGCGGAATGTACCTCCTGCTGGGGGTGCTTTTCCTGGCCGGGCTGCTGGTTTTGGGGGTCTACCTGGTCCACTCCCTGGGACTTTGGCTGATGGCGAAAAAAGCCGGTCTCCCCTATGCCCCCCTGGCCTGGGTCCCCTTTGCCAAATACGGCGTCCTGGGCAGCCTCTGCGACCGCTCCATCGCCTTTCGCACCGGCCGCCGGTGGCGGTTGGCGGTGGTCCTGCCGGTCCTTAGCCTGCTGGCCCCCTCCACCCTCCAGCTTATCCTTTTGGAGTACCTCCTTCCCGACGCCGCCTTTCTTTACAGCTACACCGGGTACAGCCTCCAGCAGCTTTTCCGGCTGGTCTTCCTGGTGGTGCATACGGCGGGGCTCTACTATTTATACAGCGACTACGCCCCGGCCCAGGCGGTCCTTTATACCATCCTCAGCTTTGTCTTTTCCTTCATCGCCCCCGCCGTTTTGCTGCTGCTTTTGTATAAGCAGCTTCCCCTTTCCGCCGGGGGCCAGCCTCCCGCCTACGAGCCTCCCCCGGCCTTCACCACCGGCTGGGGAACCGGCCAGCCCCCAGGGCGGCGGTATGACGACCCGCCGGTGGGCCTGAACCGCCTGCCCCAGGACCGGGAGGCCCCCTATCCCCCCAGGGACGATTTTTCCGGGCGAAATGGCCCGGAGCTGTAGTTCTTAACCCTTTGCCCTCCTGCAAAACCCAACAAAGAAAGGATGTGACACGATGGATGGGCTGGAAGAACTCCTACTCACCCTCTTCGGCGTTTTTATGGTGGTCCTTCTGTTTATTGTGGTCATTGCCATAGTGGAGTATGTCCTGAAGGGGATAGCCCTTTCCCGCATGGCCCGAAACGCCGGGATGCCCAACCCCGGCCTGGCCTGGGTGCCCTTCGCCAACAACTATCTGCTGGGCCTCCTCTGCGAGCGGTCGGGCATCTGCCGCACCGGCAGGGCCTGGAAGTTTTCCGTCCTCCTGCCGGTGCTGGACCTCCTCTGCTTCTTCGGGGGCAGCACCTCCCTGGCCTTCATTGGAAGCCTGGCCGATTCCGTCTATTATGATTGGGACTCCCCCGCTCTTTGGGAAAATTTCTTTTCCGGCATCAGCAGCCTTTTTGGCCTGGCCTTCACCGTGGTGATGGCGTTTGCCCTCTATAACCTCTACTGCGACTACACCCCCGGCAGGGAGGCCCTCTTCACCGCCCTTTCGGTGATTTTCGGGAGCCTGGCCCAGTCCATCATCCTCTTCATCAACCGGGACCGGGTGCCTGTCTCCGCCCAGATGGGGGGCGGCTACGGCTATCCTCCCCAGGGGGGAACCCCCTACCCCGGCGGCCCCTACGGCCCCCAGTGGGCCCAGCCGCCCCAGCAAAGCGGTCCCTACACCACCCAGTGGAATCAGCCGCCCCAGCAGGGCGGTTCCTACGGCACCCAGTGGAACCAGCAGCCCCAGCAGGGCGGTCCCTACGGCACCCAGTGGAGCCAGCAGCCCCAGCAGGGCGGTCCCTACACCACCCAGTGGAGCCAGCAGCCCCCCTCTCCCCCGCCGCCCCAAGACCAACCGCCGATCCCCCAGGACCCGCCCTCTTACCAGGACGGGCCTGAGATCAAGTAACTATCTGACGACAGAAAAGGAGCGTACACTATGAACAAGAACCTGCGCAAAGCGGTCATCGCCGGAAACTGGAAGATGAACAAGACCCGTCCCGAGGCCAAGGCCCTCATCCAGGAGCTGCTGCCCCTGGTGAAGGACGCGGACTGCGGCGTGGTTATCTGCGTCCCCTACACCAACCTGGAAACCGCCCTGGCGGCCACCGCCGGCACCAACATCGCGGTGGGCGCGGAAAACTGCCACTGGGCGGAATCCGGCGCCTTCACCGGGGAGATTTCCGCCCCGATGCTCAAGGAGCTGGGGGTGGAGTACGTGGTCATCGGCCATTCGGAGCGCCGCCAGTATTTTGGGGAGACCGACGTCACCGTCCAGAAGCGGGTCCGCGCCGCCCTGGACGCCGGGCTCACGGTGATTCTCTGCATCGGCGAGCTGCTGGAGCAGCGGGAGGCCGGCATCACCGAGGAGATTGTGGGAATGCAGACCAAGGCGGCCCTGGGGGGCGTCTCCAAGGAGGAGCTGGGGCGCATCATCCTGGCCTACGAGCCGGTTTGGGCCATCGGCACCGGCAAAACCGCCACCGCCGCCCAGGCGAACGAGGTGAACCACTACATCCGCACCGTGGTGGAAAAGCTCTACGATAAGGAAGCCGCCGACGGCATCACCATCCAGTACGGCGGCAGCATGAACGCCAAAAACGCCGAGGAGCTGCTGGACCAGCCCGACGTGGACGGCGGCCTCATCGGCGGCGCCTCCCTGAAGGCCCCCGACTTCGCCGCCATCGTTAAGGCTGCTTCCCGGTAAGGGAGTCTCTTCTTTTTCTTCTTACGAAAGAAGAAAAAGAAGCAAAAAGAAGAACGGCAAGGGCTATCAAAAGATGAGTGCCAAATCCAAAACTCCAGGCACTCGCTAACGCCCTACGCAAAGGTTAAGCCCCCAAAGGGGGCGGGTAGGGCGAGACACCGGCGGCACGCCGGAAGGAGATATGATACTATGAAGAAACCGCTTGCACTTATTATTATGGATGGCTTCGGCGACCGCGCCGAGGACTACGGCAACGCCATCCATGCCGCCAAAACCCCTAACCTGGACCGCATCTTTGCCGAAAACCCCCGCACCGATATCGGCGCTTCCGGCATGGATGTGGGTCTGCCGGAGGGGCAGATGGGCAACTCCGAGGTGGGCCACACCAACATCGGCGCCGGCCGGGTGGTTTACCAGGAGCTCACCCGCATCACCAAGGCGGTGAAGGAGCAGGAAATTGACCGCAACGAGGTGCTGGTGGGGGCGATGCAAAGCGCCAAGGAAAAGGGCACCGCCCTCCACCTGATGGGCCTTCTGTCCGATGGCGGCGTCCACAGCCACCAGAACCACATCTACGGCCTCCTGGAGCTGGCAAAGCGCCAGGGCCTTACCAAGGTCTATGTCCACTGCTTCATGGACGGCCGGGACACTCCCCCCGCCTCCGGCAAGGACTACATCCAGGCCCTGCTGGGGGAGATGGAGCGAATCGGCGTGGGCCGCGTCGCCACCATCTCCGGCCGGTACTACGCCATGGACCGGGATAACCGCTGGGAGCGGGTGGAAAAGGCCTATAACGCCATTGTAAACGGCTGGGGCATCCTCCAGCCGGACCCGGTAAAGGTGATGGAGGATTCCTATGCCGCCGGGACCACCGATGAGTTTGTGGTTCCCACCGTTTGCTATGCGGATGGAACCATCGGCCCTGGGGATTCGGTCATCTTTGCCAACTTCCGCCCCGACCGGGCCAGGGAAATCACCCGCACCCTGGTGGACCCGGATTTTTCCGGCTTTGTTCGGGAAAATGGACTCTTCCCCCTCTACTATGTCTGCATGACCCAGTACGACGCCACCATGCCCGGCGTCCACATCGCCTTCCCGCCCCAGTCCCTCCAGAACACCTTCGGCCAGTATATCTCGGATAAGGGCCTCACCCAGCTGCGCATTGCGGAGACGGAGAAATACGCCCATGTCACCTTCTTCTTTAACGGCGGCGTGGAGGCCCCCTGCCCTGGGGAGGACCGGGCCCTCATCCCCAGCCCCAAGGTGGCCACCTACGACCTGAAGCCGGAGATGAGCGCCGTGGAGGTCACCGACGAGGTGCTTGCCCGGCTGGACAGCGGCAAATACGACGTGGTTATCCTGAACTTTGCCAACTGCGATATGGTGGGGCATACCGGCATCTTTGAGGCCGCCGTCAAGGCGGTGGAAACGGTGGACGCCTGCGTGGGCCGGATGGTGGCGAAGATTCAGGAGCTGGGTGGCGCCGCCCTCATCACCGCCGACCACGGCAACGCCGACCAGATGTACGAGCCGGACGGGAAGCCCTTCACCGCCCACACCACCAACCCCGTCCCCTTTGTGGCGGTGGACACGGGGGCCAAGGCCCTGCGGACCGGGGGCCGCCTGGCGGACATCGCCCCCACCATGCTGGAGATTCTGGGCCTGCCCCAGCCCCCGGAGATGGACGGCCGGAGCCTGCTGGTGAAATAAGCGCTCCTCTTCCGGTTCCCTGGAGATTTTCTTCCCAGGCAGTTGTTATTTCTCGGATTTCGTAATATAATAGTAAGAACCTGTTTCGCATCTTTTTGCAAACCACAACAAAGAAAAGGAGGCTCAACTGAAATGAGGAAAGGCACTGTAATTTCCATGATTGCCCTGCTGGTATCCATCGTGGGGCTGCTGGTGGCCCTTATCGCCTACTTCAAGCGGCGCAACTGCGCCTTGTGCGACGACCTGGACGACGAGCTGGTGGAGTACTACGGCGAGGATGACGAGGACTGCTGCTGCGAAGGCTGCTGCGAGGATGAGGACATCCTCCCGGAGGAAGAGGCCGAGGAGAGCCCCGCCGAGGAATAAGCACCGGGTTTTTAAGAAAAGAAAGCCGGGACCTGCTGCAAAAGCGGGTCCTGGCTTTTTTGCCGTTTTGGGGAGATGTTATTGGGGGCTGCGGTGGAACTTGAAAGGTTCGGGGCCTCCGGCGGAGCCGCTTGTGGCGGGACTGCAAGTGCATTGGCGGAAATGATTTTTAACGGTGTAATTGGGCGGCTGCGCCGCAGCCACCCCCTTCTTGAAGGGGGTGGCCCGAAGGGCCGGGGGATTCTAATCGCCGAAGGCGGTTCTTTTGGGGCTTCGTCCCCAAAAGAACTGGCCCGGAGGGAGCGGACGACGCTATTAGCCGGGAGCACTCCCTATGACATATGGGAGCTGCCTTTCCAGGGTCTACCGCCTGCCGCCCGGCCGGACCTCCGGATAAGCCCATTGCGGGTTATTAGGGGTGCACAACCCCTAATCCTTATTTTAAAAGCAGGGATATCTAAGGGGCGGCCAGCCCCTTAGACCGCTCTTTGGTTCCTTTCTGTCGGCACAGAAAGGAACCCCCCGCCGGGCAGGCGAATGAGATTAACCTTTCCCAAAAAGCAACATCCAGAAATGAGCTTTGCGCAGCAGTCCCCGCCGGATATTACAGCGTCGCCGGGTCCCCCCAGGTGTAACCGGCGTCCCGGACCCGGTCAATAAAACTGCCCATAATCTGGTCGTTGGTGGTGCTCACCGCGTGGAGAAGGTAAATGTTCCCCGGACAGGCCGCCTTGACCAGCTTCTCCTCCGAGGCCGCGGCCTCCGGCTGCTTATCGGTAAGCCAGTCCTGGTAGGCATAGGACCAAAAAACCGATTTGTACCCCATGGACTGTACCACCGCCAGGGTCTGCTCGCTGAAGTTTCCGCTGGGGAAGCGGAAATACTTCATCTCGTAGCCGAAGTTCTCCTTCACGTAGTCGTGGAGCTTCATCAGGTCCTCCGCCGCCTCCTTGGGGGTGAGGGTGCTGTAGTTCTTGTGGCTCCAGCTGTGGTTCCCCAGGACGTGGCCTTCGGCGATAATCTGTTTTACCAGCTCCGGCTCCCGGTTGGCAAAGTCGTAAGTAACGAAGAACAGACCCTTCACGCCCTTTTCCTTCAGCGTCGCCAAAAAGCTGGGGGTAAGGCCGTTTTCGTACCCTTCGTCAAAGGTCATATAAACCACCGGCTCATCCGCCGCCAGGAAGAGGGCATCGTACTTCCCGTACTTCTGGTTATAGAGGATGGCCCCCTGGGAGCGGTTCTTTTCGTCCCTGGGGCCGCCGGGGCCCCAATCCAGCCCCTTGGCGGAGAGGGCACCGATCTCCCCCAGATCGGTGCCCATAGTGGTGGTTGCAGAGGAAGGCTCGGAGCTGGAGCCGGAGCCGGAGCCGGGGAGGGAGGAAGCGCTGGAACCATCCGGGTTCTCATCCTCGCCGGTGATATCGTCCAGCATATCGTCCATTCCGTTTTCAAGGTCGTCCATCAAATCATCCTCCGGATGGCTGGAGGGGGAATTGCTGATGCTGCCGGAGGAGCTGGAGCTTTGGGAGCTGCTGGAGCTGTTCCCCATGCTGCCGGAAATGCTGCCGGAGACGCCGCCGGGGGAAGAGGGGGTGGGGGTGCTGCCGTTCATGGAGCAGCCGCCGGTGCAGCCGCTCATCCCCAGGGCCAGCGCCAGCGCCGCCGCGATGGAAAGAGCCGCAAGTCGTTTTGTTTTCATCAAAAATCACCTGTTCTTCCTTGGATTTGGCCCCGTCCGGAGGCTGGGGGAAAATAAAAGCCTCCGGGGCGGGCCGCAGATTCTAAGCCGCGGCGGTTTTGGAAGGCTTGCCGCTGCTTCGTGGTTAGTGTGCGCCGCAGCGGGGGAATTATGTTTCCAGTTTCTTCCGAAAAAACAGGGGATTTTCTGCACGGAAAACCGCCTCCCCCCGCAGCCGGGGAAGGCGGCTTTTTCAGGACAGCAGCCGTGTGTACAAAAGCCATCCCAGCAGCAGCTGGGCGGCCAGGATGGCCGGAATGCCCAAAACAAAATACCAGTGCCTCGTCTTGTGGCGGAAGGCGTACATCCCCAGCCAGACCCCCGCCGAGCCCCCCAAAGCGGCCAGGAGGAAGAGGGTGCGCTCCGGAATCCGCCGCAGGGCGCCCTTCCCCTGGGTCTTTCGGGCCCCGTTGCGGCGGGCGGCGCGCTTATCCAGGCCCATCGCCAAAAGGCCCGCCCCGCTCATCCCCCCCAGGTAGAGGAAAACCGCCCATGGGAGAAGCTGTTCCAGCCCCATTCTACACCACGCCCCATTTCCGCAGCAGCCAATACCAGCTGTTGGAGAGGGCCTCCGGCAGCTCCAGAAGGGTGTTCCAAAGGGCCTGGGGCCCGTGGCGGAAGCCCAGGTAGGAGACGGCGAAGACCAGCAGCGCAAAAACCGCCAGCCCCACCCAGAAGCCCACACGGCGCTTCGCCACCTTCAAATACCCCTCCCCGGCGGGGAGATACCCCAGCACCTTCCAGGCCAGGGAGGAAAAAAGCCGCTGGTCATAGACCGGGATGCAAAGGAGATGGGGGCCCAGCTGCCGCCGGACATACCCCTTGGGGGCCTTTTTCTCCTTTGCCAGCACCCCGACGCAGGGGCCGCAGCCCTTCTCCCCCTTTGCCAGCTCCGCCATCACCCCGCGGCCATAGAGGGGCGCGGTGAAATCCTTCAAATAGGAACCGGCTCCGGGGATGGTTACCGGCTTTTGGATAAGCAGCTCCTTGGCCAGCGCGCCCTTCACCGCCCGCAGCTCCCCCAGGTATTCCAGCCCCTGCTCCTCGCCGTCCCGCAGCGCCTTAACGGAGGCCATGGCAGCCCCTCCTTTTCTTCCAAATCATACCGGGTTGCGGACCGTCCCGTCCACATTCAGGACACCCTTGATGCCGCCGCCCCGTGTCAGTATATCAAAGAGACGCTCCCAATCGTCCAGGGGGGCGATGTGGGTTACCAGGGGCGCCAGGTCCCGCGGGTATGTAGCAAAAATCTCGATGGCCCGGTCCATCTCCTTGTAGTCGCTCATCATGTGAAAACGCAGGGTGAGCATCTTGCGCACGGCGGCGTCCCACCGGGCGGCGACGCTTTCCCGCCGGGTGAGGCCCAGGCAGGTCATCTGTCCCCCTACCCGCAGGGAATCGATGCACAGGTTGATGCCCGATTCGGAGCCGCTGGCCTCCACCGCCAGGTCGGCGCCCCGGCCTCCCGTCTGCTCCATCACCACAGCGGGCAGGTCCTCGGTGAGGCTGTCCACCACCAGGTCCGCCCCCAGGGCCAGGGCCGCGGGGAAGCGGACGCTGCGGTCGTGGGTGACGCCGGAGAGAATCACCTTCCCCGCTCCGGCGGCCTTGGCGGCCACCACCGCCAGCTGGGCCACCTGCCCGGCCCCGGCAATCACCACCGTGTCCCCCGGCTTCAGGCCGGAGTAGACCACCACGTCGCTTACCAGGATGGTCATAGGCTCCAGCAGGCAGGCGATGGGGTTGGGGATGCTGTCGGGGATTTTGTGCAGGTACCGCTCCGGCAGAACCACGTACTCCGCCATGGCCCCATCCCGGTTGATGCCCAGGGAGCGCTTGTCCCTGCAGTACTGGGGGAAGCCGTCCCGGCAGGTCTGGCACTGGCCGCAGGCGTAAAGGTGGGGCTGGGCCACCACCCGGTCCCCAGGAGCCACCGAGGTGACGCCGGGAAAGACCGATTCCACCACCCCCACAAACTCATGGCCCATTACAAAAGGGGGGTCGCAGGCGAATTTGCCGCTGTAGATGTGCAGGTCCATGCCGCACACCGCGCAGTCGTTGACCCGCACCCGGACGTTATCCAGGGGGGTCAGCTCCGGCACCGGACGCTCCGCCAGGCGGGAGGTTCTGGCTCCGGGGGCATATTTATAGAGGGTCTTCATAGTATTTCCTCCATTTCGGCGAATAATCAAGTCCATGATACCATTTTTTTGCCGCCTGCGCAACAGGAAAGGGAAGAGAATCCGCATAAGAAAGGGGAACTTTTCCAAAACTACCGGCAAAGAGGGTGATGAAATGAAAAAAGAGCGGTGGCTGGCGGCCCTGGGGGGCGTGGGGGTGGGAATCCTCAACGGCCTGCTGGGGGCGGGCGGGGGGATGCTGACCGTTCCCCTGCTGGAGTGGATGGGGGGG
>OFHO01001932.1_pt1 | contig 13676 bp, 10 predicted proteins | sample 1521531 | NCBI WGS metagenome assembly OFHO01 (sample SAMEA3504124, study PRJEB24116) | mouse gut metagenome | biome: mouse gut; feature: mouse-associated habitat; material: faeces | place: Denmark | collected 2011
ATTATCATGGCCGGGCGGCATACGCTGTCTTTGGGAGCTTATTTCTTATACTGGAACCCAACCTCGGTCCCTGCGGCGTCTACCGCGTGGTTGATGTTGATGGCGTTCTCGGACACCACGCCGGACACTGTACCGCCGTTCTCACTGGTCAGCAGCAGAGACAGCCCCATCTGGGAAGCGGCGGCCTCAAAGGTGCCCGCTTCCGCGTAGGTTTCCGTCCCGTCCTTGGTCACGGCGATGGCGTAGGTGCCGTCGCCGTTCAGCGTCAGCGCGCCGGCATAGCCGTCGGCCTCCTCGGAGGGGGCGGCGGTGAACTGACCTTGGATGTCGTCGGCGTAGAAAACAATCTCCGTGGCCATGGGCACGTCGTTGGAAATGCGGAACTTGCAGGTCAGGGTGCGGTTCTCCAGCACGCCCTCCACCGCTTCGGCGCCCTCGGCGTCGCTCTGGAAGGTCAGCTTGGTCCCGTCCACGGTAAAGGTCCCCTGCTCAGCATAGTCCTCCTCGCCCTCCATCTGGGCCAGGTAGGTATAGCCGCCCAGGCGGTCCAGCTTCAGCGTGGCGTTGGAGGTCATGACCATGGGACCCATTTCCATGTTCTTGATGCCGGTATAGGTCCCCGCCTGCTCGGAGGTTGTGGCGGGCTTGAGGGTCAGATCCTTCTTCTCGGAGCCCTGGGCGGACACCAGGGACTGGATATCGATGGTCTTGTCGGCAGAGATAGTACCTTCGGTGGCCTCGCCGCCCTCGGCGGTCAGGGTGATCTTGCCGCCGTCGATTTCGAAGGTGCCGGCATGGGTGAAGACCTGGTCGGAGCCCATAACGGAGTAGAGGCTCTCAAAGGAGTACTCCGCGCCGTAACCCAGCGTCAGGGTGCAGGCGTAGGTCAGGGTCGCGCCCATGGCCTCCACCGTCTCCTCCAGCACGCCGGCGTAGTCGCCCAGATATTCGGTATAGGCCATGGCCTTGGCGGTGGGGTAGATGGGATTCTGGGGGTCCTCCTCGTTGGGGGCGAAGCTGCTGGAGCCGTAGTAGAGCTTGGTGCTGAACACCAGCTGCTTGCCGCTGACGGTGAAGGTGGAGGTCTTGGAGGCCTCGGCGGTGGAGTCGCTGTAGAGCAGCATGTAGGTGTCGCCGCTGCGGCCCACCTGGCCGGAGCCCTTGTCATCCCCGCCCTCCAGGCGGTTGGTCAGCTGGAAGGAGCCGTCCTCCTGGATGATCAGGTATACCTGCAGGGGCATGCCCAAGGGCGCGGCATCAATTTGGTACGTGGCGGCGATGTCCTTGACGCCGGACTCGCCTTCTCCGGGGGCGGGAGCCGGTTCCTGCTGGTCCTGGCTGGGGCCGGAGGGCTGGCCGTCCACTGCGGGATCGTTTCCCTTTCCGCCGCACCCGGACAGCGCCAGGGTGAGCAGCAGAAGGGCGGCGCAGAGCAGCGCGGTTATCTTCTTCATCTCTTCTCCATCCTTTTCCAATTATTAATATTTTCGCAGCGATGTTTCGCCGCGAATTGCTGTTATTCTATCTTATTCCAAGAGAATTGTCAATGGTCTTCGTTTAAAATGTGAAAAATTTTTCAGTTTTTTTGTATATTATACTCAAATTTTCTCGAATTGGACAGTTAGCCTGTACTAAAGTCAAATTTTGTGATATAGTAAAAAATATTGTGGAACAACCACGAAGATACAGGAGGTAAAAAACGATGCAATCTGCCGAGCGGTTCTTTAAATGGGCTTTCCATACCCGCGCCAATTCCGTGCTGAAGCTGTACAACGGGGAGATGGTGTCTCCCGAGAAAATGTTCCTCAGCTTCTGCTCCCACGACCCGGCCTTCGTCTCCCACGGCCCCGCCGGACTCAACGCCAGCATCAAGGGCATCGGCTTCCTCCCCAAGGACGAGTACCTGGAGGAAACCCTGGAGGCATACATCGCCCACATCAAGACCTATGACAAGGATGACAAGACCTACAGCAACCGCGGCCTGGAGCTGCTGGTGAAGTACATGTACGGCCCGGAGGCCCAGGAGCGGGTGGACTTCACCAAGGTAGGCAGCCTGGAAATGGCGAAGAAGCATTCCTACATCAACTACAAGGCCAATCCGGAGGCCACCCTGATCTTCTACCAGCCCCCCGCGATCTCCTACGAGCTGCGGGGCCAGATGGAGATCTACGACGAGTGCGACAGCGGCAAGCGGGAGATCTACCAGCAGTTCATCAACGCCCAGCACGACGTGTACCACGCCCCCGACATGACCCGCTGGCTGACCCGTCCGGCCTACATCTTCCGCATCGAGGAGATCTTTGACAACTGCGTCAGCAAAGAGGGCTTCGGCACCAAGATGCTGTATCCCTATTGATCCGGGACGCCATGAGGGACCGTATGTTTGCGCAGGGACGCCGCCTGAGCTGCCTGCTCCTGGCGGCGGCGCTCCTGCTGACGGCGGCGCTGCTCCCCGGGTGCGGCGCCGGAGGCGCCTACGCCCGCCGGGGCGACGCCTCCTCCACCCTGTACATCGGGGAGGTCGCCTCCAGCTTTCCCACATCCTACATGCCCTGGTTCTCCCGGGACGGCATCGCGCCCACCATTTCCAGCATGGTCTACTCCCCCCTGTTCTCCTACGATGAGAATACCGGCGAGTACGTGCCCCGGCTGGCCGTGTCCTGGTGCTACGTGGACAAGGAGGGAGAGCCCATCGTCACGCCCTCCGGCCAGCCGGACTACGACCGGCTGGAGGATGTCTACGGCGGGAACGACTCCGCCTTCTTCCCCGTACGGTTCGAGCTGAATCCCGACGCCGTGTGGAGCGACGGGACGCCGGTGACGGTCCGGGACATCTATTTCACCTTCGACCTGGCCGCCAACCAGAAGCTGTCCAACCACGCCGGGGCCCTGGCCTGGGTCAACGACCTGCTCCACAAGTACGATACCAATACCGGCCTCATGAAGCGCCAGGGCATCTACACCTATGACACCGGCGCCGCCGAGGCGGGCTACGCCATTTCCGAGGAGGAGCGGGACACGGTGTTCTACTTCGAGGTCAGCAAGGTGCTGGGGGCCATCGCGCCCCTGGTATCCACGGTGCTGATCCTGCCGGAGCATATCTACGCCCCCATTATCTCCCTGGACAACCCCCTCAACAGCACTTCTCCCGACGAGGCCCTGTCCTACGCCTACCTGCACCCCATCGGCTGTGGGCCCTACACCCTGGACGCGGAGCAGAGCAACGCCCAGGAGATCGTGCTCCGCCGCCGGGACGACTACCACATCAAGGCCGCGGACGGCGGGGCCCTCTATCAGGCGGACACCCTGCGGTTTATCCTCTACCAGGAGATCAACGTGGCGATCTACGCCTTGAAGAAGGGCCATCTGGACGTACTGGACAGCGCCATCAGCGCCAACTACGCCGCCCTCTTTGAGGACGACGAGAACATCCAGCTTCTCAAGGCCCCCGGCCTCTTCGCCCAGGCGCTGGTGCTCAACCTGAACGCCCCGGCGGATCAGGCCACGCCCCGGCGGGCCATCCTCTCGGACATCCGCGTCCGGGAGGCCATCGCCCTGGCGGTGGACCAGGAGGAGCTGATCCGGAACGTCCTCAGCGGGGAGGGGCGGCCCGTGTCCGCCGGACTGATTCTGGACACCATGCCGGACCTCTACAACCCGGAGGCGGATATCCTGTCCGGGGACATGGCGGACCGGCTGGCCCGGGCCAACGCCATTCTGGACGAATGCTATCCCCGCCGGGACAAGGAGGGCTACCGCTGCACCGAGGACGGGCTGCGCCTGTCCTTCGAGGTTCTGGGCAGTCCCGGCGAGCAGGAGGCCATCGGCTTCCTCCAGGTGCTGCTCCAGAAGATCGGCGTGGAGGTCCGCTTTGCCGCCAAGGGCAATTCGCCGGAGAGCACCTACCTCTACGGCGGGAACTTCGACATGACCATCCAGGGGGTTTCCTTCTCCCTGTACAACGCGGACATCATGTTCAACTCCCATTTCAGCAACCTGAACCGCTCCTCCAACTACGGGCGGCTCCAGGACCAGGCCATCAACGGCAAGATCGACGAGATGCGCCTGACCATCAATCTCAACAAGAAATATCAGGCCATCCGGGACGTCCAGCTCCTGACGGCGGCGCAGTACTATAAGATTCCCCTCTACTGCTCCAACGTCCTCTCCGTGGCTCGGACGGACCGGTTCGCCGGCTGGGCCCAGGTAGACGGCTCCACCGCCTTCAGCCTGGAGTCCCTGGAACATCTGAAAATGGTCTGATGCATCCTACCGGGAAGCGAGGCTTGCCATGCAAAAAGGCTATGTGCTCAAGCGCATCCTCTATACGGTTTTCATTTTCTTCATCGTGGTGACGCTGAATTTCTTCATCCCCCGCATCGGGGTGGAGGACCCGGCGGAGCGCTACTACCCGCCCCAGGGCAATATGAGCGAGATCGAGTACGACATCGTCAAGCAGCTGACCCGGGAGCAGTACGGCTTCGACGTATCCACCTTCCAGCAGTACCTCCGCTATGTGGACGGCCTGCTCCACGGGGACCTGGGGGTATCCTTCCAGCCGGGCTCTCCCAAGGTGGCGGACCTCATCGCCTCCCGGCTGCCCTGGACCCTGGTGCTGTCGGTGAGCACCCTGCTCATCGGCCTGACCGCCGGCCTGCTCATCGGGTCCTACGCCGCCTGGAAGCGGGGCCAGCGGGTGGATACGGCCCTGCTCAACGCCTCCACCATCACCACCGCCCTGCCCGCCTTCTTCATCGCCCTGCTGCTGTCCTTGTACCTGGGCTTTGAGTGGGAGTGGTTCCCGGCCTACACCGACCCCAACATGGTGGCCTCTTTCGACTGGAGCTGGCGGTCCATCCGGCTGGTGGCGTCCTCGGCGGCCCTGCCCATCCTCTCCATGAGCATCGGCAGCATCGTCAGCTACGCCCAAAACACCCGCAACAGCGTCATCGCCGTGTCCAACGAGGACTTTATCCTCACCGCCCGGGCCAAGGGCCTGCCCCCCCGGCGGGTGCTCTACCGCCACACCCTGCGCAACGCCATGCTTCCCATCGTCACCAACCTGGGCATGAGCGTCAGCGGCCTCATCGGCGGCGCGGTGGTGATCGAGCAGATCTTCAACTGGAACGGCATGGGGACGCTGTTCCTCAACGCCAACAACACCAACGACTACCCGCTGATGATGGGCATCATGCTCTTTCTGTCCCTCTTCGCCCTGGTGGCGAACCTGGTGACGGACCTGTGCTACTGCCTCCTGGATCCGCGGGTGACGGTAGGAGGGAGCCGCTGATGAAACGCTTTTTTTCCTCCGCCGCCGCGGGAATCGGGGGAGCCCTCTCCGGTATAGGCGGGTTCGTCCGGAAGCTGTGGAATCATCCCAAGGGCCGGGTGGGGCTGGTCATCGCCCTGCTGCTGGCGGTGTGCGCGGTATTCGCGCCCTTCATCGCCCCCTATGATCCCTACGACGTGACCCAGCGGGTGGAGAAGGGGCTCTCCCCCAGCCTCCAGCATCCCCTGGGCACCACCATCACCACCGGTCAGGACATCTTCAGCATGCTGATCTACGGCGCCCGGGTGTCCCTGGTGGTGGGGATCGTCACCGGGCTGGCCACCGCCTTCCTGGGAGCCTTCATGGGGGTGCTCACCGGCTATGTGGGCGGTCTGGCGGATATGCTGGTCATGCGCCTGGTGGACATCATGCTGGTGATCCCCACCCTGCCCCTGACCATCGTGCTGACCAACCTCTTCGGCAAGAGCTATTTCATGATTATCTTCATTTTCACCCTCTTCGGCTGGACGGGCCTGGCCCGGGTGGTCCGCTCCCAGGTGCTGGTGCTGAAAAACAGCAACTACGTCCGGGCGGCGGAGCTGGCCGGGGCGGGGCGGTGGCACATCATGTTCCGCCATATCCTCCCCGGCGTGTCCCACCTGCTCATCATGAGCACCGCCCTGACCAGCGCGGGCATCATGGTGGCGGAGGCGGGGCTGTCCTTCCTGGGCCTGGGGGACCCCACCGCCATCAGCTGGGGCCGGATGCTGGCGGACGCCCAGAGCGGCGGCGCGCTGCTGTTCGGACACTGGTGGTGGATCATCGCGCCGGGCATCGGCATTTTCCTGTCCGTGTTCTCCTTCATGCGCATCGGCCTGGCTATGGAGGAAATCTTCAACCCCCGGATGAAGCGGTCCAGCGGCCTCTACAAGCTGTTCCGGACGCTGAACAACGACTACATCCAGGAGGTGTTCGACTCCATGGAGGAGGGCGGGCCTGACGGCCCGGGAAAGGGCGGCGCCTATGACGGATAAGACCATCCTGCATGTGGAGAACCTCAAGGTCATTTTCCCCAACCCCGCCGGCGTGGTCCGCGCCGTGGAGGGCGTGAGCCTGGCGGTGCGGGAGGGGGAGTGCGCGGCCATCGTGGGCGAGAGCGGCAGCGGCAAGAGCGTCACCTCCCTGGCGGTTATGAAACTTCTGAGCACGCCGCCCGCCGTCATGCGGGTGGACCGCCTGGAGTTCGACGGCCGGGACCTGCGGGACGCCGCTGAGAATGAAATGCTGGACATCCGGGGCCGGGAAATGGCCATGATCTTCCAGGACGCGCTGACCGCCCTGAACCCGGTGATGACCGTCGGCCGCCAGCTGGACGAGGTGTTTATCCGCCACCGGAGCATGAAGCGCCGGGAGGCCAGGCAGGCATCCATCCAGGCATTGAAGCTGGTGGGCGTGCCCTCTCCGGAGCGGCGGTACGGGGATTTTCCCCACGAGCTCAGCGGCGGCATGCGCCAGCGGGTGCTGATCGCCATGGCCTTCGCCTGCGACCCCAAGCTGATCATCGCCGACGAGCCCACCACGGCCCTGGACGTGACCATCCAGGCCCAGGTCCTGGACGTGCTGAAGACCATGCAGCGGGAGCGCAATACCTCCCTGATCCTCATTACCCACGACCTCAGCGTGGTGGCCCACATGGCGGACACGGTGTACGTGATGTACTGCGGCAGGATTGTGGAGAAGGCCCCCCTCCGGGAGCTGTTCCGCCATCCGCTGCACCCCTATACCGAGGGCCTGATGGCCTCGGTGCCCAAGCTCAACGAGGACACCCGCCGGTTCGTCCGGATTCCGGACGCGGTGCCCAACCCCATGCGCAAGCCGGCGGGCTGCACCTTCCACCCCCGGTGCGGCAGCTGCACCCAGAAGTGCCGGGAGGCCATGCCGCCCCTGCGGGCGGCGGGAGAGGACCGGCTGGTCCGCTGCTGGCATCCGGTGGGGGAGACGGAAAACGGAGAGGGGGCGGACAGCCATGTATGAGCCCAATACGGAGCCTCTGGTCCGGGTGGAGGACGTAAGCGTCCATTTCCCCGTCCGGGGCGGCCTCCCCTTCGGGAAGAAGAAGCAGGTCAAGGCGGTGGACCACATCTCCCTGTGCATTCCCAAGGGGGAAACCTTTGGGCTGGTGGGCGAGTCCGGCTGCGGGAAGTCCACCTTGGCCAACGCCATCCTGGGCATGGTCCGGCCCACCGGCGGAAAGATCTTTTTCCGCGGCGAGGAGCTGACGGCCCTCTCTCCCAAGGAGCTGCGCCGGGCCCGTCGGGAAATGCAGATGATCTTCCAGGACCCCTTTTCCTCCTTGAATCCCCGCTTCGACGTGTATCAGCTCATCAGCGAGCCCATGCTGATCCGGGGCGGCTGCAGCCGGGAGGATATGGAAAAGCGGGTGATCGAGCTGCTGTACCTGGTGGGCCTGACGGAGGACGACCTGCACCGCTACCCCTCGGACTTCTCCGGCGGACAGCGCCAGCGCATCGGCATCGCCCGGGCCATCTCCCTGCATCCGGAGTTCCTGGTGTGCGACGAGCCGGTTTCCGCCCTGGACGTGTCGGTCCACGCCCAGATCCTGGAGCTGCTGATGGACCTCCAGGAGAAGCTGGGCATCACTTACCTGTTCATTTCCCATAACCTGGCGGTGGTCAAGGACATCTGTCCCTCGGTGGCGGTGATGTTCCTGGGGCACATTATGGAGACGGGGGATACGAAGACCATTTTCAACAACCCCCTCCACCCCTATACCCAGTCCCTGCTGTCGGCGGTGCTGGACCTGGACGTGGACAGTACGAAGAAGCGGATCATTCTGAAGGGGGAGGTCCCCAGCCCCATCGACGTGCCGTCCGGCTGTCCCTTCTGCACCCGCTGCCCCAAGGCGGGGGAGCGGTGCCGGCAGGAGCGGCCCAAGTCCGTCCTGGCCGAGCCGGGCCATTTCGTCGCTTGCCATCAGCCGGGGCCGCTGTAAATACGGGTTCTTAGAGATTCCCGGAGTTGACAGGCCTCCCGTTTTCCTTTATACTACCAGCAAAGCCGCCGGAGCGCGTCTCCGGCGGCTCTTCGTATTACAAAGGAGGAGTCTCAATGTCCCTGATAGAAAACCTGCTGGGCCGTACTCTAATCGGCCCTGACGACACCTGGGGCCTGCTGGGCGTCATGTGCCTGTCCGTAGCCCTGTCCATTTTCCTGGAGCAGAAATACCGCTGGGCGGCCCGGGTGTCCGGGTCCATCATCGCCCTGATCCTGGCCATGGCCATGGCCAACATCGGCGTGATCCCCATCAGCAGCGTGCTCTACGACGACATCGTCTGGGGCGTCATCGTGCCCATGGGCATTCCCCTGCTGCTGCTCCAGTGCAATCTGAAGAAGATCTGGCGGGAGGCGGGGAAGATGCTGACCATCTTTCTTATCGGCGCGGTGGGCACCGTGGCGGGGGCTCTGCTGGCCTATTTCGCCCTGTCCGGCCCCTACGCCGCCTCCGGCGGGCAGGCGTCGGACCTGGCGGCGGTGGCCTCCATGATGACCGGCTCCTATATCGGCGGCAGCGTCAACTTCTCCGCTATGGCTATGCAGCACGGCCTCAAAGGCACCCCCGTGGCCGCCGCCGCCACCGTGGCGGACAACCTGCTCATGGCCCTGTATTTCTTCGTGCTCATCGCCTTTGCGGGGATGCGCTTCTTCCGCGCCCGGTTCCCCCACCCCCATATCGACGAGGTGGAGCGGGGCTCCTCCTCCGGCGAGCAGGCCAAGACCCAGGCGGCCGCCTTCTGGAGCCGGAAGGATATTTCCTTGAAAGATGTCGCCATGAATATCGCCTTCGCCGTGGTGGTGGTGTGGGTTTCCAACCTTGTCGCGGGGCTCTTCAGCCCCTTGGCGGCGGAGGGCGTGGTGTCCACCTTCCAGGAGGGCCTCCGGGACTTTGCCGGCAAGTTCCTGGGCAGCCAGTACGTGTGGATCACCACCATTTCCGTCCTCTTCGCCACCGTCTGTTCCGGCACGGCGGAGAAGATGCACGGCTCCCAGGAGATCGGCACCTACCTCATCTATCTCTTCCTCTTCGTCATCGGCGTTCCCGCCAACATCTACACCGTGCTTACGGAAGCGCCCCTGTTCCTGGCCCTCACCTTCCTGATGGTGGTGGTGAACATGCTGTTCTGCTTCGCGGGGGCGAGGCTGCTGAAATTCGACCTGGAGGACGCCATTATCGCCTCCAACGCCAACATCGGCGGACCCACCACCGCCGCCGGCATGGCGGTGTCCCAGGGCTGGAGCCGTCTGGTGGGCCCCGCCATGCTGGTGGGGGTGCTGGGCTATGTAATCGGCAACTACGCGGGTACTCTGGTGGGCATTGTGCTGGGCGTATAAGGCGGTTTTTCGGCATTTCGCTGAAAATTGGCTGAAAATGGAAGTTGCCGTTCCCGCTGAGCTGTTTTGTGCTATAATAAATGTGGAGAGTTGTGCGCTTTCGTTCTGCCCCGGATGGGAGATTTTCCATCCGGGGCAGTTGGCATCGAGAAAACCGTACGGTTTTCTCGTGAGAGCCCGGGCTCTCACGATTTCCTCTGCCGGCCCCGCCTGGCGGTCGGAGGGGGAGGCAACCTGGGGTGGAGGGGGAATGCCATGGAACAGCATAAAATGGGCCGGTCCGGCCCGACAGCGGATTGGGGCAATCCGTAAATTTTAAGAAGAGAAAGGAAGTGCTTTTATTGACGAAGAACTGGAAAAAACCCAGCCAGCGCGGGCTCTCGCTGCTCGTGTGTCTGGTCATGTGCCTGAGTATGCTGCCGGGGGTGGCATGGGCGGAAGGCGGACTTCGGTGTAATTACTCTGGTCCAGCTGGAGTCATTACATGCGACAATGACCTCACCTATGTTCCGCAAGTAGATCCTACTTGTGGAACGGAAGGTATCGCAGCCCATTATAATTGCCCCTCCTCGTGGAAACACGGTGATCGGAATTATGATTTAAGCGGGAATTATCTATCTGATCCGGTCGAAAGGATTCCCAAAGTTCCTTGTGAATATCAATTGGTAAGTAGTACCGCCACTTGTGGAGATGCTGGAACGGCTACTTACAAGTGCAAGTGGTGTGGAGGCTCCAAAGAAGAAACTGCACCCGCCACTGGTAATCACATCCATGGTGAACCTTTCTACGAGAGCAAAGCAGACGCTACCTGCAATACGCCTGATTCTCGTGTCGAAGTAGTTTCCTGCAGCGTGTGTGGCGGTGAAGTCAGCCGGAAAACCATCACTGGTGAGATCAACCCCGACAACCACGATACAACTGGGAAACTGGAATGGAAGCCCTTGGATGGCGGAACTCATCACGGACAGGTATGGAGCTGCTGCGGCGCAAAGGTCGAGAACAGCGAGCAGCAGCACAGCTACGCAGACGGAGCACCGACTTGCACAACGTCGGTCGCCTGCGATGCCTGCGGTTACATGAGCACGAATCCCAACGCCCATACTCCTGGCGAGGCTGTCCGCGAGAACGAAGTATCTGCTACCTGTGCCAAGGACGGTTCCTATGACGAGGTGGTCCGCTGTTCCGCATGCGAGGAGGTAATCAGCCGGGTGAACAAAACCATCCCCGCCACCGGCGCGCACAACTGGGCAAGTACTTGGAGTTCTGACGATACCAGCCACTGGCATGAATGCAGCGTCTGCTATGCGAAGAAGAACGAGGCGGGCCATACCTATGGCGAAGCCACGTGGGTACTGTCTGCGAACAAGACAAGTGCTTCTAAGATTGCGACCTGCTCTGCCTGTGGGCATGAGAAGTTCGAGTTTAGAGATCAAAGGGTGACTAAGAGCTATTTGGCTCCAAACTGCACCCTGCCTGGCGGGTATAAATACACCGTTAAGACTCTAAGCGAGACGATTGAGGTCCTTTTTGAAGAGACTGCGTCTGCATTTGGTCACGCGGATGCTAAAGGACTTTCTTGGGTGTACGATTCTCGCTATTCGGGCTACCATGTCAAAAAGTGCAACAATAAGACTGATAGATACACAGGGAAACCTGTGGCATGTAACGAAATCCTTACCAAGGAAGCATGCACCATTGAACATGTAGTCCAAAGGCAGCCCACATGCACAGAATCTGGTATGTGGGGCGACATCTGTAAAGTCTGCAACCATAAGTCCAGTGGCGGCTGGATTGATCCCCTTGACCATGACTACGGTGACCCCACCTGGAAGTGGAACGCCACCAGCGGTTCTGCTACAGCGACCTTCACCTGCACCCGGAATGGATGCACCCACGTGGAAACTGTAAAGGCAGAGGTCACCAGCGTGGCCGAACCCGCCAACTGCATCAAGGAAGGCTCCATCACCTATACGGCAACGGTAACCTTTAATGAAAAGACATACACCGCAGAGAAAGTTGTCACCATCCCCGCTACCGGCATCCATGATTATGACGAGGACGGCGTCTGCAAGATTTGCGGTGATGTCCACCCGACTGACCACAAGCATGTCTATGACATGGAAAAGGGTACAGTAACGACCAAAGCCACCTGCACCACGCAGGGTGTAACGAGCTACCCCTGCAAGTATTGCAACGCAACCCTTGAAGTGGTAGCCCTTCCCCTTGGTCACGAGTACACAAGCGAGGTCACCACACCCGCCACTTGCATCGCAGAGGGCGTGCAGACCTATACCTGCCATCGGGAAGGCTGCAGTGATTTCTACACCGAGGGCCTCCCCCTGGTGCCTCACACCCTGACTGTCCACGCTAAGAAGGAGCCTACCTGCACTGAGAACGGTATGGAAGCCCATTCCACCTGTTCTGTCTGCAACGGCTTTTTCACCGGAGCTGGTACCAGTTTGGAAGAGACTGCCGAGGATGATTTGGTTATCCTCGCCACCAACCATACCTACGTAGCCGTCGTAACCGATCCCACCTGCACCGAGGGCGGTTATATCATGCACACTTGTACCAAGTGCGGTGACAGCTACACCGACACCCAGACGAATGCTGTCGGCCACGCCTATGGCGCATGGATCATCACCGCCGCCCCCACTATGAGCGCTCCCGGCGAGGCCCGGCGGATCTGTGCCAATGACGTAAGTCATGTGGAGACTGCGGAGCTTCCCCAGCTGCCCGCTCCCGGGACTCCCGACAGCGTCTGGACGTTGGATGCCGAGCGTTCCACCGCGCCTACCTGCACGGAGTCCGGCGAGAACGTGTATGTTTCCGTATACGGCGAGGCGAGAGTAAGCGTGCCGGCTCTGGACCACAGCTTCCCTGCCGCCTGGACCTATGACGGGGCCAACCATTGGCACGCCTGCACCCGCTGCGGCGCTGCCGGCGGCGCAGCCGCCCACGCCTATGACGGCGGCGTGGTGACCCTTGCGCCCACGGCCTATACCGCTGGCGTCCGGACCTACACCTGCACGGCTTGCGGCCGCTATTACACCGAGGCCATCCCGGCCACCGGAACTGCCGGCCCTGTCAGTCCCGTGTTCCCCGCCCCTGATCCCGGCACGTCCGGCGGCGGAGGCGCAGCCAATCCCTCCGCCCCCACCGAGACGATCCTGGACGAGGATACGCCTCTGGCTGGCATCACCTTCGATGACGTGATGCCCACCGATCCGTTCTACGAGGCTGTCCAGTACGTTTTCAACCGCAAGCTGATGAACGGCGTGTCCGACACGTCCTTTGATCCCTACGGCACTCTGACCCGCGCCATGGTAGTGACCATTCTCTACCGCCTGGATGGCGAGCCTGCGGCGGAGCCCTCCGCCTTCCTGGATGTGGCGGCCGGACAGTGGTACACCGACGCCGTGGGCTGGGGCGCGGCCAACAAGGTGGTCAAAGGCTACAGCGAGGACCGCTTCGGTCCCATGGACCCGGTCACCCGTGAGCAGCTGGCCGCGATCCTCCACCGCTACGCCCAGTATAAGGGCTATGATGTGACGGAGATCGCCGACCTGGCGGCGTATGCCGACATGGCTTCCATCAGCGAGTACGCTCTGGAGGCTATGGCCTGGGCCGTTGCCCTCGGCGCGCCGGAGGCTTTGAGCGAAACTGCCCTGGCCCCCCGCGACAACGCCACCCGCGCCCAGGTAGCGGTTGCCTTCATGAACTTCTGCGAGAAGTACATCCCCCTGGAAACGGAAGGCGAAGCCGCCTGATTTCCTCAGACGCATCACCCAAGGCCCCGGAGGCAGACGCCTCCGGGGCCTCTGCGCAATAAGGCCGCGCCGGCGTGTTTTCCGCATGTGAAGCTGTATTTTGAAGAATACCGAAGGAATACGGCAGGGTTGCCTGCCGCATGCTGCGCCAAGAGCCATAGTCAGGGGCACGGACGCATCGAGAGCAGGAGCTGTTACGTCTGCGAAGATATTTCATGGCTGGAGGG